>Ga0265294_10006500_pt1 | contig 14024 bp, 10 predicted proteins | sample MunlanPumphouse3_FD_192504 | JGI IMG/M metagenome (GOLD analysis project Ga0265294, IMG submission 192504) | Groundwater microbial communities from a municipal landfill in Southern Ontario, Canada - Pumphouse #3 | ecosystem: Environmental > Aquatic > Deep subsurface > Groundwater | place... | reverse complement strand
TGAGATTACCAGAAGACTGATTTTGAATACCAATACCGTCACTCCCCTGCTGAAAAGAATGGAAAAGATAGGAATTATTTCACGAAAAAGACTAGAGAGTGATGAGCGAAAGGTAATAATAAACCTTACAGAGAAGGGACAACAAATGAAAGACAAAGCTGCTAAAATCCCTCAGAATCTGCTAGGGTGCATTGCAGCAGAAAAAATGGGGATATCAGAGCTGACCGACCTAAGGAGTAAATTAAATCACTTTATTGATTCTCTGATTTAACCAGCCCTTTATTATTTATTGAGTCAATAAATACATACAACGGTTTTTTAAATTTTACATGTCGTATATATTCCGTTTCATTTTCAGCAGGCATTGAATTCAGGATTTCTTCATCATAATAATCTTTACCGTTGAACGGGTTGACAGTCATGTACCCAACTCCTAAAGAGGTCATATTTTGAAAAAAATGAGTTCCCTGACTTGGCTCCACCCTGAAATTTTTCTGTTCACACTCAACCAATAGCTTTACTTCAGAAATCTGCGCCCAACCAACAGGAATACCTAAAGAGGGAACCTTGGATCCCCAACGACCCGGGCCTATCAAAATGTACCCTCTCTCAACATTTTTCATTTTAAGATTGAACTCAGCAATTTCACCAGCAATCTCATTAGTTACTAAAGGATTAAATTTTTCCTTTTTAACATAAATAACATCAGATATATCCTGAATAATCCCTTTCCCCAAAACAGATTCAGAATACAACACTCCACCCTCTATATCCTCTTTATTCCAATTAAGTTTGACATTATCCGATTCACTTGCAATTGGTCTAATTTGTAATAAATTAAAAATAATCTTATCACCTTCAGGGACATCCATATTCACGGCAAATTCTATCTCAATTGGACTTTGCATCTCACTCTGATATAAATTAAGCATATCTCTGACAATTTTCGCAAATGGAAAACTATCATATTTGAGAATATGAGAAAAGGTAATAACCTGTCTGCCATTTCCGAAAGGTGTGTCAGATATTATTCCATTTTGCATATCCCAGATTGAAGCCACATGTCTTATGTTTCTAAAATCTTTTGTTTCACTCACATCAAATCGCCTTATGTTTATAGAATCATCTATTGAAATTTTAAATTTTTCCGGCATCAAGTCGAGTGCATATACAACATGTTGAGTATCTCTGAGTGCCATTTCAGGGGTAGAAAGTTGAAGTACTTTTTTAGGATATTTAGGAATAAACATGAGTGACTGCTCCCCATCTACAACAGCCTTACCCAACCCGAAAGCAATTTTAGCAACTCCGTCTTCAGGCTTTTCTTCTCCAATTGGATAAAAATTCAATGAACGGGCCACTCCTGAAATTGTAGGGAAAAAGAAACCACTATCCTCACTTCCACAAACTTCCTGAAGAACAATAGCCATTTTTTCCTCACTTATAACATTAGAAGTGGCAGTAATATATGAACGTGACGACGCATAATATATTGATGAATATACACTTTTAATGGCCTTACTTAATAATCTCAACATCTGACTCTCATCAGTTAAAGGAATCATATATGTAGAATATATACCGGCAAAAGGCTGATAATATGAATCTTCCAACTTTGAGCTCGAGCGTATTGCTAACGGATTCTTTATATACTTTATAAATACTTTCAGATTTTCAATAAGAGATTGAGGCAATCTTGATGAGACAAATTCAGATAAAATTTCCTCATCACTGACATCCGAATTAATTACATATTTCAACCCGTTTTCACGAATAAATTCATCAAAAAAATCGGTAGCAATAACAACTGTTCTCGGTATAGATACCCTCACACCTTTATATTTTTCATAAGTATTGTACTTCTGAAGCATTCTATTTAAAAAAGCAAGACCACGCGCTTTTCCACCTAAAGATCCACTACCTATACGTGCAAACCATATAGTATCATCATAGCTATCTTTGTCAAATTTTGCAACAACTCCTTGCCCCATTGCTATACGATAGTTATTTATCCTCTTCTTAATGTATTCACGCATGTCATTTGCTGAATCGAAATCAGATAAATTTATCTTTTTAAATTCTTCACCTAAAGTGAACAATCCTCTTGAAAGCATCCATTTTGATAGGAGATTCTGAGAAGCTAGGTTTATCAAAAGCTTTTCAGGAATTTCCGAAGCAGCAAGTTGAAGTTCATGCAAATCTTTGGCTCTTGCAATAATATTTCCAGTATCGGGATCCCTGAATTGAAACTCTCCAAAAGCAAATTCACTGCTGATATAATCATTCAGCTCAATCAATAATGTTTTGGAATTTTTCACAATAAACTTAACTTCCAACTCGCGCGCAACTTTGGCCATACTCTTTTGAGAAGACTGCAAAATAAAAGGCATCAAGGGATTGTCTTTTTTAATCATTTTGCATAAATCTATACCAGCATCAAGCTTTTCGGTTTCTGGTTTATCACCTTTATTTATAACAAATCCTACATCGGAAATCACCCCCAGTAAATTATTCTTGTATTTTTTGTATAGCGCAACAGCATCCGAATAGTTTGTAGCCATCAACAGTTTTGGTCTAGCTCTCTTGCTGAACTTTTGCTGCTGTTCGTTAAGCGCTTCGTGAGACTCAGTTGACTGTTGCAATATCAATTTTATAATGGCAGGAAGATAAGTCGAATAATAACGTACTGAGTCTTCTACAAGTAGAATAGCCTGCACACCAACTTTCAATATGTCGTGTTCTGCGTTTTTCTGATCCTCAATAAGTTTTATAATTGCAATTATTAGATCGGCAGACCCATGCCAGTAGAACATATAATCAATTGTAGAAGTATCCTGTTCCTCAATTCTTTGATGTATAACACGAGAAAAACTGGTTAAAAGAACAATTGCAATATCGGGATATGTCTCTTTAACTATTTTTGAAAAAGAAAATGGATCTAACTCACCCACATTATACATGGTAATAATCAAATCAAACTTACTGCTTGTTTTCAACAATTCAAGAGCTTCTATTGTTGATTTAACCCTCTTGATTTCAGGAGGATTACTCATATTCAATTCATTATATTCCTGACTGATCTGAGATTCTATGCGACCATCCTCCTCAAGAGAAAAACCGTCATAACTATTACATATAAGCATAATGTTACGAATCCTGTTACTCATCAGAGATTGATAATCACAATTATTATAATAATTATCGCTGCTGCCTTTAACTTTATCCTTAATCATTTCCAAAAAATTAACCATTTTCACAAAGTTAGCAACAAATTTGAAGTGATAACATTAAGGGACAAATTTGAATATTGACATCTAAAAAAGTATATTTGTATAAACAAAACCCATATGAAAAAGATATTACTGTCTGTCATATTATTATACTCCTGCATACTTTCTTTTGGTACTAAGCCACATATTATAGTGATTGCGACAGGTGGAACGATAGCAGGGACAGCTGAAAGTACAACTAAAGCAGGATACTCTCCGGCACAGATTACAGTGGAATCACTGCTCTCTTCAGTACCACAATTAAAAGATAAAGCTGAAATAACTGGAATGCAACTTTGTAATATTTCAAGTCAGGCTATGAACCACAAAATATGGATACGATTAGCAACTGTTGTAGATTCTCTTTGCAGAAATAATCTTTGCGATGGAATTGTTGTAACCCACGGCACCGATACTATGGAAGAAACAGCATACTTTTTACAGCTTGTAATACCATACAAAACGCCTATAGTTCTGGTCGGAGCAATGCGTCCATCAACAAGTCTTAGTGCAGATGGACCAATGAACCTCTATAATGCCGTTTCTTTAGCATCAAATACTCAAGCAGTAGGAAAAGGAGTGATGATAATAATGAACGACTATATTTTGTCCGCAGACGATGCAACAAAAACAAACACAGTAAATCCAAATTCCTTTGAGTGTCCAAATTATGGCCCATTAGGAATCATAAGAGGAGGAAAACCATTTTTTTTCAGAGAACCAAAAGGACGTCATAACGAACAATCCCGTTTTAGCATAGAAAAGCTCAAGGAATATCTTATTACACAATCAGAATTAAACACCTCAAAACTTAACCATATACAACCAGAAGAGATAAAGTTACCACAAGTAGAGATTATCCTCTCATATGCAAATGCAAGTGCAATACAATTTGAAGCATTACTGAAACATGGCGTTGATGGCATTATTATCTCAGGAGTGGGGCACGGAAACTACTCCCCTGCCATTGCTAAAGCGATAATAAAAGCAACTCCCTCAGCAATTAAAAGCAACCACAATCCAATTAATAATGTAGTAATTGTTAGGTCAAGCCGTGTGTTAAAAGGAGGAGTAACAACCGAACTTGAAGAGCCATTCGAAGGGCAAATAGCTTCATACTATAAAACACCTCAAAAAGCCCGCATATTATTGATGCTTGCCCTCACACAAACACGTAATCCTGAAGAGATTCAAAGTATTTTTGTGGAATATTAGACTAATTACATAAACACTACGTAAATGAAAAAAGTAACTATTTCAATGATCTTGATATTTATCTGTATAACAGGCTTCACACAAAACAAAGAGTATTATGAAAGAGTAGTTATGGATTTGTCCGATCTTAAATATGAAGGAAGAAATGACTATAAAAACGGAGATATCAAGGCAGCAAAATATATCATTCAAGCCTTACGTTTTGATATGGTACAACCAGTCCCGGAAATAAAAATGGGTTTACGCACAAATGATATAACACGCGGATCAGATACTCTATCTACAGCTAGATTTAATAAAGATGAGATATCTTATATTCAGCCTTTCTTTTATCCATTGAATGTAATGAGAGGCAATATGGAATTCAGTGTGGACGGGAAAAAATATGAACCCACTTATGATTTTATAATGAAAGAGTTTTCTACAGGGAAAAAAGGAGAATTTGATGTCTATTATCTGGATGAATCACGATATATACCCAAAAGCTTCATCTCCTTCCTAAATAGTGGAGAGTTCAAAAATTCTTTTGTTGTAATCGATTTTGAACTATTTTGGAAAAAACTCGACAAACAAGGAATCGAGATTTACCAGACATATCTAGGAAAATTAACAAATGTAGGCGGAATTATCCTGCAATATGATAATATGCCTACCTACTACAAAGCCCGCAGTAAATATAGCGTTCCCCTGCCTGTTGTAGGAGTTGGGCCAAACTTTCCAAAGAATGCAAAAAAAGTCAGTATCAACGTAGAAAATGAATTCTTAAAAAAACACGAAGCACACAATATTATTGCTTACATAAAAGGGAAAACACAACCTGATAGCTGCATAATACTTATAGCACACTACGACCACCTCGGACTTATGGGAAAAGATATAGTTTTTCCAGGTGCAAATGATAATGCTTCAGGAGTTGGTATGCTTATTACTCTTGCACAACACTATTCAAAGAAAGAAAACCGTCCCGATAATTCAATTATGTTTATTTTCACAGATGGTGAAGAGTCCAATCTACTAGGATCAATATACTATGTAAACAATCCTCTCAAACCTCTCAAAAAAATAAAATATCTCATTAACCTTGATATGATTGGTGACACCGGTAACACCATTACCTGTGAAACAGGAGGCAATGGAATATCTCCACAAAAAAATAGGACAAAGAGAGGAGAAGATGGCCTTTCCCTCTTTAAAGAGATAAACAAAGAATACTCTTTCTTTACTAACTTCATACAAAATCCTCTATCGGATCTCAGCGACCATTACCCCTTTGCAATGAATGGGGTGCCATCTATCTATTTTACAATTGAAGGAGACTTCTACAGTTACTACCACACTCCTCGTGATACAGCGGAACACACATCTTCAGAAAATTATAATAAACTTTTTAAACTGATTACTGAATTTATAAAAAGGTACTAAAACACTTGTTTTTTTATTTTATTTATATATCTTTGTGATATTAAAATAATATCACTTTATAATAATTTACTAAAATGAAAACACAAGAAGCGGCAATTAAAAAAAATTATCAGGAAAAATTCATTCACCCTGTAAATGGTTGGATGACTCTGTTTTTAAGTTTATTGGGTTCTGTGGCTGGTATTTTGGTCCCTATATTAATGACAGAAAGTGGATATAGCAGCGCGTGGTGGTGGTGTATCATCATTACGATTGTTTCATTAGTAGTTATGTGCGGTTTATGCATAGTAAATCCTAATGAAAGTAAGGTTGTAACATTTTTTGGAAAATATATAGGAACAGTAACCGACAATGGATTTTTCTTCATTAACCCTTTTACTATAAGGTTAAAAGTGTCTCTTCGTGCGCGAAATCTGAATGGAGATCCTATAAAAGTAAACGACAAAATGGGTAATCCCATCATGATCGGTGTTGTACTGGTTTGGAAAGTTGAAAACACTTTTAAGGCCTCATTTGAAGTTGACAATTATGTAAAATATGTTGATGTTCAAAGTGAAGCCGCCATCCGTAATCTTGCTGGTTCATATCCTTATGACAATCTTGAAGACGAAGAAGCCAACATCACGCTAAGAAGCGGCGGTGAAGAGGTAAACGACCTGCTTGAAGATCAACTCTCAAAACGTCTTGCTTTTGCAGGTATTAAAGTCGTAGAGGCACGCATCAGTTATCTTGCTTATGCTCCTGAAATCGCAAGCGCAATGTTGCAACGCCAACAAGCGACTGCAATTGTTGCCGCACGTCACAAAATTGTTGAAGGAGCTGTAAGTATGGTACAAATGGCATTGCAACAATTATCTGACAAAGATATTATTGAACTTGATCAAGAAAAGAAAGCAGCAATGGTTACCAATCTTATGGTTGTCCTCACTTCAGACAGAGCCGCAACTCCTGTAATAAACACTGGTACTCTTTATCAATAAAATTGAAAATTAACAATAGCTAATACTTGTGAATAAGTAATAAAATTAATGGTAAAAGATAAAAAATCATTTATAATACGTATTGATCCGGATACTCTGGCTGCCCTAGAAAAATGGGCAGCCGATGAGTTCCGTAGCATAAATGGACAAATAGAATTTATCCTATCTGATGCCATTAAAAAAGCAAAACGATTACCAAAAGAGCCTCAATAATCGAAAGACTATTGCTCAGGTATTCCAAATAAAGGAACTAGTCCGTCAAGTTGTTCTTTAGTCAATCCTTCCGGTTCAAATCCGGCCATTTTAGCATTTAAATATATTTGAGCAGACTTTGATAAAGTGTCTATCATATCAAACACTTCAATAATATCATCTCCTATAACAAGACAACCGTGTTTTTCCCACATGACGCAATCATATCTATCCAAAAGTTTTATGGTGGCATCTGCAAGTTCCATCGTTCCTGGCTGTTCATAAGGGACTATCCCTATTCCATGAGGCACAATTACTCTTGTTTCTGGAATCATTGACCACAATAAATGGGTAAGAACACCCTCTTTTAAAAATTTTGGATTATGAGTCAAAGCTATCAAATCAGTAGGATGTGTATGACATACAACTTTTACCTCTTTTGTTCCAGGTACAGAGTTTTTATTCATCCACTTCATATAATTGTGTATTGAAAGATGAGACAAGATTTCCGAGGTTGGCTTAATATCATTATCTGCAATAATATCATAACTATCCCCACGGTCATTAATTCTGATAATAACACCATTTTCCATAGGCTGTTGGGAAACATATCTCATTCTACGATTTGTCCCTGTTACGTAGAAAAAATTATCTGCTAGAAAAGGGAATATTTTTGGTAAAGAAATGGTACTGATTGGTTCCCTTTCAATATCTCTGGTTGTCATAAGTTCAGTTACATTTACGGAAATATTTCCACCGTTACGTTCAGCCCATCCACGCTGCCATAGATAACCTGCTACCTCTGCAATATCTGCAATCCGAGCAGTCAGTTTTGAGTTTATGTCTAATATTGAAACCATATCAAATAATATTTGGGAAAATTAATGAAAATATAAGTATTGCAAGTCCGATAGAAAGAATAATATATGTCTTGCGTCCAACACCTTTCCACTCTTTTAATATCAAACCCCATACATTAGAAAACAGAATATTCAGAGACATTAATATCGACCATGAGAAAGCAATCATAACAGGAGAGTCCTGCAAAAAAGCTTTGCCCATAGACAATCCAAAAAACTGGGAATACCATAAACAACCCGCCAATACACAAAAGAGCAAATTGTTGATTAGATGACGTCCCTGCACATAATCAGAAAATGTTTTATTTTTAATATTCTGAAAAATACAATATGTAAAATTAGTGATAGCTCCACCTAATGTTACAAGCAGTATTACAGGTGTAAGAGAAAACATTTTTGATGAGCCTAATGCCCTTACTGAGATTTCAATCTCCTTTCCAGCTCCAAGTCCAAGATTAAAGCAGGCGCTCATTACGCCGGCCATAAGGGCTACAATAAGTCCCTTTGTCAAAGCAAACTCTTTTACGGCCTTCCTCTGATCCTCAATGCTCATATTCTTTGAGCGTAAAGCACCGGCATAACCGATAACGGCAATACCTGCAATTGCAATACTAACACCTATCAACAATACTAATCCTTCTCCGGCAAAAAGATTTTCCCCTGCAAATAATGCCGGGAATAATGTACCAAAAGCAGAACAGGTACCAAGTGCTATGGACTGCCCCATAGCAACTCCCAAGTACCTCATTGACAATCCAAATGTCAGTCCTCCGATACCCCATAACATTCCATAAAAAATTGAGCCGAACAAAGATTGTCCTGCATACAAATCAAATATGGAAACCCCGGTTGGCACCGTCACAAACAATATTCCTATAAGAGGAAACACTATCCAAGCAAAAATACCCTGCACAAGCCAGTAACTCTCCCATGACCATCCCTTAACTTTATTTATTGGGACATAAGAACTCGATTGAGCAAAACTACCGACTGCTATTATAAGTAAGCCAATTATAATTTCCATTTTTTATCGTTTTGATGTCACTTCTTTTTCATATTTCTGAATATCAGCAATGAACGCCTCACCAACAGGAACATTTTCTCTTTGACAGAATTCATCCCAAACTGCATTCCATGGTAAGGATTTAGCCTCTTCAAGCAAAGCTAATCTTTCAAAGAACTGTCCGTTAGACTCATATTTTCGAAGTTTTACGATAGGTTCAAGAAGTGCTTGCATTAAACATTTCTGAGTGGCACGACTTCCAATCACATAAGCTCCAATACGATTAATTGATGCATCAAAATAGTCTAATCCTATATGAACCCTATCAAGAGCATTGCATCTTACAATTTCTTTTGCAAGGTCCAGTGTGTCATCATTCATTATTGTAACATGATCGGAATCCCAGCGGACAGGGCGCGAAACATGAAGCATTATTTCAGGTGTGAAGAGAAGTAATGAAGATATCTTATCAGCAATACTTTCTGTAAGATGAAAATGTCCGGTATCAAGAGTTACTATCACACCATTTTTAGCTCCGTAACCTAAATAAAAATCATATGAACCAACCGTATAATATTCAGCACCAATACCAAACAATTTTGCCTCAATAGAGTCCTTCATATTCTCATATTTTGTAGAGAATATCTTATCCAGTGAATCATTCAAAATTTCACGATAAAACAATCTATTGACCGTCTGGTCTTTACTGCCATCATGAATCCATAGGTTCATCATGCATGGATCTCCCTGATATTTTCCCATGGCTTCTGCTATTGAACGACAATGCTCCGTGTGTTCAATCCAGAATTCTCGTATTTCAGAATCAGGATTTGCAAGAGTAAGAGAACCACTTTTAGGATGAGAAAAAGATGTTGAATTAAAATCGAGTTTCATTCCATTTTCCTTGCCCCACTCCATCCATGATTTGAAATGGCACGGTTCTATCTCATTTCTATCCACCTTTTTTCCACCAAAATCACCATATATTGCATGTAGATTAAGACGATGTCTTCCTGGAATCAGGGATGTTGCCTTTTTAATATCAGAGCGCAGCTCATCAATGTTCCTTGCTTTACCAGGATAATTACCGGTTGCCTGAATACCTCCACTAAGTTCTCCTTCAGGATTTTCAAAACCTGAAACGTCATCTGCCTGCCAACAATGCATAGAAAGGGAAATTTTGTCCAGTGCAGAAATCGCCTTTTCAGTATCTACTCCAAGAGCAGCATAACGCTCTTTTGCTATTTCATAAGCTTGATTTAACATAACTTTCATATCTTTTTATAAACAATATTTTTTATAAATCTCATATGCAACATCCCACTTTTCCTTGTCAGAAGGGATAAATACCTGCATCTTAATTGATTCTCTTATCATTTTTTTCATATCCGCCATATCACCCACAATTCCTAACGCTTTACACTGCAACATTATGTTTCCGATAGCCGTAGCCTCAGATGGACCTGCATATACCGAAACTCCAAGTGAATTTGCAGTAAATTGATTCAGAAGATTGTTCTTCGCTCCTCCTCCGATAATATGTAATCTATTCAGTGGAAACGGAGCAATATCTTTTAAAGTCTCAAAAACAAAACGATATTTCAAAGCAAGACTTTCCATTATACATCTGAGTATCTGAGAATGGGTTTTAGGTAACGGCATATCATGCTCTGCACAAAAAGAAAGTATCGCCTCAACCATACTTTTGGGATTGGCAAAGGAATCATCATCCGGATCAATGAAAGATTTTAAAGATTCTTCCTCTTCTACCATTTTGACAATCTCATCATAGGAATAGACAGTTCCACTCTCTTTCCACTCTTTCCTGCACTGTTCAAGAATCCACATTCCAGTAATATTCTTTAAAAAACGAATCGTTCCCCCAACTCCACCCTCATTGGTGAAATTCGATTTACGCGCCCTTTCGGTAAGAATAGGATTTTGGACTTCAATCCCCATCAGAGACCATGTACCTGAACTCAGATATGCAAATTTTTCATCTTCCGATGGGACAGCAGCCACAGCAGAAGCTGTATCATGTCCTGCTACGGCAAAAACAGGAATATTTTTATAATACCCCACTTTTGTACCCGGCATCACAATAGAAGGAAATTTTGAGCTATTCAATCCTACTGCGGCAAGCAACTCTTCATCCATCTTTTTAGTCTTTGGATCGAGAAACTGTGAAGTGGATAAAATAGTATATTCGCACACTTTATTTCCTGTCAGCATATATGAAATCAGATCAGGAATAAACAAAATTTTATCAACATCTGCCAACGGTTTATAATTCTCTTTTCTGGCAGCAAAGAGCTGAAAAAGTGTATTAAAGTTCATTATCTGAATACCTGTCCTTTGATATACCTCCTCTGAAGAAATAATTTTAAAAAACTCTTCAGGAGAACCTACCGTATATGGATCCCTATACGCACGAGGATTAGATAGTATTTTTCCTTCCTTATCTATAAAACCCACATCAACTCCCCAAGTATCAACTCCTATCGATAATATCTTCTTTCCACTTTTCAGTGCAATGTCCAATCCGCGTACTATCTCAGAGTAAAGCTTTTCAATATCCCAATAACACTTCCCATCAATTTTCTTTATATTATTGTCGAAACGCACCAATTCTTCCATCTTAATAGAGCCTGAAGACACTTCAGATAAGATTATACGACCACTTGTGGCCCCTAAATCAATTGCTGTTACATATCCTTTCATAAATCAAAGTTACAAAACTTTAAAAGTTTTTTATCTTTGAATAAAAAAATATGAAACAGCTTATTTTACTTTTTTCTTTTGCATTGGCTGTAATTTCTTGCACCAGTGAAGTTTCAAATAGTATTGTTGATTCCATAAATTCTCCTGACGGTAAATTTCTTTTAAATTTTTATATATCGGAACAAGGTGAACCATTATATTCCCTCTCTTTCAAAGATCAAGAAGTAATTTTGGCAAGCAAACTTGGGCTTGACATAAAACACCAAGGTGGTGTAAATGATATTCGTATCTTCGAAAAGGGAGGTAAATTAAACAGTTCAATTTTGCGAAAAGGTTTTGTTGTAGAAGATATCAAAAAATCATCTAAAGACCATACATGGAAGCCTGTCTGGGGTGAAGTAAACGAAATAAGGGATAATTATAACGAGATGGCGGTGAAGCTTGTACAAACCATAAAAGAAGCCACAGATAGCACGGAATCCACTGAACGTTATATCCTTATCCGTTTCAGGCTTTTCAATGATGGACTTGGATTTAGATATGAATTCCCAAAGCAAAATGAACTTAATTATTTTATAATCGAACAGGAAAAGAGTGAATTCATAATGGGAGAAGACCTTACGGCATTTTGGATTGCAGGTGATTATGATGCAAACGAATATTCCTATGTCACATCCAAAATAACCGAAATTCCTTCAATATATCCTATTTTCGACCGCTCAGGCAATTCATGTACTTACCCGATGCCCATGCCAGGAGTACAAACTCCAATAATGATGAAATCGGAGAAAGGGAACCTTTATGTAAACATACACGAAGCTGCATTAAATAATTATTCATCTATGCAACTCGAAGTAAAGGGGACAAAATTTATTTCACATCTTGTTCCGGATGCTTTGGGAAACAGAGGATATATACAGACTCCACACAACTCTCCATGGAGAACGATTGTTGTTGCCGATAATGCCCCGGCCATATTGGAAAGCAAACTGATTTTGAATCTAAATGAACCGTGTGTAATTGAAAATACAGAATGGATCAAGCCACAAAAATTTATAGGTGTATGGTGGGAAATGTTTCTGCCTGGCTTCGGAACCTGGGCATACTCATGTGATCCAAATGTAAAAATAGGTGTTACTGATTTTAATAAATTAAAACCTACCGGCCGTCACGCAGCTAATACTGAAAATGTTAAAAAATATATTGATTTTGCAGCAAAAAATGGTATTCATGGTGTTTTGGTGGAAGGCTGGGACATAGGATGGGAAGATTGGATAGGACAATTCAAGGAAAATGTTTTTGACTTTACAACGCCTTATCCTGATTTTGATGTAAAGGTATTAAGAGAATATGCAAAAAATAAAGGAGTCCAGCTTGTTATGCACCACGAAACGTCTGGTTCCGCATCAAACTACGAGAGATATCTTGATAGAGCATATCAATTTATGAAAGACAATAACTACAGTGTTGTAAAAAGCGGATATGTAGGACCTATCATTCCAAGAGGTGAACACCACTATGGGCAGACAATGGTAAATCACTATCTGCACTGTATTCGCAGAGCAACCGATTATCAGATTATGATTGATGCACATGAACCTGTACGTCCTACCGGGATGCACCGCACATATCCTAATTTTCTTGCGGCCGAATCGGGAAGAGGAACAGAATTCGAAACATTTTTTGAACAAGGGAATGCTCCTGAACATACGACTATCATGCCTTTTACAAGATTAATGGGAGGTCCTATGGATTACACTCCAGGAATTTTTGAACAAAAAATGTCCAAATATGGAGACGGTACCTCAAAAGCAAGAATTCATACGACTCTTGCAAAACAACTTGCTCTGTATGTAGTCATATACTCGCCCCTTCAAATGGTGGCAGACCTTCCTCAAAATTATGAAAGATTTCCGGACGCATTCCAGTTTATAAAAGATGTAGCAGTTGATTGGGATTATACAAAAGTATTGGAAGCTGAACCAGGTGATTACATCACAACTGCAAGAAAAGCAAAAGGTGAAGACAAATGGTTTATCGGTGGTATTACTGATGAAAATCCGAGAGTTTCAATTATTGATTTTTCAAAAATACCTATTTTACAGGATCACGAATATAAAGCCACAATATATGCTGACGGCGAAGATGCCCATTGGGACAATAACCCGCAAAGCTATAAAATTACTAATCAATCAATTAACTCAAAGACTAAACTTAAAATTAAGCTTGCAGCAGGAGGTGGTTTTGCTATTTCTATTGAGTAAGACCGGAAGCAAGATTTAATGATGTCGAGTATCCCTGACTTATATAAAAAACATGTCCCTCTTTATCCCCAAGGATAATTAGCGGCATGTTTTCTTTT
>Ga0265294_10006498_pt1 | contig 14027 bp, 12 predicted proteins | sample MunlanPumphouse3_FD_192504 | JGI IMG/M metagenome (GOLD analysis project Ga0265294, IMG submission 192504) | Groundwater microbial communities from a municipal landfill in Southern Ontario, Canada - Pumphouse #3 | ecosystem: Environmental > Aquatic > Deep subsurface > Groundwater | place... | reverse complement strand
TATAATGAATCTTATTAAAGCATTTGCTTTTATGCTTTTAAGATTGCTTAATGTATTGGTTATTGAAGAAATAGCTCTGTAAAAAATAAATAGTGAAAAGGAGATTAGGCAAACATTGGCTACGCTATCTATATTCAAATGAGGTGCCGATATGGATGTTATGTTTGACCAAATGATTTGGGCAAAAAGAGAAGCATCTTCAAATAGTATATATCTTATAGAAAAAACGAATAGATAGGGTAAAATAATTGCACTTAGAAACATAATTATGCTTCTGAAAGAGAATGAGCTTTTAATAAGAGAGTAGTATATTATAAAAGGGATTAGTATAAAAAGATGAAAATCGAATAGTGTTGCGATAGAAATAAGAGTACCGGAATAAAAGATATTAATATGCTCATTAGTAGAGCCGAAAGTAAAAAATAGTGATAGTAAAAAAAGGGGCGCTGCAATTGTATTTCCGGTAAAAAAAATTGTTTTAGGGCTAGATAGTAAAAAAATTAAATATAAGAATACTAATACAGATGAGCTTTTTCCAGTGTTAAAATATCTGTAATTCAATATATAAATTATAGCTGCAGTTAATCCTGTAATTGCGAGTGTAATTAAAACAGAGATTGTACAAGAGAGGTATTGAGTGTCTATAAACCCGGTTAAAACAGAAATTTGAAAGTCTCTTGGAGGTGAGTAGATGTTTGAAGAAAGATATAATGAGGTAACAAGAAAAAATAGAGAGTATAGTCCCAAAAAAAATGGGGAGTATACAAATTTGTATCTATTATTTTTAGTTACCATAATGTCTTTTATTTTTCAATTAGGTCTAAGCCAATGTCTTTTCTGCACTGTTTCCCTTTATAATTAACCTCTTTGGCTAGTTCATAAATGATTTCCCTGCCTTCTAATATTGTGTTTGACATTGTGGTTAATGCAAAAACTCTCCCTCCATTTGTGATTAATGTGTTGTCTTGGAGCTTTGTTCCTGAGTGGAATAAAGTTGTATTTTTAAGTTTAGAACCTATCTCTATAGAGTATCCTTTTTGGAATGAGCTTGGATAACCTTTTGATACCAGAACCATTGTTAATGCAGTACGGGGGTCGGTTTCTAATTTTTCTTGGGCGAGTTTTCCTGTACCTGCTGCTATTAAATGGGAAAGAAGGTCGCTCTTAATTCGGGGCATAACAGCTTCGGTCTCTGGATCTCCCATTCTAACATTATATTCAATAACATATGGATTGCCGTTACAATTCATGAGGCCAATAAAAATGAATCCAATATAATTTATATTGTCTTGTTTTAATCCCTCTATTGTTGGAATTATAATGTTCTCTTCTGCTTTTTTCATAAAAGCAGAGTTTGCAAATGGCACTGGCGATACAGCTCCCATGCCTCCTGTATTAAGGCCTGTGTCTCCTTCTCCAATTCTTTTGTAGTCTTTCGCTTCTGGGAGTATCATATAATTATTGCCGTCTGTAAGAACAAATAGAGATAATTCTATTCCACTAAGAAATTCTTCGATTACTACTCTATTGCCGGCTTTTCCGAATTTGCCGTTAAGCATTTGGGATAGTTCTTGTTTTGCCTCTTTTAAATTATCTAATATTAAAACTCCTTTTCCTGCTGCAAGCCCATCGGCCTTAAGTACATATGGGGAATTAATGTTTTCCAGATATTTATATCCCTCCTCGAGAGATTCTATATTGAAAGAGTTATATTGAGCTGTTGGAATGCCATGTTTTATCATGAAAGTCTTTGCGAAATCTTTGCTCCCTTCCAGCATAGCTCCATGGGAGCCTGGCCCTATGAAAATAATATGTTTGAGTTGGGCGTCATTAAGGAAAAAATCTTGGAGTCCATTTACTAGAGGTTCTTCGGGCCCAACTATAATCATGTCTATATTATTATCTAGCACACATTGTTTTATTGCTTGGAAATCTTTTATATCTATAGCTAGATTATGTGCAATTTGTGAAGTGCCTGGGTTGCCGGGCGCGCAAAAGAGTTTTTCAAGTAATTTACTTTTAGAAATTTTCCATGCTATTGCATGTTCTCTACCACCTGCTCCCAAAATTAGTACTCTTCTCATTTTTTTTGGGCAAAAATAGCAATAATAAATTAACTTTGTAGGCTATCACAGATAACCATGAAGTATTTAAAGTTAATATTGATAATAGTGTTGTTATATGTCTCGTCTTGTTCGGGTAAGATAATACCAGAAGATGAGATGTCTAAAATTCTTGCCGATATGTATAAAGCAGACCGTTTTGTTAATTCGGAGTATACGTTAGTATTAGCTGCCGATACAACAAAAATTTATGAGGCTGTTTTTGATCACTATGGATATACAGCTCTGAATTTTACTAATACAATAGAGCATTATCTTTCAAGGCCATCAAAATTAAAGGCTATGTATTCTGGAGCGAAAAGAATTGTAGCACAGCAAGATAGTATCGTGAGTGAGATAATTGAATCTGCTCAGAGATTGGATTCAATTTCTGAACCATATAAAAGGCTTATAAAAAATGCTGATTCTGTTATGAAATTGTTGCCCAGTGAGAGAGCTGTGAGGTGGGTAATGGAGCCTTTGATCTATCCTCGTTGGAGCTTTTCTTACAATGATTCAATAAGAGAGTTGTATGAAACTCCTCAAATGAATATTTGGTGGCAGAATAATTTTAAAAAAGATAGTACCAATTTAAAATTTACTTATATAGATGAGAAAAATAGCCGCACAGTATGTGTTCCCTCTAAATTCCGTAGAACCTATCTTGAAAGGAATTGTTATCCTGAATGATAGTGGGGAAGTACTAGAAGTTAGGGAACTTAGAGAAGAGGAGGAGAGTACCGAGTTTTATAATGGAATTCTTGTACCAGGTTTTGTTAATTCTCATTGTCATATTGAGCTTTCTCATTTAAAGGGGGCATTCCAGAGGGGGTCTGGAATGGCTGGGTTTATTAAACAGATAAACATGCTTAGGGAGAGTGTCTCAAAAGAGGAGCGAATTGCTGCTTTGGAGGCTCAAATGCAACAACTTTATCTAGCAGGTGTTAGTGCAATGGCAGATATTAGTAATTGTGAAGAGAGTTTCGAGGTTAAATCACGTTCTCCAATATATACTAGAACGTTTCTTGAAATTTTTGGATCTGAGCCAGCACATGCTTCAGAAATAATGGAGGGTGTAAATGCTTTGACAGCTGTAGCTGCGGGGTATGGGATTGATGCTGCTCCAACTCCTCACTCTTGTTATACTATGAGTCCCCAACTATTAGAGCTTTCTTGTGCTAAGGCTTTAGAGGCAGGGTGGCTTTCATATCATAATCAGGAGAGTTGGGAAGAAGAGGAGCTTATTATGAGTGGTACAGGTCCTTTGGCTCAAAGTTACAAAAGCCGTTCTTTGTCTACTCCGCCAGTGAAGGGAACTCCGGCGTTGCTCTATTTTCTAGAGAGGCTTGCTAGTGTTGGCCCGGTTAAATTCCAAAACATACTTCTTGTCCATAATACTTTTACAAATGAGCAGAGTGTGATAGCTGCAAAAAAAGCAATTGAAAATTTATATTGGGCAATTTGTCCTTTATCTAATTTATTTATTCATAATGCTCTTCCTCCATTGAGTTTATTAATGAGAGAGGGGGTTTCAATAACTTTGGGAACAGATTCACTTTCGTCTAATCATATTTTGTCTATGGTAGAAGAGATAAAATGTATTCACAAGTATTTCCCCACGATTGATTTGAAAGATATTTTGGAATGGAGCTCGTTTAATGGGGCTAAATTCTTAGGTAAAGATAATGTTTTGGGTTCGTTTGAAAAGGGAAAAAAGCCAGGAGTGGTTTTAATAGATCACATAGATTGGCAAAAGATGCTACTTACAGAGCAGAGTAAATCTGTAAGGCTTGTATAAATTATTGCTCAATACTTAATATTAAATTATTTAAGCTGAATGATATGAATTACAATTTTGAATTATTAACTTGTATTTTTAAAAGTTTGTGAGATGTCAACAATATTATTTAATGAAATAGTTTTTGGTCCGTTAAAGAGTAGAAGGCTCGGTATATCGCTGGGTGTAAATCTTTTGCCTTTGCATAGTAAATGGTGTAATTTTGATTGTGTTTATTGTGAGTGTGGGTTTAATAAAGATGCTAAAGAAGATAGAAAATTACCAACAGTCCAGGAGGTTAGAGATGCTTTAATATTAAAATTGCGCGATCATGATCACACAATTGGAAAAATAGATACAATAACTTTTTCTGGTAACGGAGAGCCCACTATGCATCCAAACTTTCCTGAAATTATTGATATAACTTTGGAATTAAGAGATAAATATGCAAAAGAAGCTAAGGTTTCAGTTTTAACCAATGGTTCTGGGATAGGGAAACCTCTTATAGCCCAGGCATTGCTTAGAGTAGATAATGCTATAATTAAAATTGACTCGGCATTCCATAAAACAGTAGCTCTTATTGATAGACCTCAGTATAGTTACTCTTTGGAGAATCTTATTGAGAGTTTGGGGATTTTTAAGGGGAAATTTGTTTTGCAAACAATGTTTTTAAGAGGAGAATCGCAGGGGCAGGTTATTGATAATACTATTCAGGAAGAGTTAGTGGCTTGGTATAGTGTTGTAGATAGGATATGTCCAAGAGAGATAATGATTTATACAATAGATAGGGAGACTCCTTTGGCAGGGTTGAGAAAGGTTTCGGTAGAGCAAATGGAACAGATTGCGCATCCTTTAAGAGAAAAAGGATATAAAGTCTCGGTTAGTGGTTAAATTAATTGATTATGAGATTGCTCATTCAGAGAGTTTCCCAAGCATCTGTTGTATCTGATGGCGTTTTAACTGGCAAGATAGATGGTGGGTTGCTTGTTTTTGTTGGATTCGAAGAGGGTGATAACGAAAAGGATATAGAGTATGCTGTTAAAAAGGTTATTAACTTACGGATATTTGATGATTCTTTGGGTGTTATGAATCTTTCTCTTTTAAACACAGGTGGTAATATTTTACTTGTTAGCCAATTTACTCTGTATGCTTCTACAAGAAAAGGGAACAGGCCTTCATATATAAAGGCGGCATCTGCGCAAATAGCTATTCCTATGTATAATCTTTTTAGAGAGAAGTTAGAGAGAGGTTTAAATAAAAATGTACAGACAGGAGTTTTTGGGGCAGATATGAAAGTTTCTCTTTTGAATGATGGCCCTGTTACTATATGGATTGATACTAAAAATGATTAAATGTAATAATATGGAAGATATTAATGATAAATTAAATGAGGCATCATATAGCGAAAAGAGGAATATGGATACCAAGGTGTATGCTCAGTGTCTCTCTTTTATTGATCTTACTTCGTTAAACAGTACCGATACTGTGGCTAAGATTAGTACTATGACAGATAAGGTTAACTCTTTTAATACAACATTTCCGAATTATCCTCAGGTTGCTGCTATATGTGTTTATCCTAATTTTGCAGCAACTGTTAAGAGTAATTTAAAAGATGCAAATGTAAATATTGCTGTTGTAGGTGGGGCTTTTCCGAGTTCTCAGAGCTTCTTGGAAGTTAAGGTTTTGGAGTGTAAAATGGCTGTAGAACAAGGAGCCAATGAGGTAGATATTGTTTTGCCTTTAAATCATTTTTTGTCTGACCAGAATGAACTTGCAGCAAAAGAGATATTAGAGATAAAAAAAGCTATTGGTGATGCTCATTTGAAAGTTATTTTAGAGAGTGGTTCTGTAAAAGAGCCAGAGCTAATATACAAAGCATCTGTGATGGCAATGGAGGCAGGAGCCTATTTTATAAAAACGTCTACTGGTAAAACTGAACCGGCCGCAACCCCTGAGGCTGCAGTTGTTATGTGTACTGCAATTAAAGATTATTATAATAAAACAGGTCGTATGGTAGGGTTTAAACCAGCAGGAGGTATCTCTACTCCAGAAGATGCTGTTAAATATTTTTCGATAGTTCAAACAATTTTGGGAGATCAATGGTTAAACAGTAAGTTGTTCAGGATTGGAGCTAGCCGTTTGGCAAATAATTTGCTCTCTCTGCTGGAAAATAGGACAGTGAACTATTTTTAACTATTAATAACAAATTGAAATTAAAATATTGAGTTATGAGAAAGACATTATTACTTTTTGCTGCTATTATTATTACAAGCAGTGCATTTTCACAAGATTATACTAAAGCAATAGGTCTTAGAATAGGATCTAGCATTGGTGCCAGTTATAAACAGTTTCTCCAACCTACTCGAGCAATCGAGGGAATTTTAGATTTGGATATTTTAGATCATGACCAGATGAAAATTAAAGTTACTGGTATTTATCAATTTCATTTTGATGTAAATGTAGATGGTCTCTCTTTATTTGCAGGTCCAGGTGTTTCAGCAGGTATTTATATTGGCGATCAAAGTGGCTTTTTAATGGCAATAGATGGTATGGGAGGCATTGAATATAAGTTTGCTAATGCCCCAATTGTACTCTCTTTCGATTGGAATCCTAAAGTTCAGATAATTACTGAAGCAGGATTTAAACCAGATAATTTTGGATTAACAGTAAGGTTTACACTGTAGTACTAAATAAAATAAATTGATTATGTTTAAAAATTACATTCAGAAGAATAAAGATCGTTTTCTTAAAGAGCTTTTTGAATTGTTAAGAATTCCATCTATAAGTTCTATGGCACAACATAAACCGGACATGCAAAAGGCAGCCGAAAAATATGTGGAAATTTTGTTGGTAGCAGGATGTGACTCTGCGCAAGTATATCCTACAAAGGGACATCCAGTTGTGTTTGCACAGAAAATTATTGACAAAGCAAAGCCAACAATTTTGGTTTATGCCCATTACGATGTTCAGCCAGCCGATCCTATCAATTTGTGGACAACACCTCCTTTTGAGCCTGAGATAAGAGATGGAGCCATTTATGGACGAGGAGCCAATGATGATAAAGGCCAAGGGTTTATGCATGTTAAAGCTTTTGAATATTTAGTTAAAACTAACCAGCTTCCTTGTAATGTAAAATTTATTATAGATGGAGAAGAGGAGATAGGCTCTCCAAGCCTTCCTGAATGGGCACAAGCTCATAAGGAACTTCTTGCATGTAACGATATTTTAGTCTCTGACACCACTATGATAGATGAGAAAGTTCCATCTATAAATGTTGGTATGAGAGGTTTGGCATATTTGGAAGTAGAAGTTACTGGTCCTGATAAAGATTTACATTCTGGCCATTATGGGGGAGCAATTGCAAACCCAATAAATGTTCTTGCTGGGATGATAGATAAACTTATAGACGATAAAGGCCGTATTACTGTTAAAGGTTTTTACGACAATGTAGTTGAGCTAACTAAAGAGGAGCGAGAGATGTTGGCTAAAGCTCCGTTTAACGAGAAAGAGTTTATGGATCTTATTGGAGTAGAATCTGTTACTGGAGAAGATGGCTATTCTACTATGGAGAGAATAGGTATTCGTCCATGTTTAGATGTAAATGGTATTTGGGGTGGTTATACTGGAGAGGGTGCTAAAACAGTCCTTCCATCTACAGCACATGCGAAAATCTCTATGAGAATTGTTCCAAATCAAGATCACAAACAAATTTCAAAACTTTTTGAAGAGCATTTTTTAACTCTTGTACCTAAGGGAGTAAAAGTAAAAGTGATTTCTCATCATGGTGGTCAAGGTTTCCTTTGCCCAATTTCTTCTAAGGTATATAAATCGGCAGCACGAGCAATTGGTGAGGTTTATGGAATAGAGCCTGTTCCTAGTCGCGGTGGTGGCAGTATTCCAGTTTTGGCAGATCTTCAACAAATATTGAATGCCAATCCGCTTCTTATGGGGTTTGGTTTGGAGAGAGATGTTATTCATTCACCAAATGAGAGCTATCTTTTGAGTCAGTTTTTTAAAGGAATTGAATCAATCGCATTGTTTTATAGATACTATACAGAATAGGGATATTTAGATTGTAGATCAATTCAATTTATAATAAAGGGTCCCATTAGGGATCTTTTATTATTTAAAATAGCACTAATGTTAACATATATTAACCTATCATAAATTTTGAAAAATAAAATTAGAGTAGCAATTCAGGGGGTACATGGTGCCTTTCATGATATTGCAGCAAGAGAATATTTTAAGGAGAATTCATTAGAAATAATTCCATGTCTAACTTTTGAAGATCTATTTGCTCTTTTAGATAGAGGTGGGTGTGACTATGGAATGGTTGCGGTAGAGAATTCTGTGGCGGGGATATTATCTCATAACTATTTTCTTTTGAACGAATATTCTATGCAAATAGTTGGAGAACATTATCTTAGAATTGTTCAAAATCTCATGGCTTTACCTGGTAGTACTATTGATGATATTCTGGAGGTGAGGTCTCATCCCATTGCTTTGAGGCAGTGTCATCTATTCTTGAATACTTTAAGAGAGAGAGGAGTAAAAATGGTAGAGAGTGAAGATACTGCTTTAACTGCAAAATTAATTGCCCAAAATAAGCTTAAAGGTGTGGCAGCAGTAGCAGGTGATTTAGCAGCCAAAATTTATGGTTTAGATATAATTAAATCTGGAATTGAGAGCAATCCTCGAAATTTTACACGTTTTTTGGTGCTCAAATCTAAGACGCAAATTGGAGGTACTATTGACTCTAGTGATAAACCTAATAAGGCATCGGTTTCATTTACTCTTGGTCATACCCCTGGCGCGCTTTGCAGTGTTCTGGAGATATTCTCGTCTTACAACCTTAATCTTACATTGATTCAGTCATTGCCTGTTCCGGGGAAAGAGTGGGAGTATAAGTTTTTTGCCGATTTTGTCTTTTTAGATGCTTCTTCTTATGAGGCTGCGCTAAAAAAGGTTGCCACAGTGGCCACAAGCGTTACTCTTTCGGGCCTTTATTCTCGAGGTGAGACATCCATGCAATATTTTGGACCGGATTGTGCTCATCTCCTATAATATCTCTGTATAACTTTGGTTTACGAGCCATAGTGTATCTGTAACCTCCCGAACGGCTTAATTTATCAGGGGTGAGTAGAGCTGTAACATAGTCGGCACCTAATTTTCTGCATTCGGCAATGATATCGCCGTATGGGTCAATTATCATGGAGCAACCGTTTTTGAGTTGGTCGTGGTCCATTCCAATTGGGTTTGAGAAGATTGCATAAATTCCATTGTCGTGGGCTCTGGATGGAAGCCATTTCATAAGCCATTCTCTACCTTTGGGGCCATCAAACTCTTGTCTTAATGAAGTAGGGTCCATTTCTCTGTTTTTCCATAATTTTGGATCTACAAATCCAGAACCAGGTCTGTCAGATGGGGTACACATTGTTACATGAGGCATAAAAATAATATCGGCTCCAAGTAGTTTTGTGGCTCTTACGTTTTCTAAAACAATATTGTCATAACATATTAGTATGCCACATTTCCATCCATTTAAATCGAAGATGGTATAGCTATTTCCTGGTAATATGTGTTTATTGATAAATGGGTGGAGCTTTCTATGTTTGGCAATAACACCTTGTGAGGTAACGCAAACGTGTGCTTTGTATATGTTATTATCTCTGTCTTTCTCGAAAAGTCCTGCCAAAATTGCGATATTATATTCCGAGGCTATCTCGGTAAGATTCTCAATGCTATCTCCGTCTGGAATGAACTCGGCAATTTTAAGAAGCTCTTTTTTGCTTAGATCTTTTGCAAAAGTATAACCAGTAATTGAACATTCATGAAATGCTATTACATTTGAACCCTCGGCCGCTGCTTCTGCAGCCATTCTCTCTATTACAGCAAGATTGTATCCCTTATCGCCCGATCTGTTTTCGAATTGAGCTGTGGTTATTTTAATATTGTTCATCTCTTTGTGCATTTATACAAATTTATAAAAAAATGAACTCAAAACGTAGAAAATTTCTCACAAAAAAAAGCAGCCTTAAAAGGCTGCCTTTTTTAGAATATTTGAGATCTAGTAGATTATTTTATGGTTCTGCCAGGATATACTTTTAGGGCTTCTTCTAGGCATTTAATTGCTTTTTTGAGGTCTTCAATTTTTAGTACGTAGGCAATACGAACTTCATCTTTTCCTCTTCCTGGAGTGGCGTAAAAACCCTCGGCAGGAGCAACCATTACGGTTTCGTTGTTGTATTGGAAATCTTCTAGTAGCCATTGTGCAAATTTATCGCTGTCGTCTATAGGTAGCTTAGCAATTGTATAGAATGCACCCATTGGTAAAGGTGATACTACACCTTCTATTTTATTAAGGGCTTTTACCATAACGTCTCGGCGAGTCATATATTCATATCTTAAACCATCGAAATATGATTGAGGAGTTTTTAGGGCACCTTGGGCAGCAATTTGGCCTAATGCAGGAGAACAAAGTCTTGCCTGAGCATATTTTAAAACAGCTTTCATAACCTCTTTGTTTTTGGAAACTATTGCACCAATACGTACTCCGCACATACTGTATCTTTTGGAAACCGAGTCAAGCAATATTACATTTTGTTCGATTCCTTCTATATGCATGCAAGAGAAGTGAGGCTCATCTGTGTAACAGAATTCACGGTAAACCTCGTCTGAATAGATATAGAGGTCATTTTTCTTTGCAAGTTGTCCAAGTTCAATAAGAGCCTTTTTTGGATAGAGAGTACCAGTTGGGTTGCCTGGGTTACAAATGATAATACCCTTTGTTTTTGGAGTAATAAGTTTTTCGAACTCTTCAATTGAAGGAAGAGCAAAACCATCTTCAATTTTGGTTCCAATAGGTTTTAATACAACATCGTTTTGAACTGCAAATGAGTTGTAGTTAGTATAGAAAGGTTCAATAACAATAACCTCATCTTCTGGGTTACAAGTAATTGCAAGAGCAATTTGAAGAGCTTCACTACCACCAGTTGTTATATTTATTTCATTGGCATTTACATTAATTCCAATATTTTGATAATATTTGGCAAGACCCTCTCTGTAGCTGGCTACACCGGCAGAGTGAGGGTAAGGAATATAGGTTTCTTTAAGGTTTTTAATGGGTTCTAATGCCTCTTTTGGAGAGTCAATATCGGGTTGGCCTATGTTTAGGTGGTAAACGTTAATGCCTCTTTTTTTAGCCTCATCGGCATATGGAACTAGTTTCCTGATAGGGGAAGAAGGCATTTTTGCTGCTTTTTTTGAAAGTGTTAACATTTTAAAAATATTTTAATTTTAATTATGATTTATCTGTTTTTAGTTTCAATTTGTAACTTAAATAAAAACCTAAATTAGAGCAAATTTATGAATAGCCCAAAAGTTCTTTAATATTTTGTTAATTCATTCAGAAACCCTTCAATACCAACTTGCATTTGAGAGGTTTTGGCAGCATAATTATTGGACAAAATAGCAAAGAAGAGGAATTCTCCATTCTTTTGTTCTACATATCCTGCATAGCACCTAACATTTGATAAAGAGCCACTTTTTGCATGTATTTTTTCTTTGAATTTAGATTTTTCCTTTTGTAATACATTCTCGAGTGTGCCAGGGTGTCCTGGAATAGCGAGGCTGTTAAAAAAGTATTTAAATACATCTGTTTTGCTCATAGCTGAATAATAATTGCAAAAGAAATTTGGTGAAACATAATTTTGTCTAGATAATCCACTTCCATCTTCTTGGGTATGACCTTTGGTATTTACTCCTATATCTTTAAGAGTTCTTGTAAGTGCAACAAGTGCAGAGTCATACGACCCGGTCCCAGTTAACTTTTTTCCAATCATTTTAAGAAGGGTTTCGGCATAAAAATTATTACTTATTCTATTGGTAACGTTAACTATAGAGTAGAGGGGTGCCGAGAGTGTTTTGGTTAAAATTGTCATTTGTTCTTGGGCGGGAGCATTGAACTCTTTTGCATCTAAAATTTCCGGATTACTATATATTCCTTGGGTTGTTAAATATTTTTGGAATTCGGCGGCACAACTTAATTGGGGGAATTTATTTGATACAGTAACGAGTGTCGAGTCGGCTCCGGCCGCGATAGATCCAGTGAAAAGTGAAGTTTTAGAAATATCGGAAGCGTAATAAGAGCTTCTGTCGCCAGTCCTGTTTCCACCAGTTAAGAGTAAGTTTTTATACTCCATGTTGGGTACAACAGGGTAAAGATGTTTTAGTATAACATTATCGCCTATGTTAATGCCGGGTATAAATGTGAAAAATTGTAGATTCTCATTAAAAGAGAGCCCACATGGGCCACTGCCATAATAGGGACCTAAGTTGCTCCAGGACCAACTAGAAGGAACAATTTCATGTTCAAAGAACCTATCATCGGCAACTATATTGCCGTTAATTCTTATAATACCTGCATCTTTAATTGCAGTTGTCCAATTCATAAATAGGGTGTCTACTGGGATTCCTAATGTGTCTATAGATCCCAGAGTGGGATCACCACCACCAATGATGTATAGGTTACCATATAGTACACCGTTTTCTATAAAACCGGTATGTCCTATTTTGGTTTCAAATTGAAAGTTGGGTCCTAGTACTTTTAAAGCAACTCCAGTAGTAATGGTTTTCATTGTAGATGCCGTAAGTAATGGCATATAGGGGTTCCATGATGCAACGGTATTACCTTTGGAGTCCTTAACCATTATTGCGGTTACTGAGTTTGTGAATAGTGTATCCTGTTTTAAAGTCTCTATGTACTTTTGGATATTATTGTTCTGAGATAACAATATCGAAGGAGTGAAAATTGTGGTTAAAAAAAGGAGCAAACTGACAATCTGTTTCATTTTTAGGGGTTTTAAATTAATATGCAAAAGTAACAAAAATGGACTATCTTTTTTAAAATTATAGTTACATTTGCCACATTAAACGATATAACACAATGAGTAGTTTCAGAAAAAGAGCATTAGATGAGTTTTCCTCTCATAAGGCTGAGAGGTTTTATTTTGAAAGTCAACCTGTTTCCCAGTATTTTGGGCAGAATGTTTTCGATTTAGAAAAGATGCGACGTTATCTCTCTTCTGAAGCATTTGATGTTGTTCAACTAGCGATAAACGAGGGTATTAAAATAGACAGAAAGGTAGCTAATCAAATAGCTTCTGGAATGAAAGCATGGGCAATAGAAAGAGGCGCAACTCACTATACTCACTGGTTTCAACCTTTAACCGATGCTACTGCAGAGAAACATGAAGCTTTTGTAGATCCTTCTAAGAATGGAGGAGTTTTTGAGAACTTTAAAGGAGATGCGCTTGTCCAGCAAGAGCCCGATGCTTCCAGTTTTCCTAACGGAGGCTTGAGAAATACTTTCGAAGCGAGAGGATATACTGCATGGGACCCCTCTTCCCCTGCATTTATTATTGATGATACACTCTGTATTCCTTCTGTTTTTGTGGCTTATACAGGAGAGTCTTTAGATATGAAAACTCCTCATTTGAAATCTTTGCAGCATTTAGATAAGGCAGCTGTAGAGATGGCAAAGATGTTCGATACTAAAACATCTCGAGTAAATGTGATGTTAGGAATAGAACAGGAATATTTTGTTGTAGATGAGGCTCTGTTTAGAGCACGTCCAGACCTTATGCTTTGTAACAGAACGTTAATTGGACATACAGCGGCTAAAGACCAACAACTAGAAGATCATTATTTTGGAGCTATCCCTTCTAGAGTTATGTCTTTTATGAAAGATTTTGAAACAGAGGCGTTTAAATTGGGAGTGGTGTTAAAAACTAGGCATAACGAGGTTGCTCCTAATCAATTTGAGTATGCTCCTTATTTTGCAGAGGCTAATCTTTCGGTAGATCAAAATCTTATGATAATGATTTTAATGAGGAAAATAGCCAAAAAACATAAACTTAAAGTAATATTCCATGAGAAGCCTTTTGCTGGAATTAATGGTTCTGGGAAACATTGTAATTGGTCTTTAATTACAAATAACGGAGTTAACTTATTGTCACCGGGAAAAACGCCAAGAAATAATATTCAGTTTTTGAGCTTCTTTATCTCAGTTATTAGAGCAGTGTATGAGCACAATCATTTGCTAATGGCAAGTACTGCTTCTTTGGGCAACTCAAACAGATTGGGCGGGG
>Ga0265294_10006497_pt1 | contig 14028 bp, 17 predicted proteins | sample MunlanPumphouse3_FD_192504 | JGI IMG/M metagenome (GOLD analysis project Ga0265294, IMG submission 192504) | Groundwater microbial communities from a municipal landfill in Southern Ontario, Canada - Pumphouse #3 | ecosystem: Environmental > Aquatic > Deep subsurface > Groundwater | place... | reverse complement strand
AAATTGGTTGTTATCGCGGTACGAGACATAGAAAAAATCTCCCTTGTAGAGGACAACATACTAAAAATAATGCCCGCACATGCAAGGGACCTAGAAAAACTGTTGCCAATAAAAAGGTTGCAGGTATTTAAGGAGAATATGAGAAATGGCAAATAATATTAATAAAGGCTCTAAGAAACTTGGCCACGGCAAAAAACCGAAGCTTAATTTCACCAAGGGCGTTGCTCACATCCACTCTTCATTCAACAATACAATCATTTCAATAACCGATCCTGATGGAAAAGTTATTGCATGGGCGTCAGCAGGTACAATCGGTTATACCGGTTCAAAAAAATCAACACCTTTCGCAGCACAATTAGCTGGTCAGAGCGTTGCTAAAGCTTGCGTTGAACGTGGACTAAAATCCGTAGACGTAATCGTCAAGGGACCTGGTACTGGTCGTGAATCTGCTTTAAGAGCACTTCAAGCTACCGGATTACAAGTTCTTTCAATTGCAGATGCTACACCCGTTCCACACAACGGTTGCCGTCCGCCTAAGCGTCCTAGAGGTTAGTAAATAAGGAGGAAAGTAAATGAAAGCTTTTCAAAATATCGAATTCGTTGAAAATAACTACGATTCTACTAAAAACTATGGAAAATTTGTCTTAGCTCCTCTTGAAAGAGGCTTTGGTATTACCATTGGTAATGCTATGAGAAGAGTACTTATTTCTTCCATTCCTGGGGCTTCTATATTCGCAATTGAAGTAGAAGGCGCTAGACATGAATTCTCAGCACTCGAGGGTGTTGTTGAAGATGTCACAGCAATCGTGTTAAATTTAAAGGGTCTCGTTCTTAAAATCGATTCGGAAGATGAAAAATCCGTTCGTGTTATGTCCTTAAACGTTAAAGGTCCCGCAACTGCAACAGCTGCCGATCTTGAATTACCTAGTGACGTCGAAGTCGTAAACCCCGACCTTGTTATCGCTCACGTTGCTGAAGGTGGTCAACTCAAAATGACCCTTCAAGCCAACAAAGGTAGAGGCTATTTAACTAATGAACAAAATAAACAAGAAATCGAGACTTACTCAATAGGTGTAATACCTGTTGATTCTAACTACTCACCTATTCTTAAGGTGAATTATACTACCGAACCTACCCGTGTCGAAGATAACACTAATTATGACAAACTCATACTTGAAGTTTGGACAAATGGTGCAATTACTCCTCACGATGGTGTCGCTCTTGCAGCACAAATCTTAGTTGGTCACTTGGAAAAATTCGTTAATATTTCTGAATCCGCTAAGGAAGTTGTTGTCTTTAACGCTGAAGTTGAAAAGCCTAAAGACAAATATGAAGACATGAGCATCGAAGAACTCGATTTCTCAGTTCGTTCATACAACTGTTTGAAGAGAGCCGCAATTACAACTGTTAGTGAATTATGCAACAAATCCGAGGAAGAAATGATGAAAGTCAGAAACCTTGGTAAAAAATCACTAAAAGAAGTTAAAGACAAGCTCGAAGAACTTGGCTTAGGCTTCCGTCAAAATTAAGGAGATAGAAAATGAAAACTCAAGGTCGTAATAATGTACATGGTAAAGGTGGTGTCCGCTTTAAGGCTGCCTATACTACATCAAAAGATAAAGCCATGCTTCGCAATGTCGTTACTCAACTTATCGTTTCAGAAAAAGTTGTCGTAACTGCAAAGGTTGCTAGCCAAATTTCCCCATTAGCAGATAGACTTGTCACCTATTCAAAAAAAGGTGATCTCGCTGCTAGAAGAGAAGCAAATAGATATATCCGTCGTTTCTTCGTTGACAAAGATCAAAAACAATCAGCTTTACAAAAGTTATTTGATGAAATTGGTCCTCGTTACAAAGAGCGCAATGGTGGATATACTCGCGTTCTTAAGATGGAAAATCGCCGTGGCGATAATGCTCCTATGTGCTTAGTTGCTTTTGTTAAATAAGGCAAATTAAGAATTTAGAAGTTTAGATCAATAAATTATTTATTGCTCCCTGAAATTAGTTTCTTTGTGAAATTGGTTGCGGGGAGTTTTTTATTTGTCATTATTTTTACGCAAAAAAAAGGCCAATGAATCTTGGCGATTTATTTGATGGTGCCGCCTGGTCGAATCGAACGGCCGTTGGAGGTTTACGATACCTCTGTTCTACCACTAAACTAAGGCGGCGACTTAACTACTATACTAAATAATGCGAGTGTTGTAAATATTATAAGCAAGTAAAAAGGTAATAAAACAAACAATATTTAAATTTTAATCGGACGACAATTTATTTAATGAATTTTTGCAAAAACTTTTCTGATTTATCGATGTAAGCTGATTCGTCATAAATAAAACTCATGCCGTGACAGGCGGGTTGAACGACTAATTTATCCTTGTACACTTCTTTATTTGTCAGGGCGTTGTAATTGATATCTAAAAATCTAAAAGGAACAAAAGTATCGCTTCCTCCGTGAATGAATAACATGGGAGTCGTCGACTGATTCAGCATCTGAATTGGCGAATCTTTGGTGAAGGATATATTGTAAAAAACTTTAGCAACTAAATATACTGCTGAAAGTAAGAATTTAGGAATCGATCTATCGATGCTTAAGATATATAAAAATTGTTCTTTGATAGAAGAGTACCCACAATCTTCGATAGCGCACTTTACGTTAGTTGGTAAGGTTTTCATACCAGTCGCCATCATAACTGTTGCAGCGCCCATAGAATGACCGAATAAGCATATCAGAGCTGATGGATCTTTAGAAGTAATGAAATCGCACCAAGAGATGGCGTCAAACTTCTCTTTGTATCCCATAGTCATGTATTTACCTTCGGATTTGTTTTGAGCTCTTTCATCGATAAAAAGAATGTTGTAGCCCAAATCTTCATAGTAGTGTTTGCAAGGAATGGAAAGTTCTTTCCAATATCCGTTGTATCCGTGCATCGCTAAAATATATTTGTTGGTTTTGACTTTGTTCATATAAAGGTAACCGACAAGTTTCAACTTATCAAATGACTTGATGCTCACTTTTTCGTGTGCGGTTTCCTTCAGCCATTTTTGTTCGTATCTTTGAAGGTGTGTCTTGTCGGGGGATTCGGCAGGAAAATGTTCTTTATCCCTCTCTTTATTAGGCGTCAACATTATTTTTAATACCTTGTAACCAAATATTAAATATATAGCAAATAACGCTAAAAGCAACAGCAATAATGACAGCAATACAATTTGATAAATTTGCATACTAATCTCCTTTTTTTATTCTTAAAATAAGTCTTAATTTCCTAAGCTTATCTTTTTCTTCTTTACTTATTCTATAGGAATCAGTGCACTTTGACAATGCCATTGAGAGAATCGGATAATTTAAGTTTGAGGCGAGGAAATAATTGTAAATCAATTCTGGTTGATAAACATACATTTCCGCCATGATCCACCCTTGAGCCATAATGAGCGTGTGCTCGTCGGTGTTTTGAATCAAGCTAAGAATAATTTTGCAATTAGCGCAACTTTTTAAATCTGCTTTGATGTATCCGACGTACCCCAATCTGTTTACGTAAGGATTATTCGATTTTAAATATATTTTCGATTTTTTATAAAAGTAATCGAAGTCGATTGGTTTTTTAAAATACGTGATTAAATTGTCAACTCGGTACCATGAATCCAACGTGTGCAGAAAGGGCTCTATGTCTTTAAGTTGCTGGGGGAAATTCTTTTTATGCTTTGTCAACACGACGTGAAAATACACAAAGTCAATTTCAAAATCTTCTCCAATAATCAATTGTGAAACATCGGTATTTTCTTGAATAAAAGTTTTACCAATCGACTTAATATCGCCATTGTAAACTCGTCCATTAGATCTTCTTTTAGAGTCTAATATTACTTTTAATTCTTTATTGGTCATGCCTTTTCTCCAATGTAAACTTACTGCTCAATGCGCCTGTTAATTTCAATGTTGGTAACGATGGACATATAGATAAAAATAGCGGTAAAGATACCACCGGCGACATAAGCGCCGAACATGTAGCAAAAGATGCATATAAATAAGAAGGGAAAAGAAAATGCTAAAGATTGCAATTTGCTGAATTTATCAAATTTAAATATATATATCATTTGAATGATATAAGAAATTAACATTACGATTAAAGGTATAATTGACAACAACACAAGAAAAGCATTGCTTAAATGGAACCAACTATATCCTGAAAACACCAGTTCGGTTATTCCATCTACAGTATCTCCTATGACGTATGTGGGAAAAATCGGGATAGAAAAAACGATCAAAGTAACTACAAAACAACTGATGAGACTGATTGAATATAAATTATAATTCTTAGAATTTAACATAGTATTATTCTAACACATTAATTTTTTTCTTTGAAAGGAATAGTAGCGATATACAAAATATAGCAAATTCAGAAATAACAAAGGAAAACCAGATTCCTTCCATTCCCATAAAATGTGAAAGTAAAAACATTAGAGGGATAATCACAACACCCGCGTGTAACACGGAAAGATAGAAGCTGTATTGAGGGTTTTCAATTGAGGCGAAATATTGTCCAATAACAAGGTTCAAACTTGCAAATAGATAACCAAATAAATATATGTAGAAAGCTTGCGTCGCTAATTCAAGCAACTCGGCATTATTTTCGCTGTTAAAGACGTTAATTATCTGAGTCGAAAATATTGTCAATATTGCGTAAAAGAAAACGAAGGTAAAGAGCGTAACAATAATACCCATTTTTAAAATGGATCTGACTTTTTTGCGATTTCCTTGGCCGTATGCTTTGGACAATATCGGTTGCATACCAAAGGCTATGCCGTTGAAGATAGCATTGACAACGATTGCAATATTTGCAACCACGCCATACGCAGCCACTCCGATGTCTCCTTGTAAAGCGAGAATCCTATAATTAAAAATCATCATGACGAAGCCAAAACCAAAGTCGTTAATAAATGCATTCAAACCCAAGTGGCATGAGTCACCTAATATTTCAAACTGCAATTTGATCTTTTTAAGATTTAATTTGCTCTTTTTCGATAATAAATATGGAAGCACTATGCAAATGCTAACGGCAGGAGAACAAATGGTCGCGTACGCGGCACCAGCCATTCCCATGTTTAAAATCACAATAAATATGTAGTCTAATACGACATTTGAAAGACTTCCAACGATCATTGAGGTCATTGCTAATCTTGGAGCGCCGCTGTTTTTTACAAAAGCTAAAAATATTTCGTTGGTAATAAACAAAGGAGAAAAGGTCATGAATATTCTAAAGTAAACTGATGCATATTCTAAAACTTGGCCTGTTGCTCCGAGCAAAGACGTAATTTCAACGCTCAAAGTCAAACCCAAGACTAAAAATATCAAACTGATAAAAAGGCCAAATACAACAACATTTGTAAATAATTTATTGGCTTTGTCAACTTCGCCATTGGCTACGAGAATGGAATAGCGAATACCTCCGCCAGTACCGAGCATCATGCCGGTTCCAAAAATCAAATTATAAAAAGGTAGACATAAGTTTAAAGCAACGATACCCAAACTTCCAATTCCGCTGGAAATAAAATATGTATCTGCCAATATGTAGCAAGAAATAGATATCATCCCTAATACATTTAAAGAAACATATTTCGCAAATTGTTTCTTCACTGTTAATTCCATAATTCTTATTCTTAAACTTTCTAAAAAGAGACCACTAATATTCTAATCTATTTAGCCCATAACTAGTAGATAATTAGGAAATAATTAATAAATATCGAAGCGCAAAGAATGACAATTTGGAAAAAAATGTTAATAATTTTGATTTAATGATTAGCCTAAATATAGCAAAAAAGGTAATCAACATTGCTGAATTTATGTATTAACTTGATTATCTAAAATATTAAATTTGATGATTAATTGTTAACTCAAAATGTTTTATTAATTAATATGGAGCAAGCAACGGGAATCGAACCCGCACTATCAGCTTGGGAAGCTAAAGTTCTACCATTAAACTATGCCTGCGTTTTTGTACTTGTTAATTATATGATTAAAATTAATTGGTTTCAATATTAATAAAAATTATTTGAGAAAAAAATAAATTGATATGAAGTTTTCAAAGTGAATTTTAAAAAATTATTTTTTTAAAAAATTCGTAAAAACCTACATATTTTGTATATTTTCATTGTTAATAGACTCAACATTGTTATATTATAAATATATACAATATAAACTAAGATAAGGGAAGGAAATGGTAAATATGGATACAGAAACTTTAATCGATATTATTATTTCTTCAGTTCTCATTCTCATTTGTATAGTTGCTGTCATTTTGACAATCAAAAGGAAAATTGTTATTGTTGCTCTTTCATGCGAATTAATAATAATTCCTGCCTTATATTTTAATAATTATGTATTTTCGAGTTATATCGCCATGATAATATTTACTGTTAGCATGTTTTTAACTTTCCTCGCTAATATTGGTGAAATTAGAAAATTTTTGATAAATCCCTTGGTAGAAAAGAAGGGATCAATCAATCCTAGAACGAGTCACAACATTAATAGAGAAAAATTAAACAAAGATATTACGACAGCAGTAAAATGGTTGTCAGATAACAAAACTGGGGCTCTCATCACATTTGAAAGAGGAGAATCTCTTGATAAATACATTAAAACTGGAACAATAATAAACGCCCCTGTTTCGGCTGAATTAATAGAAACAATTTTTTATGAAGGAACCAGGTTGCACGATGGAGCCATTGTTATTAGAGATGATAATATTATTGCTGCATCCGTGTTTTTCACTGCCACAACAAAATATTTAGTTGGCAAATACGGTGCTAGACATAGAGCTGCGATAGGCGTGTCAGAAACCACTGATTCGCTAACTATAATTGTTTCTGAAGAGACTGGAAGAATTTCGGTAGCTTACTCTGGGATGCTTGAATCAATAAAATATGATGAATTTGAAAAAGTATTTAAAACATTTATGTTGGCACCATCTGGATCAATCAGCAGACCCACCAAAGAAGTAAAAACTAATTAACTAATTTCTAAATTTAAATTTTGGAGTGAAAAATGGTAAAAAATAGCATAGTTGAATTTATCTTAAAAGTAGAAGAAATTTCCAAGATAGGATTAAAGTATTCGACGGATCCCTATGCAGTCGATAATTATAAACAACTTCAAGAATTAGCAAAAAAATTTATATCAGAGCAAATGAATATTGAACTTCAAGGAGATAATTTTTTCGTCCGTGATATTTATCCTACACCCAACGTTTCAGTCCGTACGATAATTTTTAATAAAGAGCGGGATAAAGTTCTTTTAGTAAGAGAAGCATCAGATGGGGGATTTTCTCTTCCTGGCGGATGGTCTGAACTTTGCTTAACCCCGTCAGAATCTGCCTTGAAAGAAGTATGGGAAGAAGCTGGTAGCAAGTGTATATTAACTCATTTAGTTGGAGTTTTTGATCGTTATAGAGATTTAAAAGTAGGCGGATTACCTGAGTATATTTTAGTCTTTGAGGGGGAGATTATTTCCGAAGATAACGAGCCGTGTTTTGAAATTGTTGAAAAAGGATACTATGCTATCGATAATTTACCCAAATGGTCTGCAAAGAACAACCCTGATCAAATGAAAAAAATAATTGAAGCAGCACGCAATAAAGAGACTTTATTTGATTAAGTATATAAAAAATTGATTTCTTATTATATAATAGTAGTTATCTATATATACAGGAGGTTTTTATATGTCGACACCACACAATTCAGCTAATAAGGGAGATATCGCCAAGACAGTATTACTACCCGGCGATCCGTTGAGAGCAAAGTTTATCGCAGATAATTTTTTAACAGAAGTTACACAATTTAACTCGGTTAGAAATATGTTTGGATACACCGGCCTCTACAAAGGCAAAAGAGTATCAGTTATGGGAAGTGGAATGGGAATGGCTTCTTTAGGCATTTACGTTTCCGAATTATATTCTCAATATGATGTTGAACAAGTTATTCGAATAGGTTCGGCAGGTTCTTTCTTACCGGATGTAAAAGTTTTTGATATTATAATTGCTCAAGGAGCATGCACTGACTCAAATTTTGCTAGCCAGTATGATTTGCCTGGAACTTTCTCAGCAATAGGCGATTTTGAATTGCTCAAGAAAGCATACGACAAAGCTACGGAAATGAAATTACCCGTACACGTAGGTAACATATATTCATCTGATGTTTTCTACAACGCTCACCCTGATATTTGGAAACAATGGGCGGCTATGGGTTGCATCGGTGTTGAGATGGAAACATACGCCTTATACTGCTTAGCTGCTTACTATCACAAGAAAGCTTTAACTATACTCACAGTCTCAGATAGCTTTACATCAAAGCAAGTTACGACTCCTGAGGAAAGACAAAATTCCTTCACTAACATGATGGAAGTCGCATTGAACATAGCATAGGCTTAAAAGGAAATTATTTTACATGCAATGGTATCACTACTTATTATTAATCATCGCACTCTTGTTAGTTATTTTTTTAATAATTATATATTTTGTGAGAAAACATGATGCAGTAAAAATTTTTAAGAAAGCAGCGTGGAGAAAACTCTATAGCTTAGCTCAATCAAAGGATTTTTATTTGCTCAATAAAGTTTTCGTTAATACCGAGTTAGATACCTTGCATATTGATCATTTGGTCGTGGGAGAAAAGTATATTTACGTTATAGCGAGCAGGTATTACGAATCGAATATTCAAGGCGATTCTTATGTCTCACCTAAATGGGAAGTGATTTCTAAAGAGGGCGCTGTGATAAGAGAAATTACTAATCCTGTTATCTACAATGAAAAAAGAACAATTTGTCTCGCTAAGTTTCTTGGGTGGAACAAGCAAAAATCACCGATGTTTATTTCAATTGTCGTTATAAATAATCCGGTCGATTTTAACATTAAGAATACGGCCATTTCGCCTTATTCATTTATCGTTCACAAAAGAGATTTAGCAAAGCAAATTAAGAAGATTGAAAAAGATTCAAGATTTTCACCATTTGATGAAGAATCACTTCAAAAAATTATCAATCGCATACACAGATTATCTGAAGATGAAAAGAAGCACGAAGATGCTTTACTTAAGAAAAGCGATGACCAAGAAATATCGTAGCGGAAAAGGGACAACATGAACATAAAAATTAAGAATGGACTTAAAGATCAAGCGAATAAGGTTAGAAAACATGCTGGTCTATTACCTTACCTCTATGCACTGGGTGGGATGGTGTTTTTGGCTTTGCTGTTTTTAGGATTTGTTGTAATTAATACATCGAGCGTTCTTTTGGTCTATTTAGTTGGAATCACTTTAATTATTTTATATATCTTTGTAGGGCTGCCACTGCTCTATGGCGTCAGTTCTCTGATTGCGAATGCCACGAGATTTAACGAGGAAAAGAAACTAGATATTAAAACTTGCTTTGATAAGTATTATCACGGAAATCCAGGCTTTTTCAGCACTTCAGGCATCATCTTTAAGGGTGTGATAGTTGATATTTTAGCTTTAATAGCTACATTGTTCATCGCTGATTTTATAGGGCTCTATTCCTTCCCAGATTTTATCAATACCGTGATGACTGTCTATGCGAATATTGATGCGTTAGATATAGTAGATGTTTTTGATTTGGCGGCAGCTATGGGAGATTACTCGAGGTTATTTGAAGTCTTCTTTATCATTGTTTTGGTCGTTGGACAAATTCCACTTTTCATATTTGCTTCCAGCGAATTGAGAAAAAATGAATCCGTATATTACGCTGCGAATGTACTTGTTTCGGACAACTATATCGATGTCGCGACTAGACCATTGATTCCTCTATTCAGAAGAGAAATTTTGCCTTTGGTAAAAAAAGAGCACTGGTCTTATAATTTGAGTTTAAATTACATGGGATATATTGTTTTCTATGTTCTATACCTAGGCACTGCTACTTTAGGAATTTTTTTACCTCAAGTATCATTTGTCTACGTTCCTTTTATTGCTTTCGCCGTCGCTATTGTCGCTTATTCTCCTTTCTATTATAGACAAAGGGTGTTTGACGCTTTATTTTATATTGCTTATTCGGATAAAATGATGAATAGAGCCAGCGATAAGATTAAGCAAATCATCAAAGCAGGTCGTTCTCAAATTATGCCGAGAGTTGATAAATTCAAGAATGAGAATAGTGAATATAGTTCTAACGACGTGGATGAATTTAATCAAGGGGACGAATTTAAAGATGATTCCACGCGTGGAGTTTCTCCTAAAAAAGGTGATTACGACCCTACGAAAGATGAAGTCGACTTTACAAAAGACGAAGATACAAAAGACGAAGATAAAAAAGATGAAGATAAAAAAGATGAAAACAAAGAAAACAAGGATAGGTAGATATGAAAATTAACAAAGTTAAAAGGAAATTACACATCGACGCGAAAGATTTTTTTAACATTCCAAATATTCTTTGTTATGCGAGAATTATTTTGGTCCCAATCTTTGCCTATTTTTATTTAACTGGATATTTTTACGAAGGTGGACACAATGTGACAAGGCTATGGATTGCTATTGGTTTGATTATGTTGGCATCTTTAACTGATTATGTCGATGGACAAATTGCTAGAAAATGTAACATGATTACTGACCTGGGAAAATTTTTGGACCCACTGGCCGATAAGTTCATGCAACTCGCTGTCGTTATCGTCGTTGCTATTCAATATCAAGCTATGACTGGTGAACCATATATTTGGATTTTACTCTTTCTATTTTTATTGAAGGAATTCAGTCAGTTTATCGCGATTATTGCCTTGTTCAAACATGGTAAATACATGAACGGTTCAAAGTGGTTTGGAAAGATTTCAACCTTTGGTTTTGATGTTGTTATGACATGCCTATTGCTATTTCCCCTATTTAATTTTTATAATATTACGATAAGTACTATAATGGTTGTGTGCTCGGGAGTTCTTCTATTGTTTTCCTGGGTTATGTATCTGATAGAAGTTATTAAAATGTGGAGTTCTCCTGGGGGAGATATACCAACATCTTTATATAAAAAAGAGGAAGGAAAAGAAAACAAATGATAAGAATATACATATCTCCATCGTGCTCTTCGTGTCGCAAGGTAAAAGAATGGTTTAAGGAGCAAGAAATTCCTTTTGAAACGAAAAGTATTTTATCGGGTCAATTGACTAAAAATGATATAAGAGACATTATCAAAAAGACTTTGGATGGAACTGACGAAATTATTTCAAAGAGATCGAAAGTCATTAAAGAGAACAACATCGATATAGATTCTATGTCTTTTAACGAATTGGTTGATTTTATTTTTGAAAATCCCTCTTGTTTAAAGCGTCCGATCATCGTTACCGATTCGAGAATTCAAGTTGGGTACAACTCGGAAGAAATTCGTTCGTTCATTCCGAAAGCAAGAAGAATATTTAGAGAGAATTGCTCTCCCGATAAATGCCCCGATTACTATACTTGCAAAGACAGAATCGCTCGAGAAGAAACAGAAACCGAAGAAATATAAAAAAAGGTCCGCAATAATGCAGAGAACTACTTTCCAAGAAAGGTTGTCTACTGCATGTGCGGACTTTTTAAATGTTTATTTATCAGTAAAATTTCTATTAGATTAGCAAGCTTCGCAAAGTGCTCTGGTTTGTTTGCTGACAGTATTCAATTTGTATTTAATATTGAGAGGTTTAAGTATTTCTTCAATGCGGTTTTCAGCTAGAGCCATTGCAGTTTTATCAACTTCTAGTTCATAGTCCACTTTATTACCATAGGAATTGATGTCGAGGGATATTCTCTCACGAGTGTCCTTTTTTTCAAGCGTTGCACGCTTTGTAGACATCTTAGCAAGAACGACCAGTTTAGATAAATCGATGTCGAGAAGCTCAAGAAAATCAGCAACTTCGCCTTTAGGGAATTTATTGCAGTCAATCATTTCGTTTGCTTCATTCGAATCGAGCGATTGATTTTTTTCCAGCAAACCTTCAGACATTGGTGTCTTAACGGTTAAAATATATTCGTCGTGTTTTTCGCGAATTCGCAAAGCGATATCGCTGTCTTTTAAAATTCTATCTTTTGAATCGATGTAAAAATTTGTTTGAGTAATTATTTCAAACCCTTTTTCCGCTTTTAGACTTCCATAAACAATTGAGTATTGCTCTTTTGTCAAAAGGACTTTAGCTTCAATTTCAACGTTGTTATTCATAAAAATATTCCTCCAACTTATTATTATGATACACTAATATTGTAAGTAATTAAAGGGGATTAATATGTTTAAGTTTGCAATATACACAAATATAAATACTCATGAACTACTTAAAAAATTAACTGATTTTGAAAAATTTTTGACATTAAAAAATAATGTTAAGAATCAAGAAACTCCAAATATTGTTTTTGTGTTTGGTGGAGATGGATGTCTGTTGGATGCTATTAATAAATTTAAAGATATCGATTGTTCTTACTTTTTGATCAATTGTGGTAATTTAGGTTTTTATCGAGAGATAGAAATGAGCGAATTAGATAGTTTTTATAAAGATTTTAATTACGACTCTTTAACGTACGAATCTCATAATTTTTTAGAAATCAGCGATAACTTTAATAATAAGGCTTATGGCGTCAATGAAATAATGATCGCAGCCGGTATCAAAACGCTAGATATAGATGTGAGCATTAATGGCAAGCGTTTTATGACTTCTAAGGGAAACGGTATTTGTATCGCAACTCCTTTTGGTAGTTCTGGGTATAATCATTCCCTCGGTGGACCCTTGATGATCGATACCAACGGATTAATTCTATCTTTGCTCGCTCCGATTCAAAATGCGAAGATTCATCCGGCCATTCACTCGCTGGTCTTAACTAACAAAGATATATTAAAACTCAATGTAACTTCTTTTTACGAATATGAAGTGGCAGCGGACATGAAAATATTAACTGATCTCAAGGGCAATGAATATACCATTGAGCGTTCAGATAAGACGTTTAAATTAGCACATATAAAAAGCGTTGATAAATATCAACGCATTAAAAGGGCATTTATAGATTAAATAATTCCTAGTTTTTTCAAGTCAGCTTTTATGCTGTCGACAGGGAAACCCAAAACATTTTCGTATGTTCCTGATTTTATTGTATAATCGATTTCTTTATCCTGCGCACCATATCCACCCGCCTTGTCAAATGGAGACCCCGTTTTAATATACTCTTCAATTTTTTCTTTAGTCATACTTGCTAATACCAAGGTGGTAATTGCCGTTGAACTAATCAAATCTTTTCCGTCTAAATATATGTGATAACCAGTGACGACGATGTGTTCATTTTGTGTTAGATCGGTGAGCATGGCAAAAGCGTCTTGTTCATCGACGGGTTTTTCATATACTTTATCGTGGCACACGACAATAGTGTCTGCCGCTAAAACGTAATCGCTTGGAAACTTATGCGACACCCATTCGGCCTTAGCTTTAGATATGGTTGCCGGCAAGGTTAAAACGGAATCAGAAGTGATGCTTCTTTCGTCGACATCAGCCGGAACCACTTTGAATTCCACAGGGTATATTGTTTTTAATAATTCTTGTCTGCGCGGAGATTTTGAAGCTAATATTAACATATTTCTATTCTCCTATATTCATGATTACAGGTATTACTAAAGGATTTCTATGAATGACTTTTGAAAAGTATTCGCCTGTTGTAAATTTGATGACATCTTCCAAATCATTTTCGCGATAGGCGCTCTTGAGAGTTTTGTTCATCTCCGCAACAATCTTATCTCTACACTGAATGATAATATTTGAATTATCAGTGGTTAAGTAAGAAAACCCATTCGTTTTAATTATTGGAGTTGCGACGAGAGCATTTTTGCTTTTATCAATGATAGCTGTCACGTAGATCATTCCGTTTTCAGCCATGATTTTTCTGTCTTTTAAAACAGCGTTGGATAAGCCAATAGCATCTTGTCCATCTAAGTAAATAGAATCAGCTTGCACGTGTGCGCCACGAGTGACCTTGTGGTTGGAAAGGACGATTGTATCGCCGATATCCATAATGAAACATTTTTCTCTAGCCAACC
>Ga0265294_10006496_pt1 | contig 14028 bp, 19 predicted proteins | sample MunlanPumphouse3_FD_192504 | JGI IMG/M metagenome (GOLD analysis project Ga0265294, IMG submission 192504) | Groundwater microbial communities from a municipal landfill in Southern Ontario, Canada - Pumphouse #3 | ecosystem: Environmental > Aquatic > Deep subsurface > Groundwater | place... | reverse complement strand
GATACTCCTTTATTTAAATTATAGACAGGGTAAAGTCTTGTTGTTGTTGTTATACCAAATTGAAAAAGGTCACTAAAATGCCAGCGGTAAAAATGGTCTGTTTCATAAGGAGTCATATATGTGATTTTTAAATTAGATACATAAGGATATAGTCTAAATGTTAAATTAACGTCAGGGATTTCACCACTATCTAACATGTCTAATATCTCAGAACCTGTTTTGAAGTAATCAACATAACTTGCGTTCTCTGATTCTTTTAAAATAAATGTTTCAGAATGATTTAAAGAGGTCGCAGCATCCATACCTACGAGGACAGTTGATGCCGTACTTCCTACACGGAAACGTGCTGTTACATCTAGTGCACTAATTACTTCTCTAAAGCTTCTTTTATCTTTGACTTTAATAACTTCTGCTGCCCAACTATTGTAAAGATCTACCATACCTGTTAGTTCAAATTCAGTTGGGAAAGGCCCAAAATCTTGATTATTATCTCCGCTTACATCTTCAACCTTCGTTGTTGGCGTACCATTTATACTCTTAGGTACTACTGTGATAATTAAAGAATTATCTTCATAATGTCTTAAACTACGATCTGGATTACTAAAGTCGTATCCTGTGCGTCTACTAAAGATAGGTGTTGGTTCATCGTTAGGTCCTGTATATTTAAACCAATTACTTTCAAAAACTGTATCTTCTTTTAAAGCATCTTCTGGATTTGTAAAACGTTTCGTACTAACAATATCAAAACGGTACGCCCACTCAGCGTTCTCATTATTTAATACAATAGATGCAGGATCTAAAGACATGTAAGGAATTATATCGTAAGCTACGTTAGGATAAACATAATTGATATAATACTTAGTAGCATCTTTAACATACATAGGTCCTAATGTATTGATATGTCCATCAGGTCTATTAGTTGATGTCATATCACCATCTGTATAAGATGCAGTGTATAATGTCTGCATTGTTGGAGGTATGATTGAAACATCACTTGCAATATTACGTTCAGCTATATTATAAGTAGGATGTTGGTTCATATTAACAACACCAAAAACCAACGTGTCTGCTGGATATTCAACATCATTGATAGTTACAGCATCTTCTCTATAGTAAATGGATAAGAAGAATGGAAGTTCATAGTCTTCACCCGTAATCTTAACTTTAAAAAGTGTTTTAGTTAGAGTGTCTTTATCAATGATTTGATTAATCTTTCTAATATCTTCTCCAAAATCTTTAAAACTTTTTTGTATCTCTGAAAGTATTTCTTCATAACGTTCTGGAGCCGTGCCTGGAATTGTATCATAATACGCTTTAATTGCTGTATCATATGTGAGTACATAATCTACAACCTCAGTCCAATCATAATTACTGATTTTATTCTTAACAATAGGGAGTAATTTATCTTCAATATTGTAGTGTGTTAAATCTACAATATATCCATCCTTACTTTTAAAATCGTAAACAATGTAGTTACCTAGGTTATTATCTTTAAAAGTTATTGTGTCCGCACTTAAAGAGATAGGTGTTTTAGAAATATCATTATCTCTAAGTGTAGTTGTTAAGAAACCTTTACGCGGTGTTATAGATTGCCCAGTATCTGAAATATCAAAGTTTACTAAATGTTTAAAGTAACCTTCATTAAGTGGATCATTTGTTGCCAACACACCGAGGTATCTTGTATTGTCGTAATAGGTTTTTTCCGAGTAACCTTGTACGGCTTTTCTACTCATTGTATCCCCACTCTACATATACATTATAGTTATCTGCTACACTAGTTTCTGCATACCATGCAAGATTCCAACCTTCAGGTACATTAGCTCCAAGACGTCTACATTTAATACGCATTGTCTTATTTGGTACTACTGGGAATGGTGTACCTCTCATCGTCATCACGTTACTCGGTATAGTGATGTTACGAAGATTTGGTGTGTTTGCAAACGCTGCGTTCTCAATAACAATCCCTGGATATGTCATACTAACTTCTGTTTCAGGTAAGATAATTTCTGTACCCTGGAAACCATTAAACGCACTTGATTGAATCTTAGTTAAGTACTTAGGTAATGTAATATTCATAAGGTTAACAGCATGTCTTTCTTTAGTAGGATCACTATCGATTAAAAAGTTTGTTGCGATCTCTTTAACAATCATGTTGTTAACTACATCTGGAATAACCAAGTAAGTTAAACTTGGTTTATAAACATCTTTAATACTCACAACACCTGCAATATTTGTAAGTGTTGGTGTTTCCTCCCAACGTGCATATAAGTGTACATCAGATACCATTTTAAGTGTAGAACCTACTACTAAGAGTTCTTCACTTACTTGGTTAGGACCTCTGTTCCAACCTAAAAATCTAAAGGCAGTTGTATTATCTGTAGATAATAATTCAATATTCCAACCTTTAATTGTTGCAATATCGTTATAAAGATAAGCTCTAGTATCTTCAACAAACTTCAAGCCTGCTGTTAAAGCTATATTAGCATTATTGATATGGTATATAACTCTAAACTTAAATACAGGAAGGTCTGCTATTTTATTACGTTGTACTTCTGCTAAAGCAGAGTCAGATGCAAAAAAGACACCTTGGTCAGGTTGCTGTCTAAAGACCAAAGGCACCCTGTTGAATTCGCGTTGGAACATTGTGAAGAGTCCTTCTTCTACTTCGTTCGCATACTTATTATATATCGTTGTAAATTCTTCATCACGAGATAAAACTTCCATCGCAATGAAAGGTAATACAATACTATGGATGTACTCATCATGTATGATAGGGATATCTACACCATCTGTTCGTACAGAGTATGTAGATTCAGGAGACAGTAAAACGCTAGACATACCTGGATATGATGTACCTAAAAAAGCATTGATCTTTGCAATAGCTTTGTCTGCATCGTACTGTATATCGTACCATGTTAAATTATAACGGATCGCCATTTGATTTAAACGATCCAACATATTTTGTTGTGTTAGCATAAGTACCTCCTATAAATTAACGGTGTTTGGCTTGCGCTGAGTGCAGGCACGCTACACTTGTGATCGCTTCCTTAATTAGATTATATCACAAAGTTATAGAATAAGAATAGTAAAAATGAAAAAAGCATCCAAAATAGGATGCTTTTGTTCATCGTCTTCTTTTTGCAGCCTCTTCTAATAGCTGATTCATTGTTAATCCGTTACTTGGATTAGGGTTTTGACGTGGTGGATTTGCTGGATTAGGTGCAGGTGTTTTTGTAGATCTTACAGCTTCTTCATCCCACTTCGCACGTGCTTCACTTACAGCCTTATCTATTTCACTTTGCATAATCTTATCTCTGTAAAGGATGTTATACAAGTCTTGTAGTGTTCCACCTTGTTGGATCCAACTGTATGGATTTTTCTTAACTGCTAAAGCATCTTTAAAGAATTGATTAATCTCATCACCTTTAAGATTTAATTCAAGTTGGAAATTTGTTAATGCTCTATCCATTGCGACTTGTAGTTTTTCTTTTTCAAGTTCAACACGTTCTCTCTCCATACGTTCTATCTCAGCTTGTACTTCAGGTTTAATTCCTTTAGCTTTAGCTGCCGCTTCAATATCAGCATCTTCCATAGCTTGAGCAAACGCATCATAGTCCATCTTACCATCTACAACAAAGTCTTTTATTGAAAAATCATAATCACCTGCAGAGAATTTCTGAATAGCACTATCAATTTTTTCTCTTGTTGATTTTTCAGAAGTATACTTATCTCTTAAATCCTTTAGTGGATTTGATTTAGGTTTTGTATCTTTCGGTTCTGGATCTTGTGTTTCTGGTTCTTGTGGTTCTGGTTCTTGTGTTTCTGGATCTTGTGGTTCTGGATCTTGTGTTTCTGGTTCTTGTGGTTCTGGTTCTTGTGTTTCTGGATCTTGTGTTTCTGGTTCATTACCTGCAGCTTGTGCAAGTATTTCTTCCATTGTTAATTTACCGTTATCATTTGTCATTTTAATTACCTCTCAATTTTTTTAAAATTTCTAAACATATTTTTGCACGAATGATATTTCTTTGTAATTGTGCTGTTACAAAATCTTCAACTTCTTTTGGATTTTCAATCACCTTATGACGACCTATCATTTCTGCAATTGCATCAATGTCATTTTCAAATGCAGTGACTTCTTCATCAATTACTTTGTCTGGTTTAGGTACATAAATGTTTGGTGTTTTATTACCTAATAAAATCTTTGATACATAAGATGCAGAGACACCGTACTTTTTAGCAATATCTTTATTTAACATACCAGTGCTTGCATCTGCAAAAATTTGCATATCTATTTCAGGACTAATTCGTCTTGGCATCTATATCAACCTCCTTCACTTCTTCAGAAGGTGTAAGTCCTGCGTTTAAATCCACAACACCTACTGAGTAATTTTTAAAACTATCCATACGATTTGATTGCTCTGGAATTTTTGGTTTTGGTTTTGGTTTTAATTCAACCGGTTCTAACGATACACCTTTTTTCATATCCGCTAAATAAAGTAAACCTATTGAACGGCGGTTAATCAAATTGGTGATTAATTGTTTATCCATAAATGTATTACTATAGTCTATAGCCATAGGAACTTGGATAAGCAGTGGTGCAAGCTTTGAAATAATATTAACAACAATCCAAAATGGTGATTGTTCTACGGATGCTATCGCAGTGACTGTAAACAACACCGCAAATAAAATGGTTACAACAAGTGTTAAAGATATCTTAGCACCTGCATCACTTGCAATTCTTTCTTTGTCTGTTTTGATTAAAGAATAACCATCGACTGTACGTCCTACAGTATTCTCACCATTATAAACAAACATAGGATAAATATGTTTGAAGTATTTAACACTACCACCTACTACATAATCTTCGATGTATGTAGGTTCTAATAGATATAGTAAACGTTCCTTACGTTCTAAGTAAGTTGTCTCTTGTTTTGATAATGGACTTATAACATCTAACGCATTATCCATTTCTATTTTAGTAGCATCTGTCTCATCTTTTCGATATCTGTCAGCAGCTTCAAAATATTTTCTAAACTTACGTTTAACCTTATAATCTGTTTTCTTCTCTAACTTCTCTAATTCGTATTTAACATTATGCTTATGCTGTGTAATCTTACGTGTGTAGTTGAATACGTTATCTACCCAAGGTTCAAAGGTTGTAGGATCTAATGCATCCTTTGTCATATCCTTTACGTCTTTTTCTAGTTCAAGATATTCTTTGTACTTATCTTTGTTTCTAATATTCAAGTAGTTAAATAAACTGTAGAATAAGATGATAACTGAGCCTAATGAAGTTGCAGTTGATACATACCAAAAAGGATATTCAAAGAAAAATTTAGTAAATACATTAACTTTAAATCCATCAGGTGGTTCTACTAAAACTTTTTCTTCTTCTGTTAACTCAGGGTGGTCTTCAACATAGTCATCAATATAACGTTCAATGTACTGTTCGGTTAACCATGTAAGTCTATAGTTCGCATCTTGTGCTTTCATTACTTTGTATTCACCATAGGTTACTTCAGTTTTACCTACAGTATATTTAGATTCGCCTTCAATAACCGGTAGAAAAGAGTTAATAGCTAAGATAATGATAAATGATAATACAAGAAAGAATGTACTACGTGCGTGTTTATCAGTGATGATATACGCAGTCTTATTAAAAACACCTTTCTTAACTTTTTGTTCTACCATATGCTGTCTCCTTAATTAACGTCGTTATACTCATAGTATGTACGAGCGTCATCAATAGCAGCTCTTAGTTTGATTAAGTCTTGTTCACGTTCTTCTTCTTTTTCATAAACAAGTGTGATTGGATCTTTTAAATTACTAAACCATATAGAGATTGTAGGGTACTCAGGAGATTGTAATGTTTGAGGTATTGTTGATTTACCGTGTGCAACAATCTGATCAGCAGCACATTCAAAATCTTTAAGTACTACGAAACTTTTAGTCACTTGTGTTTTCATTTGCTTGCTCACTTTCTGATGGTTCATCGCCCATCTTCATTACGATATCTTTAATCTCTTCAATCTTTTGTTGATATGCAGCAGCCTCTTCCTCTGACATATCGAATAAAAGTTCTTGTTGATACTTATCGCATTGTTCAATATACTCTACGTCTGGAAATAGTTCTGTTAAAATTCTCGAGAACACATTCTCCATAATCCCATAAAGCTGTTTACGTTGTTTCAACAGTGCATTGTCTTCCTCAGGATGCTTATAGATATAAATCTTAGCATCTGTCTCTTCTTGTATAGGTGCTCTTAAAATATGTGCACCCCCTAGTAAAATGTTAAAAGCTACATGTGTACCTGATAACAATGTACTAAAATGTGTTTGTGCATCTTCTTCTGTGATGTTCTCTAATTTAGGTGCAAACTTTACTTTAACTTGCTGCTTCGCTTTGTTGGTTGTATAAGTGACCTTAAATAGATTGTTCGATTCTTTTTTGTTCACGGCAAAATTCTCCTTTGTATAATTGTATTATAACATAAAATACACAGGTTGTAAATAACCTGTGTATTTTTGTGTAGTTTTATTTTATATAAATCCTTGACCAATGCTAGGGTTCTGATCAATTGCATTCTTTTCTTCAATAAGAATTGCGATTGCTTGTTGTGCTGCTTGTTCTTCAGACAATCCTTGACTAAGTAATCTAGAGAATATAGATGCGAAGTTTGTAAGGTCTGCAACAAGTGATTCTGCTGTACTTGCTTGTTGTTCTTTCTCAAGACGTTGTAACCATAAATCTTTTTGTGGGAAGTCTGAGAATTTAACAAGGTCTTGCGGTGTAATAATTTGTTGAGGGAATTGATACTGTCCTTGCATTTCATATAAAGCTTTTGCACTTTCAAATAAATTAATTTGATTCATAGGCAATAGTGTTGAAGCTGCAATTGTATAATCAAACTCAAATTTTTCTTCACGCATTTTAGAGAAGTTAAGTTTATGAACATCGACAACTTTATTAGTTCCTGTTGCAGATAGTTGAGGTACTTCATAATCTTTTTCTCCGCCATATTCGAAATAGTAATCTAGAACTAAACATGTTAAGTCTTCACAAAATTCTTCAAGAGCTGTGATACGTGCATTATCTGTAAGCATTGTAACTCTTGCTTGCATCGCTTGTGTCGCACCTGTTGTCTGTAAAGAGTTTGTCATACGTCCTTTATAATATGGGTCGACACCGGTTGTCTGGAATATAGATTCTTCTAAACGACGTTTAAGATTTGTTAGATCTGGAATAGTAGGTATATCTTGATAGTATACTAATGTTCTTGGATCCCCTTTAGTTTCAAATGAAGCACCAGGTGTATTCCCATAGTCAGCAAAGGATCTCATGTTGATACGACCATCAACGTTTACAAACCTTACACGGTTTAATAAACGATAAGGCTGTGTTGCTTCCATAGAATCTAATAGGTTAAGTGATACAACTGTATTAAGTATCTTCATTAACTTAGAGTTACCGTATGGATTAGCATCAGGTCTTTGTGGTGTGTAAACAACAATAGGGAATCTCTTGATAGGCATATCAATATTTTCATAGATGATGTCTGTTTCATCTAAGATAAATACTTGGTCCATCTTACCTTCACTGTTTCTAATAAAGCACTCTATCAATGATACTGTTTTATTCTTAGTAGGTTCAGTATTTTCATAACCCGCAATTCTGTTAGGAATTGTTTTATCTCTAATCATGCCTTTACCGACCCTGTCAATATAAGCTTCAACACCTGCTGTGAAATCTGCATTTGCTTTAAGCTTATCAATATTAACAGCACGTTCTATAAAGATTGCTTCACCTTCTTTATACGAATCCACGCTTGGATCAAAATAAAGTTCTTGCGGTGACATTGCTTTTAGGCTTACTTTATTTGTTTTCTTAGTCCAGTCCACTCTTACAGCACCTAAGTTATAAAGCTCACCGTTCTCACCGATGTGTAGAAATTTATTTTTCATACCCCACTTGCTCCAGTTATAAGCAATGAAAGCATTTAAACTATTCACCTTTTCACTGTCTGTATCTTTACGTGGTGTAACTGTTCCTATGAATGCACCACTATAGATAGAGTTTAGGTATGCTTGTACAACGTATTCAAAATAGTTCCAGTCAGGTGTGATGGTGTATTCTTTTAGATATTTATTAAAGACTTGCCAAAAGCTACCTTTGTATAAAGATCTAATCAAACGCCATTCTTGTATAACACTTTGTTTATATGAGCGGTACTCATTAAACTTAGCCATTAACTCCTCTGCTTTATATGTGTATTTTGCCTTAGCCATTTTACTTCACATCCTTCTTATCAATCTCATCTTTAATATTAGGTCCGAACATAATTTCTTGGAAGGTATTGGTTAAAGCTTCCTTCTGTTCATCCATACGTGCTTTCATGATTGCCTCAATTTCATCACGCATCTTCTTGTCTGCCTTCTCTTTATCTTCGCGTTCTTGGTCCGCTTTAAGAGCTGCAGCCTGTATAGGATCATCACCTATAGTTCCTGTTTCATATAAGATAGGTCCGTCAGTATCTTCCTGGGATGTAGGACTGTAGAGTTCGGTTGTAGTTTTCGTCGTCGGCATCTTCTCCGTCAACGATAGCCCCTTCATCATGTATAGGATTACTAAGACCAATACTGTTGCTACCAGTATAATTAATATTATAAGTAAAGCCAAAATTATTTCTATCATTTTTATCCTCCGTTAGTGGATCCCATACAGGATCTTTTTTCTTTTTAACAACGTTTGCGAGTTTGTCATGTATATAACGGGTACCACTTGGAATGTATACACCAAGATTTAATTCCTTTAAATTATGTGGTAGATCAACAACACCAAACTCAAGTGCTGTGACACCGTGGTCATTACCATCTTTAGGTTTGTTTGTAGGGTTACCTTCTTTATCAAGTACCCATTTATAATTTAAGAGCTCTTCAATAACAAATTCACATGTAGACCAAATTTCAATTTGCTCATGGTTGATCATTGCATTTAATTTAATAATACGTATGTCATGTCCGTGGAAAGCTGGCTCAAAGAATAATCCTTCATTATTAAAGTTCTCACCTATTTGTCTCAAATCACTTTCACGTTTGTTATGACTCCTACCATCAAACCTTGGCAGCATAATTAATCCATTTACATCTATACCATACTCTCTGATTGCTTTTCTATGTTCTTTTACAATCGTCTTAACATCTGAACTAAAGATTCTAAGTTCAGCAAAGACATAAAGCTTCTTAGTAATCGTAGAGAATGCAGAATAGATAATATGTGTAGGATCATTGACACCATAGTCTAAGGATATATTCCACCATAAGGTACGCCTTCCATCATCATCAAATTCAGGCGGTAGTTTACCTGGAGGTTTAATAACAACACCAACATTAGGGAACACTAAGTTAGATGAGAAGTTAAAGCTACCTTTATAAAATTGTTGAATGTATGCTTTACTCTTACCTCTTGTTTGTTCTTCTTCATAAGTAGCTGGTAAGTAAGGGTTCGCACTTGTTGAAACTACTTGAACATATTTATGCTTATCTCTTTCTTTAGCAAACTTATAACCTTCGTTGTATGCATCTCCAAAGAAATCTACGGTTGCTGCATCTAATAGGAATTTCGTTTTTACCCAACCACCATCTGGATTGGTTTCTAAAGATATATGTCTTGCATCGTGTGCGTATTTAATTTTGTAAGTCTTTGTACCTACGTCCCACTGTCTAACAACTTCACCATTTGCATCATACTCAGGTATCATTGCATTGGTGTTACGTATACGAGACTGTAACATATTGAAGTCACCATATAATAAATCAGATGCTTCAATCATAAGTCCCATGGTGAGGTTCATCGATTTGAATTTAGTTGAGTCATCAAATGATCTGAACAATAACTCACTACCATTTGTCAGTGTAAGCTCATGCTTCTGGTCATTTTTCTTACGTACCAGTTTAGCAGGAAACATAGAATAGAATTCTTTAATGAAGGTTGCTTCTAGCGCAGGATACGACCTGGCTGTTACACCAACACGTGCACGTGGTATAAGTAAAAGATGCTTAATCACATCTTCAATATTCATTCTAGATTTACCAGTACCATAACCACCGGCGCCCATCTTATAAATTTCAGGACGTCTTAAAAAGATTGCTTGGTAGTATGTCGGTTTGTAGGTATTAATTAAAGTACCGCACTCAGGGCATTCTTTAAATGTATTACTTTCGTTACCATCTATAGCGATTGCATTAACTAAAGGCTTGCTACATCGTGGACACACTTCTATTGATTCTAAGTTTAAAACTTGCTTAGGCATGTTTGTGATAATAGGTGCTTCATCTACACCAGGTAACGTAAAAGTACCATGATCATCGTCAGGTAAAGACACATCCAAAGGTGTGTCGTTAATCTCAATATCTATATCGATGATACTCTTAGGTTTATTATCCATACATTAAACCCCCGGCTTTTTATTTTCAGGTACGTCTGGTAAGAACGCAGCTTCATCTTCTGTTAAAGGTGTTTGTATATAGATGTATTGTACCGGTGTCGCAAAGTTAGGTCTATGATCATCACGATATTTAATCGCACTGTTCAGCTTAGTCGCATCAGATACACTAAGCTTTGCAGTTTCCTTCATTAACTTGTTAGCAATAATACCTGCCTGTACATATAAGTTTCTATCAATATAATCTTGGACACGACTATCTGTTAAAAACTCTTGCCAATCATGGTATGATGTACCTTGTTGAATCATAGCTGCTAGTTCATGTGGATTGGATGTAAACATCTCAGTATAAAAAGTTGGATTAGACTCTGCCATGTTCCAAAGGTTTGCTAGATGGATTAACTTAGGTTCACTCTTAGTGAAGATATCTAACTGTATCATAAATTACTCCTTCAAGTGAGGTAAGTTTACAGACAGCCCACGTTTAGACGGTGGCAGTACTAAAGGTACCTCTTCTTTATAGTGATATACTTTACCCTTCTTCGTTTGTTTACGTATACGGTAAAGTGTAAATTCTTCTAACGGATAAAATCTCGTTAACATTAAAACTTCTTGACGTGCTTCATGTAGTGTGTTGAAGTTATACTCATCTTTAATCGCACCGTTCTTGCCGTGTGCCCGTATCAATATCGCTTTTTGTTTTGAACCTGCTTTAGGTTTATTCCCTGTAATACCTTTGAAGTTACTCATACCTTCATACGCATCTAATTGATTCAATGAAGCTGGTGTAGCTTTAGAGAATACAAATTGAAATACGCGTCTAAGATATGCAAGGCTATGTTTCTCAAATACAGAGTATAACCATTTAAGACCTTCATCAGTTAAATAAAGTTTGTCATCAAGGATATCATAGTTGCGTGCATCAATATCATAAGGTAGGTATGCTTCAATTGAATAAGCTTTAAGTACCATCGCCAAATTAGCAGACCTCAAAGGATACTTACGTATAGGTTCTTCTGTAAGTATCCCTAGTGATTTGCACTTATCAATATACCTTGTGCTGTGTACATGCACTTAGAACGGGTCTCCCATAGCATCATCTAATGCTATGTCTTGTATATCTTCTTCAGGTTCAATTGGTTCAGCAGTCATACCATTGATTACGATTGAATTTGCATCAATTGTAAATTCTAAACCGTAGTCATTAATAATATTGATAACTTCAATTAACGTAGTTTTATCAATTGTACTAATGTCCACAGTCATACCGCCTTCGCCATCTTCGTTATAGTTAATACCCATTTCAGAAAAACTCATCATTAAATCTTCTAACATATCTATTCTCCTTTGCTCTTTATAATTTAATTATAACACATAGACTTTAATCTTTGCGCAAAAATATTATTTTTTTATCTAACTCTGATAATAATTTGTTTTCATACTCAACAATTTGTGCACCTATTTGCATGAATTGCTCACATCTAAGCTTTAAGTTTTCAAGATCTTCTTTGGTATCGATCACAAAATAACGTAGTGGGTCTGAAGCTTTAAGATACTCCTTCCACCACACTTGTATTGGTGTTAGGTCATAATAACTTGTACCTTTAAACTCTACATAAATAGTTCCACCAAAGTTAGGTAGTTGCAAAAACCTATCAGGAAAACCCTTCGCAGTTGCAGAGGGGCCTTTAATAGGTACTATCTCTTTTTCCTTACACCACTTAACGAAGTTACTTTCGAGTGCCTGTTCTATAGTTGCCATGTTAATCTTCGCAAGGTTCTGTTTCAGTGTCTACTTCTTCGATACCTTTTACAATTGCTTCTGTGGCTACATTCACAATCTTTGTGATTTGCGGTTCATACTTTTTAAGTACAGCTCCTAACAACTTAGCAGTCTTACCGCTAGGTTCTTCAATTGCAATAAACACACCTACTCTAATAATATCTTTCATTTTAAGTTACCTTCCTTTTTAGCAATCTCTGCTTTTAAAAACTTCATACGCGCTTCAACGTCTTCAGGGTTAAATTCTCCACGAAGGATTTGACCTAAGATATCCCATTGTTCTTTATATAATACATAAAGTTCTTCCGTAGTTTCTAAGCGTTCTAACTTTGTTTTAAATGAAGGACTTTTAAACTTGTGTTCCTTTTCTAAATTTTTAAATTGATTCATTGCTTTACTCATATGGTACTACCTCCCAATCTTCAGCTAACATATCCGTTTGACTTGGTGTCCACGGACCTCTAAATCCATAAGGGTGTGCATGATGTTTAGGATTGATAGGATACTCAATGAATATATAAGAACCTGTCATCTTACTATGTTCATCAGGTACTTGTAATTCTAGTACACCATTCCAACCTTTGCGATAGACTTTGCCACCGCTTTTTAAAACTTGAATTGCTTGTCCAAAATTCATAATCTCTCTCCTTCTAATCTAACAGGTTTCAACCTGTTTAATCTATTATACCATTCTTTCTTAATGCGTCGATCGTTAATTTGTATAAGTCACGTTGTTCTTTGATCGTAGTATTATCTGTTGTTAACTGGCGAATTTGTCTAGAGACATTACTCACCACACCAAACATTAAAGTATAAACTTCTTTAGTTACAACATGTACACGGTCACCAGCACTATTGATAAAGTGGTTACCATATTGTGCAGGCACTCCTTTTTCTACAATACAATATCTCGGTTTGTTATGTGCCGTTGCTGATGAGACACATTCCATAAATTGGAAGGTTGATGCATCTAATGTAACTTTCTCTGTCCCAGGTTTTGATACAATAGTACCTACCATTTTAGTAGGTGCAGGATTACCTTGCGCATCTACAGGTGGCGTTACACGTCCTGCTACCGCAACTGGCTGCTGGGCGTTACGCTCTTCTAATTCTTTTGCTATTTGTTTTTTAATATCGTCGAATGAACTCATGATTTATCACCACCTTTCCCACTTAGAGTATAGATTTAAGTCCCCGTGTATGTCATATATTCTAGGTCTCATGTCCCAATAACTTTGTGTCGCCGTTGGATATTTTGTTGTATAGAAACCTACAAAGTAATAACCATACCGTGTAGGTACATAGATACTACCTACATCATAATACTCTCCGTATGTTACAGGAAAGGATTGCACAACAGGTGTGCCTCCGTTACCATGAAAATATATTGTATAGTTTTCAGGTTTAGGTTTACAGCCTGTGAGTACTAAGGATAAACCTAATAGCAATAATATTAAAAACTTCTTCACACTTACACCTCCAATATTGTTCGTTCTAAAATTTTATATGTGGTTACCTCTGTGTTCGGATATTTATTTAGATACATTTCAGCTTTCTCAGGATTAAATCCTGCATAGATAACACCTTTACCTACGTGAGGTATATCATACTTATATGATACGATATATAATATTTTAACCATTTCAATTCTCCTTCGTTACAGCTTCCACTACATATAATAAATCTTTCAGTAGCTCTGGTCTGTTTGAGTCTATACGTTTTTTAATGATACCTTTCGTTAAATCATACATCTTATTCTCTTCATTAAAAATAACATAGTAGTAAAACTCAGTCCCGTGCTCA
>Ga0265294_10006495_pt1 | contig 14029 bp, 12 predicted proteins | sample MunlanPumphouse3_FD_192504 | JGI IMG/M metagenome (GOLD analysis project Ga0265294, IMG submission 192504) | Groundwater microbial communities from a municipal landfill in Southern Ontario, Canada - Pumphouse #3 | ecosystem: Environmental > Aquatic > Deep subsurface > Groundwater | place... | reverse complement strand
GCCTGCTCCTTCTCGCCGATGATGTAGAGCACCGCGGCCATCGCCTCCACCGAGGTGAGCCGGAACGGCCGGCCGAAGTTCACCGGGTTTGCGGCCACCAGGAAGGGGAGCGCCCGGCGGTTGCGCCAGGAGGCGACGGCCCCGGTATCGAGCACCTCCCAGGAGCAGTCGAGCGCCGTTATCGAGGGGAGGTGCCGGTCGGCGGGAGAGACCGCCTGCTGTGCGGTCGGGTCGAGGAGGAGGGTCGAGCGGGGGATCTTTGCGATGCTCGGGACGATCCGGACAAGCCCGCGCCGGGCAAGTTTCTTCACCGTGCACTTCCGGGGGTCGCAGGTGTCGTCCCGGTAGGCGTAGAGCGGTATCATCTGCTTTGTTATGGTACGCCGTCGAGGTACTATCAATGTACGTGCTCATCGCCCCCTGCATCCAGAACCCCGCGTGCCGCGCCCGCGGGATAACGACCGATGAGGACATTCGCTGCTTTAATCATGCCGTGGAGCGGTGTCGGCGCTTTTCGATTGAGATGGTCCCGCTCCCCTGCCCGGAGACGATCTACCTCGGCGCCGACCGGGAGCCGGGATCATATCTTGAGCGGCTTGCGACCGACGAGTTTGCCGCGCTCCTCGACCGGCTCGAATCAGAGGTCCGTGCCTTGATACGGGAGCGCGGGGAGCCACCGCTCGTGATCGTCGGGGTGGACTCCTCCCCGACCTGCGGGGTGAACGCCACCTACTACTCATCGGTAAAACAGCCCGGGCGCGGGGCGTTTCTCGCCAGGTTCCTGGATATCCCGGCAATCGACGTGAAGGAGTTCGCCCGCTACCGGGTCTACCTCGCAGGCCCGCTCTTCTCGGAGGCTGAGAAGACCTACAACCTCGCACTCCGGGAACTTCTCGAAGCGCACCTCTTCGACGTCTACCTCCCCCAGGAAGTAGGGGACACGAGCCACACCCGGTGCCGGGAGGAGCACCGGGCCATCTTTGCGCAGCACACCGCGGCGCTCCAGGACGTCGATACCGTCGTCGCCGTCGTCGACGGCGCTGACGCCGATTCCGGGACATCCTGGGAGATGGGGTACGCGTATGCTCTCGGGAAGATGGTCGTCGCGCTCCGCACCGACTTCCGGGTCGTCGGCCACCACGAGCGGGTCAACCTGATGCTCGAGGAGTCCGCGGCCGTGGTCACGGCAAAAGAGGACCTTCCCCGGGCGCTCAGGTCGCCGCTTTTGGCTTCAGGGTGACGCCGGCCGCTTCTTCTCCATCGAGAGGACGTTCTTTCCGTCCTTGCGGGCGTAGGTTACGCTGTCCATCACCGTCCTGATGAAATGGATCCCGAGCCCCCCGATAGGCCGCTCTTCTGCGGGGACGTCGAGAGGCGGCGGCGGGGCGGTGAGCGGGTCGAAGGCAACGCCGTCGTCGATGATCGTCACCCGGACAGCGTCGTCGTCTGCGGTGCAGGCGATCGTGATCGTCCCGGCCTCCCCGCCATACCCGTAGAGAATGGTGTTGCTGCAGGCCTCGTCCACGGCGAGCTGGACCGCAAAAACGAGTTCGTCGCCGCACCCGGCGAGCGTCTCCGCGAGGAAATCGGCGATGTTTGCGAGTGCGCTGAGATCCGCCTGCACGGTGAGTTCCGCCATCAGACCACCCGGAGGACCATGAGGGTCAGGTCGTCGAATTGCGGCTCGTCTCCCGAGAATTCCATGACCGCGTCGCGGACCCGGTCGACGATCTCGGTCGAAGGCCGATCGAGGGAGCCAGTGACGGTCTCGATCAGCCGCTCTTCTCCGAACTGCTCTTCATTGGGGTTGATCGCCTCGGTGATGCCGTCGGTGTAGAGCAGAAGGAGGTCCCCGCTCTCGAGTGCGACGGTCTCCTCACCGTACTCGGCCTCCGGCATGACCCCGAGGATGATCCCGGTCCCCTTCAGTCCTACGGGCCGGCCGCCGCCCGACCGGAAGAGGAGGGGCGGGTTGTGCCCCGCGTTGACGTAGGTGAGTGTCTTGTTTGCCGGATCGGCGGCCGCGTAGAAGAGGGTGACGAACATCCCGGACTTCGCGTCCTCGGCTATCAGCATGTTGGCCTCCCGAATGGCATCGCGTGCGCTCCGCGGAACCAGCGAGTTCGCCCGCAGCACCGTCCGCGAGAGCGCCATGAAGAGCGCTGCCGGGACACCTTTTCCCGAGACGTCGGCGATGACGAAGGCGGTCCGGCCGCCGGGAAGAGGGATGGCGTCGTAGAAGTCACCGCCGACCTCCTTTGCCGGGACCGAGAGGGCGGCGAGTTCAAAGCCGGGAACCTCCGGCAGTCGTTCGGGGAGGAAACTCATCTGGATGTCGTGCGCGATCCGGAGTTCGGCCTTTTTGCGCTCGAGTTCGGAGAGGTAGGTATCCCGCTCCGCCTTTGTCTGCCGCTCGGTGATCAGGTTCCCGATGATGAACGCGAAGATGAAGACCCCGGTGGCGTTAGCGACGATCATCGGGAAGGCCACCCCTTCGACGACCTCCAGCGCCTGCTCAAATGGCCGGCAGAGGAGGAGGGTGAGCCCCATATGGGATGTCTCCATCCCGACGGCGAAGAGGACCGCGCCGTGCATCCCGATAAATTTCCGGCCCGCAGCAAGGAAGATCAGCCCTCCGAAGAGGCCCGCGAGGATGGTTGCGGTCGCGCACGGGACGGCGGTGAACCCTGCGAGAGAGAAGCGGTGCGCCGCGCCGATCAGCCCGGCGCCGAGCCCCACCACCGGGCCGCAGGCGAGCCCCCCGACCATGGGGCCGAGGTCGCGGACGTTCGCGGTGGCGCCGAGGATGGTGATGCCGCTCTCGGTGCCGTAGATAGAGAGGGCCCCAAACAGGAGGGCGAGTATCACCTGGCTCTTCCAGGTGAATATGCCGTCGAGCACCTGCGTGAACGACTTCGTCCGGGTGATCAGGTAGGCGACCACGATGATGACGCAGATCATCTGCAGGAGCACGAGGAACATATCGCCAAAGACAGAGAACGCCATGCCGATCTACCCTCTCGTAGTTCCGCTCAGGTCTCCGCCGCGAATTCGGCAAGCGCCGCCGTTTCGTCGGGGAAGAGGGAGAAGATCCGGTGAAACCCCGCCATGGTGAAGACCTCGAGGATCTGCGGTTGTGCGCAGGCTATCCTGAGCGTCCCGCCGTCCTTCTTCAATCGCTTCAACGCGGCAAGCAGCACCCGAAGGCCGGAACTACTGATGTAGTCGAGGTCGCAGAGGTTGACGAGGAGGATTCTCCCCCCGGCATCGAGCACCTGGTTGATCCGTTCTTCCGCCTTCTCCGAAGAGCCGGCGTCGAGCCTCCCTTTTATAGTAATGATATCGACGGCGCCCGCTCTTCTTTCGGTGATCTCAACATGCCCGCTCATCAAGCGAGTTTTCAATCTGATTGGTGATAGATGTTGCTTTCCGCTCCGAGCGTTTCTTACGAAGAGAGCAAAAAGCCCTGGCAGCGTTGTATATCCTCTCACGCGTGAGGTCATATCGCGCGCCCGGCAGGAACCACACCGTTGGCCTCTGTCGACAACCGGGTGGTATCTGGAGGTGGTTTGAAGCACTTCTGCGGCGTCGTCAAAAAAAGAGGGTGTATTGTTGGGTGTGTGATAACCATGCGGTGGCTGCGGGCAGTTCCGGAGCGGTTGTGCCGCCCGCCCGGGCCCCCATCCACCGTGCCGGTATGAGTGTTTAGAGAGGTGTGCCTGTGTACCGGGGGTTTCCCGGCGTGTTGTGACGTTGACGCAATCAGCGTGGTGAATGTTTTGTTCACCGTTCCCAGCCGTTCTTGTGCCGGTCCGAACCACATGTGCCAGTGCAGCCCGGTTTGTCGAGGAGATTCCCCATCTCCCGACTCTGGGGATCATACATTGATCTGTTCCATTTATATTGTTTTTGGTCAATGCTTTGCATTATGGTGTGGCGTTATGTGTGGCATCATAGCATGCGACACTGCAAAACCCTATATCCCCCGGCGCGAAACTCTGTTTGCACATGGATCCCACTACCGACGCACTCTCTCTCTTGCTTGGCGCCTTGAAAGAGCACCCGCGGGGCATGTCGGTCTCCGATCTTGCCGCCGCCGTCGGGATCAACCGGAACACCGTCTCCCGGTACCTCGACGTCCTTCTCGTATCGGGCCAGGTGGAGATGGAGACCTACGGGAAGGCCAAGGTCTTCTACCTCTCGCAGAGAGTTCCGATCGCCGCCATGCTCAACTTCTCGTCGGATCTTGTGCTGGTGCTCGACCGCGACCGCCGGATCGTCCAGGCAAACGATGCCGTCTGTACGTTTGCAGGGAGGGAACGCGATGAGATCATCGGGAACGATATCGAGACGTCGCCGCTTGCTGCGTTCGACCACCCGCTAATACGGAGCCGGATCACCGATGCCCTGAACGGCCGCGAGGTCACGGAGGAACTCCGGTTCCTGCGGCTCGATAAGGAGCTCTTCTTCCGGATCAAGTTCATCCCCACCGTCTTCAACGACGGGGCGCCGGGAGTCACCATCATCCTCGAGAACATCACCGAGGGGCGGCGGGCGGAGGAGGCCCTCCGCGAGAGCGAGATGCTCTTCCGGAACCTCGTCGAGAACATCAGCGACCTTATCCTGAACGTCAACGAGGCCTGCACGTTCACCTACGTCAGCCCCAAAAGCCAGGAGATTCTCGGCTACACACCCGAGGAGATGCTGCAAAAGACACCCTGTGACTTCATGCCCCCTGAGAAGGTGGACCGGGTCAGAGAGCAGTTTGCCGAACTCTTCGCCGACCCGAAACCGGGAGTTCTCTTTGAGTGGACGATGCTTCATAGGGATGGGAGCCCCGTCATCCTCGAGGTGAGCGGCACGCCGGTTTACGACATGATCGGCGACTTCACCGGCTACCGGGTGGTCTGCCGTGACGTCACCGAACGGGCGCATGCCGCAAAACGGGTGGCCCAGTGGAAGTCATTCCTCTACTCAGTTGTCAATAACATCCCGAGCATGGTCTTCGTCCGGGAGGTGGAGGAGAACACGTTCGTCTTCTCGAATAAGGCCGCCGAGACGTTCCTCGGGATGACACAGGAGGAGATGGGGGGAAAACGGGCCACGGATCTCTTCCCGCCGGAGATGGTGACATTCTTCGCCGACGGCGACCGGGACCTCCTGGAGCGAACGGTTGCTCTTGAGGAGAAGGCCCACCTCGCAAGCGGGCGGACCATCTCCATGAAGAAGATCCCGATCTTCAACTCCCGGGGTATGCTGAAGTACATGCTCGGGATCGCCGAGGACGTCACCGACCGCGCCGCCGCCGAGGACCTCCTGATTGCCGAGCGCGACCGGGCGCAGGGCTACCTGGAGGCGGCCGGCGTGATGATCGCGGTGATCGGGGCGGACGGCACCATCGACCTCGTCAACCGGAAGGGGAGCGAGATTCTCGGGTATACCGAGGGGGGCCTCGCCGGGAAGAATTGGTTTGGGACGGTCGTCCCGGAGCGCCTGCGCGACCGTCTTGCCCAGAACTTTCAGCGCCTCGTGGCCGGCCGGATCGAGCCGCCACCTTTCGAGGAGAGCCCGGTCGTCACCCGGGACGGCCGGGAGCGGCCGATGCTCTGGCACAACGCCCTCCTGCGCGACGCTGACGGCAACGTCGTGGCGATGGTAAGCTCCGGCGAGGAGATCGTGGAGTAGCCGGCCCGGGTCACGGCGATACAGAGATCCCCGGGGGATCCGGCCGTATCATCGCTTTGCTCTTCCTTTCTACGGTTTCGGGGGTAATCCCTTAAATACGCCGCAGGGCACATAGAGTAGTGGTGACAACGTTGGTGGACATCATCTCCCTTGTCCTTATCGTCGTCGTGGTGCTGATCGTCATCGGCATCGTCGCGGCCGGCGTAGGCATTTACAACCGGTTCTTCTCCCTCAAAAACTCCGCGGAAGCGACGGTCGGGCAGGTGAAGGTCGCGATGAAGAAGCGGCTGGACATGATCGAGCAGCTCCTCGGTGCGGTGAAGAGTTACGCGGCCTTCGAGAAGGAGACCCTGACCGAGGTGACCGCGATGCGGTCACGCATCGGCAACGCCGGCCCGGGCGACCTGAACGAGCTCGAACGCGAGTCCCGGTCGGTCCTCGGGCGGCTGCTCGCCGTCGCTGAGAACTACCCCGACCTCAAGACCTCGCAGACGGTGCAGAACCTGATGGGCGCGGTCCAGGGTGTCGAGGACGAGATCGCCCGGCACCGCTACACCTACAACAACATCGCCCAGCAGTACAACACCATGACCGATACGATCCCCTCGAACCTGGTCGCCGGCGTCATGGGCTTTAAGAAGCTGGAGTACCTGGAGTTCGGTGAGGAGATCGAGCGGGTTCCGACGATAGCGTTCTGATGAAATATGCGCGTAACTGAACGGCAGCAGATTCTCGTCCTTGTTGCCATCACCCTGATCGTCGGGGTGATGGCGGTCGTCGGAGCGAACGCGCTCCCCGCCATCTTCCGGGGGAACCTGGACGTCGAGCAGTATGATGCCGTCTTCTACGAGAACGGGACCCTGGTCGAGCGCTATACCTACGACGTCCGTTCGGCTGGGGAGTACCGGATGCTCTTTCGCTACTGGGACGCGCCGCTCGCCTTCGCTTCCATCGACCGGCCGCATATCGAGTTTGTTGGGATGACCGCTCCGCCTGGAACCATCGGCTACGTCAAGGATCACCTGGGCGAGGTGCGGACGGCCGCCGGGACCGCGACCACCTCCGATCTCGCGGCGATCCAGAGCCTTGCGTTCGACGACGAGGTGGGCCTTTACAACCCCAGCTACTTCGCCCCGGGCACCTATACGGTGGAGTACCGCTACATTGTCCGGCCGCCGATCGAGTATGACAGCCAGTGGGCGCACCTGAACCTGAAACTCGTGGACGAGCACGTCCCTTACCGCGACCTCCGGATAACCCTGCCGTTCTCCGGGCAGATCGAGGAGGTCTACACGCACCCCCCGACCCTCGAGATCGAGCGGACGGGAGAGGCCGTCATCATCACGGGGAGCGCCCCCCAGGACGACGCGCTGAACGTCGAGATGATCCTCGACCCCGCGTTCATGGAAGGGATCGACGGATTCCCTGAGTTCGTCCCGGACGTGCAGCAGCAGGCGGCCGACGCCAACCGCTGGCCCCCGATCCTCTACGGCGCGGCAAGCGTTCTCTACGGCCTTGCGACCGCCCTTGTCCTCGCGATGCCGTTCATTCTCCTCGGCGTCTACCTCCGCTACGGCAGGGAGAAGCAGTTTACCGTGCCGGAGTACCTGAGTTTCACGCCGAACACCGCGCTCAAACCCTGGCAGGTGAACCTCCTCTTCAAGGGCGACGCCCTCGAGTTCGACGATAACGGGTTCTACGCGACGGTTCTCGATCTCCACCGGCAGAAAAAGATCGTGGTCGCCGAGAAACCGGACGGCGACGGTGTCACGGTCAGGATCGTCTCGGGGGAGTCGAGCGACCCCTACGAACAGCGGGTGCTCAATTTCCTCGCAAACATCGCCGACGACCATGTCGTGGACACCACCGGGCTTGAGAAGTTCGCCCAGACCGCCCGGCGGAGCCCTGGCTACCAGCACCGGATCCTGCAGTACCAGCAGTCGCTTGCCGCGCTGACCCGGGACGTGGATACCACCCTCGCACGGCGGTATGTGAAAGACGGCCGGACGATGATCCTCCCGCTCGTCTTCCTCGGCGCCATCCCCTGCGGGCTTGCGATTCTCGCGTTCATTCTCGCGCCCGGCGCGGCCTACCTCCTCATCCCGGCAGGCGTCCTCTCGTTCATCGTCGCAGTCCAGGTCGGGATCGCGGCCCTCTTCCCCTCGACGCTCTTTGGGTTCTGGAAGGGGGATCATTACAAGGAGAAACTCGAGTGGGACGCGTTCGCCTACTTCCTCTCGGACCTCGCCCTGATCCGGCAGTACTCCCCCGCAGACCTCTCGATGTGGGGGGAATGGCTGGTCTACGGGACAGCGCTCGGCCTTGGCGATAAGGTCGAGCAGGCGATGAAGAACCTGAACATCAACCTCCCGGACGTCGGGATGCCGCTCTACTCGAGGATGCCGGTGATCTTTGCCCCGATCGTCCTCTACTCTCCGCCGTCAAGCGGCGGCAAAGGAGGGTTCGGTGGCGGCGGGTCCTTCGGTGGTGGCGGCGGCTTTGGTGGCGGCGGCGTCGGGGGACGCTGACGCTCTCTTTCGACACTTTTTCGCCCGGTACATAGCCTCGCCGGGTAAATAAGTCCGAATCCTTTCGTAGTTAAGGTAATCTACTTACCTCCGGCGGGAGAATGTATCCCTGTTGATGCCTTATGACGGGATCCTATCCAAACTATATGGTCATCGTCCTTGTTCTCTTCGGGGCCATCATCGCCTGCGGGTGCACGGCCGCCGGTGAAGAGAACGGACTGGCCGAACACGTCTCCGGGAACGGCACGATCGTTTTCGTCGATCTCGAAGGCGGGTTCTATGGTATCGTCGCCGATGACGGCGAGCACTATCTCCCCACCGATCTTCCGGCGGAATGCCGGCAAGACGGCCTCCGCGTCGCGTTCGTCGTCGATATTATGGAGGATACAGCGACCCTCCAGCAGTGGGGGACGCCGGTCGAGATCGTCGAGATTGAGAAGGGCGACACCCGCCGGACGGTTGCGACGAACGGTACGGTCACCTACATCGACCTCGAGGGTGGTTTCTATGGCCTCGTCACCGATGACGGCAGGAACTACCTGCCCGGAAACCTTCCGGCGGAGTACCGGCAAGATGGTCTCCGGGTGCAGTTCAGTGCTGACGTGCAGGAAGATGTCGCGGGAATCCAGATGTGGGGAACGCCGGTGGAGATCCGGTCGATCGAGCTGATCAGAGGCGCCTTGCTCGTCTCCGGAAACGCCACGGTCACTTACATCGATCTTGAGGGCGGTTTCTACGGCCTCGTCGCCGACGACGGCGGGCACTACCTCCCGCTCAACCTGAACGAGACCTGGCAGGTCGATGGGGCGAACGTGACGTTCGTCGCCCGGGTGTTGGAGAACACCATAACCATCCAGCAGTGGGGCACCCCCGTCGAGGTCATCGCCATCGATACGGCGGAGAACGCGACCTACGTAGCGAAGACCGGGAAGGTCACCTATGTCGACCTTGAGGGTGGGTTCTACGGTATCGTCGCCGATGACGGCGAACGCTACCTCCCGCTCGACCTGAACGAGACCTATCACGTCGACGGGAAGTGCCTTACCTTCGCCGGTAAAGTCGCCCGTGACGTCGCGACGATCCAGCAGTGGGGAACCCCGGTCGAGATCATCGACGTCCCGTGGACTTGCGCAGCGTGCAGCGGAAGCGCCGGCATCGCGAACCCGGCCGCGGTCTGGTGCATCGAGCAGGGCCACACCTACGAGATCCGGAAGAACCCCGACGGCAGCGAGTATGGCGTCTGCATCTTTGCGAACGGCACTGAGGTCGATGCCTGGGACTATTTCCGGCAGACCCACTGACCACCCCTTTTTGGAGAGCGCACGTTTCGCGTGAACCCCGGTACAAAACGAGCGCTTTTTTCCTTGCTGCGCTGATAGGAATGTCATGGACGTAACAGTCAGTGAGCGGGAGGATACGGCGGTCGTATCGGTTGACGGCAGGATCGATGCAGAATCGGCAGAACGCCTGGATACGGCGATTTCCTCGGTGCTGGCGCGGGGCGGGAAACGGGTGCTCGTGAACCTGGAGAAGGCGGCTTACATGAGCAGCAGCGGCCTACGGGTACTGCTCGGCAAGTTTCGTGCTTTGAAGCGGGTGGATGGAGAGATGGCACTCTGCGCGCTCCAGCCCGACGTCTATCAGGTCTTCCTGATGGCGGGTGTCCACGAGGTCTTTCCTATCTACGTGGGCCTGGACGAGATCCTTGCCTCGAGCGAGCAGGAGAAGAAGGAGAACGAGTCGCCGTGACGGGCAGAACGAATGCGCTGATCGGTATCCTCCGCGACGGCGGGAGCGCCGACCGGATGTCGGCGGCGGCGGAGCTTGCTGCCCTCGGCCCGACCGCCCTTCCAGCCCTTCTTACCGCGCTCGACGATCCAGATCCCCGCATCCGGATGTGGGCGGCCTACACCCTCGGGATGATCGGGGATGTTGGAGCAGCCCCGGCGTTAATGGAGGCGCTCGAGGACACCGATCCGGGCGTCGTAAGATGGGCGGCCGCCGCCCTCCGCCGGATCAGGGACGCGGCTGGGGGCTGCGGCTGCCGGTTCTGCTGATTTTTCCTTACCATCGTCTGCCGGCGAGCGTCAGGGCGAACCCGATCGCTGCTACGGCCAGGGCGGCGGGGAGCGGTGCTGCGGTCGGCGTGGGGGTTGCCGGCTCCGTCGTCGCGGTTGTCACCGGTGTGACCGTCTCTGTTATCGTCGGTGCGGTCGTGGGCGGAGTTGTCGGGACCGCGGTCGTCGGCGTGGCCGTCACGGTTGCGGTGGGCGTCGGTGTCGGGGTCACGTCCACCCCGACGCGGTTTGCTACCGTGAACGTCACCGCCTCAGAGTCTGAGGCGTAAGCGTCGAACCCCGCCGGTGTTCTCCACACGGCCCGGACGGAGTAAGTTCCCGACGCACCAAGGTCGCCGAGCCGGACTGCGCCCGGCATGCCGGAGTCGTCGGTGTAGAACCGGGTCGAACTGACGTTCAGTCCGGCAAAGTTGTTACTGCCGATCCTGGTCGTCTCCGCACCGCCCGGTGTGGTGAGCACGAGGTCGATCGTCGCCGGGTAGACGCCGCCCGCCTGGTAGAACGCCCCGACGTCGGGGGTGACTATCCGGAACGCGATCTGGGTGTTCGGTGAGACCGTAAGCCCGGCCAGGGGCTCGTTGTGGTTGGGGCTCGCGAGCACAACATCGAGGAAGATCTCGGGCTCGCGGATGAAGACGAGCGCTGTGTTGCCGTCCGTGGGGTTGGAGGCGTAGTAGGGCCCGTAGTCGTCGCGCACCAGGAACTCCTGCACGTTGAAGTTGGTATCGTCAGTGACCGTGATACTTCTCGTGACCGCCCGGTCGGGGTTGTCGTCCTGGTACTTCCGGAGCGCTGTGACAGGGTTACCCGTGGCTGCGCTCCTCAGCTGCGAGAGATCGAGCCCCTCTTCGTAGACGAAGATCGTATCGTAGGGCTGGATATCGCTGATCGTCGGGCCGCGGGCCCCGGCAGGCCCCACGCAGAGTGCAAGAAGACAGACGGCGAGGAGGATCGTGAGGCCTCGCCTGCGAATCCAATATGGTGCCATGACACTCTGTGTGCTGATTCTGCTGATATAGGTTGGCGTGGCGGGGTCCGGCCCCCTCCGTGCGGCCGGCCCTCCGCGCACAGCCCCGTCACGACGCCGGCGCCGCGATCCCGCGGCCAGGGCGATATTGCGCCCGGAGGTCCCGCGTGCTGATTTCTGCTGACAGGACAGTGTAACGCCGCTATGGCTCCTCTCCGTGCGGAGCAGGCCGTAGGGCCGCAGGAAACGGCGTGGAGGGGTGGGGGGCCCGAATTGGCCTGGTTTTCCTCCACATTCTCTGTAATCTTCTGCAAGAAGATTCCTTACGCTTAAATAATCTCTTCCCCAATTTCTGATGATGAACAGGGTCGCCGCTATCATTGCATCACTCCTCGTCTTCTTCGTGGTTCTGGCGATTCCCGTCGATCCCACCGTCCTTGCGCCCGAGGCCAAGTCCGTCGCAGCAGTGACCATCCTCATGATCCTGCTCTGGGTCACGGGTGTCATCCCCCTTGAGGCGACCGCCCTGCTTCCGCTGGTCCTCTTCCCGGTGCTCGGGGTTCTCTCGCCGGCGCAGGTGGCGGAATCATACGGCAACGAGGTGATCTTCCTCTTCCTCGGGGGGTTCATCATCGCGATGTCGATGCAGCGGTGGGGTCTGCACCGGCGTATCGCGCTGCATATCATACGCCTCGTGGGGACGAGCCCGAGGCGCCTGGTGCTCGGGTTCATGGTCGCCACTGCGTTCCTCTCGATGTGGATCTCAAACACCGCAACAGCAATGATGATGATCCCGATCGCGGTCGCGATCATCCTGACGATCATACCCGGGACCGATAAATCCCTTGAGAGCCTCGACGAGAAAGAGCAGGCGCTCTCACGGTGCCTCCTCCTCTCCATCCCCTACGCCGCGAGCATCGGGGGAATTGCCACGATCATCGGCACGCCCCCGAACGGGATCTTCATCTCCCAGCTCGCGACGATCTTTCCCAACGCGCCCACCATCGATTTCTTCACCTGGATGAAGTTCGGCGTCCCGTTCGCGGCCGTGTTCCTCCTCATTGCCTGGCTCTGGCTCATTGAAGTCCCGTACCGCCGGATGGGGTCGACCCTCCCGAGCGCCCGGGGGATCATCCGTGAGGAACTCGAGAAACTCGGTTCGATCTCTGCCGGGGAGCGATGGACGCTCATCGTCTTTACCCTGACCGCCCTTGCCTGGATCTTTGCGCAGACAAAAGAGATCGGCGGTTTCGTCGTCCCGGGCCTGGACATGATCTTCCCCGGGATCAAGGACTCCACCATCGCGATCTTCGGCGCCCTCCTCCTCTTCGTCCTCCCGGTCGACGCGAAGAAGGGTATCTTTACGATGGAATGGGAGTGGGCGGTGAAGATCCCCTGGGGCATCCTCCTCCTCTTCGGCGGCGGCATCGCCCTCTCGAACGGGTTCCTCGCGAGCGGACTTGCCGAAGCGATCGTCGAGTCGCTCACGCTTATCCACGGGCTCCCGGTCATCCTCCTGATCCTCCTCGTGGCGCTGGGGGTCTCGTTTGCCTCGGAGATCGCCTCGAACACGGCCATGGCCGCCGTTCTGATGCCGATCATGGCGGTCACGGCCGTCAGCATGGGCTTAAACCCGATCGTCCTGATGATGACCGCCGCGGTCTGCGCTTCGATGGCGTTCATGCTCCCGGTCGCCACCCCCCCGAACGCCGTCGCCTACGGGAGCGGCTACATCTCCGCAAGGGACCTGCTCCGGTCCGGCTGGGCGCTCGACCTCATCGGCGTGGCGCTCTGGATGATCTGCCTCTACACGATCGTCCTCTGGGCGCTCGGGGTTCCCCTGGAGATTCCCGCCTGGGCGCTCTGACCTCTCCCGGCACCTATTTTATCCCGTGCGTCTATCCCGGCCGGATGACAGACAACCGGTATCATGACCCGGCGGTCGAGACGCTTGCGAGATCGGATCTGGACACGCTCATCGACGAGCGGATCCGTCTGACCGTCCGGTATGCAGTGGAGCACTCACCTTTCTACCGCCGCTGGTTGGAGCGGCACAACATCCGCCCGGAGGTTATTCGGGAGCACGAAGACCTCCGCGATCTGCCCATCATCTCCGGGGCGACGATCCGGCGATACCAGCCCCCGCATGAGCAGGAGTTCTGCTTCAAGAGCGTCCCCTGGGGAGATGTCTTCACGGTCAACGAGACCTCCGGGACGAGCGGTGTCCCGAAGAGCTTCTTCCTTACCTGGGAGGATTGGGAGCGGTATGCGGAGAAGTATGCACGGCTCTTTATCTCGCAGGGGTTCGAGGCCGGCGACCGGGTGGTGGTCTGCGCCTCCTACGGGATGAACGTCGGCGCGAACACCATGACCCTCGCCGCCCGGGATATCGGGATGGCGATCATCCCGGAGGGGAAGTGCACCTTTCCGGTCAGGGTGATGGCGCAGTACCGCCCGACGGCGTTGATCGGGAGCGTCTTCAAACTTCTGCGGCTCGCTCGCAGGATGGAGGCAGAAGGCCACCCGCCACAGGACGCGGGCGTGAAGCGCCTCGTCGTCGGGGGCGAGAGTTTCGCCCCGGAGTCCCGGCGCTACCTGGAGGAGGTCTGGGGATGCCCGGTCTACAACTCCTACGGGAGCACCGAGGGGACGATGTGCGGCGAGTGCACCCGCCAGGCGGGCCTCCACGTTCCCGAGGATCTGGTTCACTTCGACCTCTACGACCCCGGGATGAACCGGTTCGTCCATGACGGCGAGACCGGGCGGCTGGT
>Ga0265294_10006494_pt1 | contig 14030 bp, 9 predicted proteins | sample MunlanPumphouse3_FD_192504 | JGI IMG/M metagenome (GOLD analysis project Ga0265294, IMG submission 192504) | Groundwater microbial communities from a municipal landfill in Southern Ontario, Canada - Pumphouse #3 | ecosystem: Environmental > Aquatic > Deep subsurface > Groundwater | place... | reverse complement strand
AGCATATTGGAACTGAATGGTTTTTCAACATGGTTTATTCAAAAGGTCATGGCATCGATTGCACAAGAATTGGAAGGGTCGACTATCGAAGCTGCTGAAGAATTCGAACTCATGCTCATAGATAAGATCGTATCCATGATCGACATAGATCGCCAAATGCAACTACACCCTCCCAGAGTATGTGTAATTATGGGGCCGACGGGAACGGGAAAAACTACGACGATTGCCAAAATGGCAGCAATTTACGGACTTCAGCAGCGTAAAGAATTTAAGCGTACGGTACGCCTTATTACCATAGATTCATTCAGAATCGGGGCATTCGAACAGATTGCCTATTTCGGACAAGCTCTTGGCATGTCTGTCCAAAAGGTTACCGGCGAGGACGAGTTTTCAGCATTGCTCGAGCAAAGCAGTCCGGACGACCTTTTGCTGGTAGACACAATCGGGCGAAGCCCAAAAGATAATGAACTGGGTTTGCGCATGAAGTCATTGCTGTCGATACCAGATAAAGAAGAAACTGCCGTAATTTTAGCACTCGGAGCGATGATGAAGAGCCGAGACGTATATCGTACGATCGAGGCATACCGTCAGTTCGGCATACGATCGGTCATCGTCACAAAAACCGACGAGACCGATTCAATAGGCGAAGTCTTGAGTGCCTGTGCCGAACTTCAGTTGCCAATATTATTTTTTACCGACGGGCAGCATGTGCCGAAGGATATACATAAAGCCTCAGCCGCAAGCGTACTCTCACTATTAAAAGGATTCTCGCTCGATTTTGCAAATCTTTGGAATAATCAGATTGATATCGAACAAAATCAAAGCGACACGGTTTCGGAATCGGACGAAAACAACTTGCCTTGACGTATCAGGCCTTTTATGATTTCTGCAATTGCCGGTGCTGCGATATTGCTTCCCCAAATCGTACTTCCTTTTGGATTAGCTACTGCGATATAGATGATGTATGCGGGTTTTTCTGTAGGGACAATCGAAAGAGTACTTGCCATGAACATGTTTTCGTCATAGGTGCCCGTTTTACTGTTCATGATTTGTGCCGTTCCAGTTTTACTCGAGACCGAAATTCCCTCTACGGAGGTCAGTTTCCCGGTGCCCCCCACTTCAGTCGCGCTATTCATATACGATAAGATTGCCGTAGCAGTTTGTTCGGAAATTATTTGTTTCGAATCGAGTCTAGGAACGCTTGATTCGATTATAGTACCATCATGATTGTATATTCCCTTAACGATAGATGGTGCTAAAAGCGTTCCGGAATTCGCAATTGCAGTTGCAGCAGATGCAATTTGCAGGGCTGTTACGCTAAGTTCTTGACCGAAGGAAATCGTCGGTTTTGTTCTTGCAGACCATGTAGTTATACTCGAAAGCTTCCCAGAAGCCTCTCCGGGCATTCCGATTTTCCATGCTGATCCGAAATGAAATTTTTCTAGTACCGATCTGAATTCGGTATCGTTTGTCTGTAACGACCAGTGAGCGATCGCACCGTTGCATGACTTTTTAATCATTGTTTCGGGATCTATCCAGCCATGTTCGCTTACGCATCCGATCGTGACATCGGTTCCTCTTGCAGTAGTGAATGTATAACTACCGTCGCAATAAAATAATTCGGTATCATAATCTGCTTGGTCAGCTTCCAATACGGATGCTAAGGAATAGATTTTAAATACTGATCCGGGTTCGTACTGATAGGTAACTATACGGTTCTGGCGTTGGTCAAAAGTTGTCGAACCATATTCGTTCGGATCATACCAAGGGAACGTCGAAGCTGCGAGAATTTCTCCTGTGTTCGCTTCCATTACAATTCCGAGAATGTAGTCACCATAGTGCTCTCGGTCGATTTCAACTATCTGCTGATCTAGGAGAAATTGAATATCCATGTCGAGCGTAAGTTGTATAGTATTGCCGTAGGTTATTTCTTGTGAAAGGCCAGGGTAGGGCGACAGGATACGATCGTAGGCTAACTCCAGACCTTCGATTCCCTGGTTGTCTGCATTAGTGAATCCTATAATCTGGGATGCATGATAATGGAAGGGATAACTTCTTCCAAAGCGTTTTTCGATGACTACACCGGTAAGTGAATGCTGTTTTACTAATTGCTCGACAGCAGTACGTTGTATATCACTTAATCTCCTCACAAGCAGCGCGTAGGTCTGATAACGTTTTGTGGTATCGATGATATTGCCAACTTCCATTCCGATTGCTGGAGCTAATATTTCTGCGGTTTTTTCAAGATCTTTGACGAAATTCAATGCAAGCGCGCAACTATAGTATGGTGTCTCTACGGCCAGAATTCTTCCGTTGCGATCGGTAATGGTTCCTCGAATCACTTGTGGAGATACAACCGGATTGTTATAATCCCTTCCGACGGTATCGGGAGCTTTTACTATCAGAACTACTGTTCTTATGAACAAAATAAGGGCAAATAAGGCAGTAATACTGAAGAACAGCACGTCTGTTCGGCACTTTACTCTGGATACCATGATGATGTTATAGTAATATGTATCCAGTACGATTGTCGATAGCGGGTGGTATTGATGGCGAATAGAGACAGAATGACGTATGACGATATGAATACGACACGCTCTGGGAAAGGGGCTTCCGACCGCAAGGGAGCTTCAAATCGTACTGTTATCGTCGTGGTAGTTCTACTTGGTGTGGCCATTTGTATCGGAGTAGTGATTGTTTGGATTAACTTGTTTTCCTCACCAGCTCCAAAACCCCAACCTGATGCACTGGTAATCGATGCCGCGTCCGTAGATACAAATATCGAAGAAGTCCAAACTACAAAGCCGCAAACCGAGGTCCCCGCACCGTCTGGAGATCGTCCGGTCTCGATTCCTTCGGTACAAACTCCGCTTCCGAGCGCTGCTCCGGTGCAAAGATCTCAAACATCTGCTTCTTTAACCTATAAGGAACATATCGTACAAGAGGGAGAAACACTTGAATCTATTGCACAACTGTATGCTCTCTCCAAGGAAACTCTCATAAGCATCAACCGGATCCGAAACGTTTTATCGATTAAAACCGGTGATGTATGGAACATACCCGACCAAGACGGTCAGCTCTACACAGTACAGCCGGGAGATTCCCTTTCGATTATTACCAGTCGCTATAACCCGACGCTGGGTTGGAAAACACTACAGGAAATCAACGGTTTGAATAATGAAGTCATTCATCCTGGTCAGGAGCTGTTCATACCCAGCGCAAAATTGGAAGACGACGGGTCTTTCGCGAATTACGCGAGATTCGTAAAGCCTGTCGACGGGAGAATTGCCGGTCTCTACGGCCAGATGGTTAAATATGGGACGAAAGACGAGCCCGTGGTGCTTCAGGGCATTTGGATAGATGCTAGTATCGGTACGAGCGTTCAGGCATCGGGAACGGGAATTGTCGTCGATATTGGGAATGAGCCGGAAGGATTCGGTCGTTTTATAGTGCTCTCCCATAACGATGGGTATAGGACCAAATACGGGCACCTCAATGAAATAGCGGTGAAGGTTGGAGACCAGGTTACGCAATCTTCAATCATCGGAACCGTAGGAAGTTCTGGGATTATCGATCGTCCGTTACTCTATTTCTCACTTGAACAGGAAGGAATCGCGCTGAATCCAATCAACTTTTTCTAATTTACATTTCCTCTATCATGCTCCATGACAATGCTTGTATTTCTTACCGCTTCCGCACGGACACGGGTCGTTGCGCCCGATTTTTTCTCCGGTTCGAACAATCTGAACCGGATGTGGGCCTTGCTGAGACCCGGCAACTCGTTGCGGTCCTGCTGACGAAAATTGCTGTGCGACGCTGTTGTGCGTCTCGACGGTACGCACCGGTTCTCGCCTTACCGGGGCGCTTTGAGCGTCTGCCTGAATACGAACGCGGACGAGCATTCTTGCTATCGAACGTTTGATTTCGTTGATCATGCTGTCAAAAATCTGAAAACCTTCCAACTTATACTCGAGCAAAGGATTTTTCTGTGCATAAGTGCGTAGATACACAGCCTCGCGCAGTGCTTCAAGCTGGTCGAGGTGCTCCTGCCATCGCATATCGATTTGCCTGAGATATTGCATCCGCAGAAAATCGTTGAGAGGTTTAACTCCCGTGATGGCGACCTTTTCGTTTACCTGTTCCTGAATAGCACGATAGATGTGGTCTACGATTGGTTCAATAGTTGTCTTGACGATAATCGATTCCTCGATTGGTATCTCCAGGTTGAACTGTTCGAAAAAAGATTCACGTAAACGAGAAATTGTTTTTTCAGGAACTTCTTTGAGACTCATTATTTCGTCAACAGTTTCCGTAACCATATCTTTACAGGAATCGAGTCCCCGGTCGACAAGATCTTCAGCCCTAAGTATCGAATCACGCTGGCTGTAGATATAATTTCTTTGTTCGTTCAGTACGTCATCGTACTCCAGCAGATGTTTTCTAATTTCAAAATTTTGCTCTTCAACTCGTTTTTGTGCTTTTTCTATCGCTCGAGAAACCATCGAATGTTCGATAGGTTCGGCTCCCATCCCGATTCTGCCCAGCATGGTTTTTATTGAATCTTTTGCGAATAAGCGCAACAGCGTATCGTCTAGTGAAAGGTAAAACCGAGAGACCCCTGGATCTCCCTGGCGACCGGAACGACCTCTTAACTGATTGTCGATCCGTCTCGATTCGTGTCGTTCTGTACCGAGAATATAGAGCCCGCCTAATGCCTTCACTTCATCATAGTCCTTTTGCCACTGCACAAGGATTTTATTTTTCGCAGCAACAAATTCTTCGTTGGAAGCTTCGCTGCCACACAGAGCGCGAGCTCGAGATTCCAACGAGCCGCCGAGCTTGATATCGGTTCCTCGTCCGGCCATATTCGTCGCAATCGTAACAGAGCCTTTTGCCCCTGCTTCGGCGATTATGATAGCTTCTCTTGCATGGTTCTTAGCATTCAGTACTTCGTGCCTGATACCGCGGCGCATCAAGAGTTTCGAAAGTAGTTCCGATTTTTCGATTGAGACGGTTCCGATCAGCAGAGGTTGTCCAGTTTTATGTACTCGATCAATTTCGTTGCAGATTGCTTCGAGCTTATATGCTTCGGTAAGATACACGAGATCCTGCAAATCTTGTCTGACCAGTGGTTTGTGCGTCGGTATTACTACGACATCAAGATTATAGATTTTCATGAATTCGGGAGCTTCGGTATCAGCTGTTCCGGTCATGCCGGCGATTTTCTGATACATCCTGAAGAAATTCTGAAAAGTAATGGTGGCTAGCGTTCTGTTCTGTACTTCTATACGGATGCCTTCCTTGGCCTCGATTGCTTGGTGCAGTCCGTCGCTATAGCGCCGACCGTGTAGGATTCTTCCGGTAAATTCATCGACAATCTGTACTTTTTTATCTTCGACAACGTAATCTACATCCCGATGAAACAAAGTATGCGCTTTCACGGCTTGTGTAACATAGTGTACGAATTCAAAGTTTTCCCCGTCGTACAGGCTCCCGGTAATAATGCGGTTTTTTTGCAGTCGATCTTCGATTGCGGCCAGTCCCTCGTTGGTAAACGTTATGCGCTTCTGCTTCTCGTTGACCTGATAGTCGCCTTCAGGCTCTTCAGGATATTCGTTAGTTTGTGGATCCTTGGCACATTCGCGCAAATAGGTCACGATGCTATTTGCCTCGCGAATTTTTTTCGTATCGTCGGCAGCTTGGCCGCTGATAATTAAAGGAGTCCTTGCTTCATCAATGAGAATAGAGTCGATTTCGTCGATGATACAATAATGATGCTGGACTTGGATTTTATCCCTGATATCCCACTTCATATTGTCTCGCAGGTAGTCGAATCCGAATTCGTTGTTAGTGCCGTACGTGATATCGCATGCATAGGCTAGTCGCCTTGCTTCATTGTCCATATTCGACAAAATAGTTCCTACAGAAAGTCCGAGCGCTTTAAATACCGGCCCCATCCATTGTGCATCCCTGCTCGCAAGATAATCGTTAACCGTGACAATATGTACGCCGTTTCCTGTCAATGCGTTCAGATAGGCTGCAGGTACGCAGGTAAGTGTTTTCCCTTCACCTGTTTTCATTTCAAGAATTTTGCCTTCGTGTAGAACCACGGCTCCCATAATCTGTTCGTCGTAGTGTCGTTCTCCGAGAATTCTTTTAGCAGCTTCTCTGGCAAGTGCAAACGCTTGCGGCAATAAGCTGTCGAGAGCAGATCCCTGTAAAAGTTGGTCTCTGAACACCTTTGTCTGATTACGAATCTGGTCATCGTTGAGGTTCTGCGCCCACGACTCTTGTTCGTTTACTAGTTGTACCAGTGGCTGAAGTCTGCGTAAATCTTTCTCTTGTTTGGTACCGAATAATTTTTGCATGAAAGTTTTGGCCATGAGAATCCTCTGTGAAAGCGTACTCTATGTAAAGTATAATCAATCTGACTGACAGTGTATATCGCTTTTTCAGCATAGTATGGTATAGTTGTTCAAGCATTATGAAAGTCTGTTTTACCGGTGGAGGAACTGCCGGACATATATTCCCAACACTACAGGTGGATGATGAATTGCTCGCGCGTTCTTCAAGTAGTGCGTTCGCGTATGAGCGGTTTTGGATCGGTACGAAAACCGACAGAGATCGTGGATGGCTGCAGGAAGAGCGCATGAAGACCTATTTCATCAGTAGCGGAAAACTGCGCCGCTATCGTTCTTTTAAGAATCTTACCGATGTGTTTAAAATTATTGTGGCTATTTTCCAATCTCTTATCATTTTATCCAAAGAACGACCTGACGTAATATTCTCCAAAGGAGGCTTTGTTTCTGTACCTCCGGTGGTAGCCGGGTGGATATTAAGAATTCCGATGATAACGCATGAATCTGATGCGTCTGCCGGGTTGGCAACACGAATTAATGCAAGGTTTGTACACTATGTCTGCATTCCTTTCGAACATGCAGCACCTAGACTTTCTCCACGTTATGATGCAAAACTTATCGTAACAGGGATCCCAGTGCGTTTTTCTAGAGAGCGTGCAAGTGCATCCATCGGAAGAGAGATACTGGGAATTGAGGACGAAGAACCGTTGGTTGTCGTGATGGGGGGAAGTCTCGGTGCTAGTCGAATCAATGAATTGGTTTGGAACAATCTCGATAAACTTACAGAAACTGCATTCGTGTATCACCTGACCGGTACAGCTACAGATCATCATCCTTCGCATAAACGGTATGCTTCGAAAGATTTTTTAGATGAAAAATTGCAGGATGTTCTTCAAGCCGCTACCGTAGTAGTTTCGAGAGCGGGGGCAACGGCTATCGCAGAGTTGATTGAACTTGAAAAACCGATGATACTAATACCGTTGGGGACACGTGCCTCGCGGGGCGATCAGATACTGAATGCACAACGTTTGAGCGCAGCTAGCGCTGCAGTGGTTTTGGACGAGTCCGCGACTGACGAGCAATTTGTCGAAACGGTTCGTCACCTGTTGCATAATGAAGACGCACGAAATATGCTGATTAGGAACACGGAGCAGCTGCATACGCGTGGTGCACGCAGTCTAATCGCGGACCTCATCGTGGATATCACGAGCAGGGAAGGAGCATGATTATGGCAGAGTGGGGATTTGAGATCGGATCTATCTGGTTCAATGCTGTCGACATACTTATGGTCGCATGTGTCTTGATTGGAGCTATTGCAGGTGCGGTACGGAGCTTTTCAATCGAATTTTCCTCACGCGCCGGTTTCTTAGTCGGTTTGGCATTGGCGATTGCTTTTACCCGTTCAGGCAGTACGATTATCATCGACAAAGTCGCGCTATCGCTGTTGCCGAGTACGCTGATAGCATTTCTCATCCTATTTACTGTCGGGTATCTCGTTACAATGCTGCTGGGTAAAGGTTTGGATGCATTGCTCGATGCGCTTCATCTCGGTTTCATCGACAGATTATTAGGATTGATTCTGGGCATGTGTGAAATTCTTATTGTGATATCTGCAATCGTATTCATCCTGGACCTGCAGTCATTATTTGATCTTAGCCAATTGCTGAATAAAAGTTACTTTACCGTTCACCTGATACGACCGCTTGCGACTGCCGGAACGAAACTAATTGGGGAATTGATATAGATGTCTGATCGATTTAGCAGGATTCATCCCGATGTGATTACGCGAGTCGGTACCGAAATTACCGAAGGCGTTTTCGCTCATTCCTCGCTTGTACACGGCAATCGTTACAGCGGCAGGATGAGTCTGGTATTGGAAACTTGCCGAATGCTGTCCTGCAAAGCTGACAGGATAGCAAGCTGTGCATGCGGATCCTGCAGGTCCTTCAGGTTTATGGAAATGAGCAATGTGGTAATTGTTTCCTCACGGGACCATCAGATAGTATTCGATGCGGCACGAACGCTGTATGACCGAACGAAAGATCCCGATATCTTAACGAATCTAATCAAGCTTATCAGGATTATGCTTTTACAATTCCATGGGGCTCTTCTTGAATCGGTATCGCAAAAAAAACAGGAGACTTTCGATGCGGCTGCTTCGGTAAATGAGTTGCTGTATCAAATCGAACGCGAAGAAAGTCCTTCGCTAGACGATTTATTTGAAACACTCAAACCCGTCATGTCGACGGTGAAGCGCAGCGGTGCACTTTCTGTCGCTCAGGTTAGGGCACTGCAGGATTGGAGCAACACGGGAAGTTTGGATGGTTCAAAAAAATTCATAATCCTGGAAGGCGTGGAACACAGCAGCGATGCGGCCCGTAACAGCCTTTTGAAGTTCCTCGAAGAACCACCGGATGATACATATCTTTTCGTCATCAGCGAAAGACCCGCGCTACTGGGAGAAACAATCCTTTCAAGACTCAGACGGTATTATATTCCTGACCGGAATCCAGATATCTTACATAACGAATCGATCAAACACTACATCTTCGAACTGGCAGGAATCGATTGTGCCGATATCGAAAAAAGAGCGGGCGCATTCATCATCGAAGCTGCATCAGGACAACATCCTGTTCATGATTTGATTGATACGATGGACGAACCTAATCGCTACGATTATTTTCTCGACATGATTGCCACACATATCGAAAAACTCTGTATCGAAAAACGCTTTAGTCCTTCCGTTTCGAAAAATTTGCTGCAAACCGCAACTACAGCTGCCTGGCAGTGTAGGATTTTTAATCAAAACAGACGATTATCTTTGGAAAGTCTCTATTATCGGATGAAAGAGGTCTTCAGGTCATGAACAATTTTGTCCGCAGGGCATTTGAGAAGATTGAAAAGCTCAGTATCGATGAAATCAAGACGCTCGTCGGGTATCAGGCTTCGGAAAATGAACTGCTCGGGAAAGTATTCGATACACTTGATATCGGTATTTTAGTCGTCAGCGAATCCGGCAGGGTTCTTGCGTGCAACACCAGTACCAAACGGTTGCTTCCCGTATCAAGAACCATGGCCGAGGGTTCTTCGATCAAATATGTCGTAAACGATGCCGACTTATTGCACTTTTTCAATACCATGATCACTTCAACCGAGCCGATAAGCGAACCTAGTATCGAGTTCCATTTCCAACGGGGAGATGTCGTCAGAACGCTTGAAATTTCTCATGATTCCTTCGTCAGCGCAGTCGATTCGATTTTTCAACACGATACGGGAAAACGTCATGTGTTTTTTATCAACGACATATCTGAAAACAAACGGCAGGAAGCTCGTCTTCACCGGTCCGAAAGCCTTGCGTCGCTGACAACCGTCGCGGCGGGGGTCGCACACGAAATAAAAAATCCGCTTGCTTCCATCGGCATTCATCTTCAGTTGCTGCGCAAGGCTTTTCAAAGGAAGAAGAAACTGTCCATTGACGATGCAAAACGCTATCTCGATATCATCGATGAAGAGATTGAACGTCTTAACTCGATTGTCGTAGACTTTTTATTTGCCGTCAGACCGATGGATGTTCATCTAAGGCTAGAAAACATCAACCGGATCATCGACGATCTTTGTTCATTTGTAGAACCCGAGTTGAACAGCCAGCATATTACGTTGAAAAGGCAGCTCGCCCAATTCTTGCCAAAGGTCCTTGTGGACGAAAACCTGATTAAGCAGGCGTTACTGAATATCGTCAAGAATGCGATGAATGCGATGGAAGTTAACGGAGGACTTTTGTCTGTAACGACGAAGCTTCAGCAGGATCAGATCAGCATTTCCTGCTCCGATACGGGAACTGGAATGTCCGAACAGACACTTTCCAAGATTTTTGAACCGTATTTCACGACTAAACCAACCGGATCGGGTCTTGGCCTGACGATGGTGTTTAAAGTAATCAAAGAGCATCATGGAGAGATCAATGTCACATCCCAACTAGGTGAGGGAACGACGTTTACCATATTATTACCGGTTCCGAAGAGCGAACGGATGGCGATTGAAGACAAAGGTGAGGCGTATGAAACGGACGATACTGGTAGCTGACGACGAAAAGAACATTCGCAACGGACTTCAGATTGCACTGGAGGACGAAGGCTATGAGGTCGTTTTAGCAGCTGATGGCGATGAAGCTTGGAATGTAGTTACGAATACTTCGGTTGATTTGGTTATCAGCGACCTAAAAATGCCGGGTATATCAGGACAGGATTTGCTTAAACGGATTGTTTCTTCGTATCCCATGATGCCCGTAATCATTCTTACTGGACATGGTACCATCGAATCGGCTGTGGATGCGATGCGTAACGGGGCCGTTGATTTTGTGACAAAGCCGTTGAATCTTGACCGACTGTTTTTGATGATACGCAGGGCTTTTGCAAATCGAGACCTCTATGACCAGCATGAAGCGTTAAAACGTGAACTTGAACAGTTGAAGCGGAAAACGGGATCGACAAAAATTATCGGCAAAAGCGAAAAGATGATCCGCCTGATGGAACGTGTAAAGCAGGTGGCGGACGCTCAGGCGAGCGTGCTTATTACCGGTGAAAGTGGAGTAGGGAAAGAACTTGTCGCTGATGCCATCCATCACATGTCTGTTCGGGCCAAGGGCCCGTTTATCAAAGTAAGTTGCGCGTCGTTTGCCGAAACTCTCCTCGAAGACGAACTGTTCGGACATGAAAAGGGAGCATTTAGCGGAGCGGTCTCATCCCGAAAGGGAAGGTTTGAGCTAGCAGATGGAGGTACTCTCTTTCTCGACGAAATTGGCGAAATAAACCAATCGACTCAGGTTAAGTTGCTTCGAGTATTGCAGGAACGGACATTCGAACGTCTTGGAAGCGAAAAAACTATCCAAGTAGACGTCCGGTTGGTCGCAGCTACCAATCGAAACCTGAAGGAAGAGGTCGAGCACGGACGCTTTCGCGAGGACCTCTATTATCGATTGAACGTAGTACATATCGAAGTTCCGCCGCTTAGAGAAAGAAAAGAAGACATACCACTTTTAATGGCTCACTTTCTAGAACTCTATAACGAGCGTAATAACAGAAAAATCGAAGGATTCTCGCAACGCTCACGCGCTGCAATGCTTTCCTACGATTGGCCGGGCAACATCAGAGAACTTGGAAACTGTGTCGAAAGCGCCGTCGTCTTGGCAACAAATAAGATCATTGATATAGAAGACCTTCCTGCGCAAATCAGAAATGCTGCGGGAGAAGAGCGAATCGTTCTGACGGTAGGTTCAACCGTAGCACAGGCAGAAAAAGAATTGATTTTAGCGACGCTTGCATCGTGTGGCGGCAACAAATCGAAAGCTGCCGAAACCTTAGGTCTTGCCCGAAAAACTCTCCATCGTAAATTACAGGAATACGAAATTGAAACAGAGTGACATCTACGACATATTCGACTCGGGGGGATTGCTGTCTAAACAGTTTGTAGGTTACGAGTTCAGAGAGGGCCAGTTAGAAATGTCCCTCATTGCTACAGACTTATATGAACATGGCGGAATCGGGATAATAGAAGCAGGCACCGGTATCGGGAAATCGTTTGCATACCTTGTGCCGGCTGTTCTTCATGCGCTAGAGCACGATGACGAACGGACTGTCGTAGCTACTGCAACGATTAATTTGCAGAAACAGCTGTTCGACAAGGATATCGTGCAGCTCTTTTCTGTGATGGACAAGGAAGTTCCCGTTGCACTATTAATGGGTCGTAATAATTATTTGTGCATCAGAAGACTACAGGAATTACGTGATTCAATGCCACTTGCCGTTCAAGATCCCGACAATCCGGTAGCAAAGCTTATTTGGTGGAGTAGTAAAACCGAAACGGGGATAAAAGCCGACGTGACATGGAGAATCGGCAGCGAACTATGGCAGGAAGTGTGTTCGGATGTTGATTCTTGCTTCGGCGGAGCCTGTGCTTTTGCCAAAGATTGTTTTTTCTTACGGGCGAGAAGGAAGGCTGCAGAAGCGAACATCATCATTACAAACCATCATCTCCTTTTTACCGATGCTCGTTCGCGAAGCGACGATGACATTCCGTTCACCGAAGAAGCGGTTCTTCCTGCATATCAACGTCTGGTAATCGATGAAGCACATAATATCGAGAGAAATGCTACCGAATTTTTTACGATTACGTACGATAGCCGGGACATACTTAGAATGCTGGCTAAGATTGCACGTTCAAGACGCTACACCAAAGGTGCTATCGAACTTTTGTCGCCTTTCTCACAAGACAACGATATTGCCGGCACTGTGCTGGGCGAAATCTCGAACTTCACTGAAGCTATCGGTCTGCTTGACACCTGGCTGGTCTCTTTCATGCAGAAGCAACAGACGAACGCGTTGCTTATACGATCTCACATGCATCCGATGTTATCTGATTTCTCCAGGCTCGCACGAGAGGTCGCCGCTTACGGACAACAGTTAAGCGAAGTGCTTCAGCGATTCGTGGGCCAGCTGACAGTCGCTGCAGAACTCGAGCATATAGTACTCACTTTGGAACATCAGGCTTCGCGAATCGAACAATCAGTTGTCGCCTTGGTCAAGTTCATCGACTTCGATTCATGGACTAACGACGTTTACTGGTTTGAAATGATAAACAGCGCATCAGGTCAGCGTACAGTATCAGTCCATATTTCTCCATTACAGATATCGAGTTCTTTAAAAGAAGGTTTGTTTTCAAAACTTGAATCAGTATTGTGTACTTCCGCGACACTCGAACTGGGAGATGATTTCTTATTTTGGAGTTCTCGTGTTGGGTTACCGCTCAACGACGGAAGACCGTTTATTACAGCCGTGTATCCATCGCCGTTCGATTTTCGTAACAATCTTCTTTTACTTACACCGAGCGATGCCCCTGCTTTTTTAGAGCGAAACAGCGAGCCTTTTATTGCCTATTGTATTCAAACGATCAGAACAGCGATTCATTCTTCACAAGGCGGCGCACTGGTATTGTTTACATCCTACGGCATGCTACTGGCGGTTTCGCAGGCGCTGTCGGCGGATTTGACAGCAAGCGGCATTAACGTGCTGCGGCAGGGAGAAGGCGAACGTAGCCAGTTGCTACGCGAATTCCTTTCTGACAAGGACAGCGTGCTGTTTGCAACCGATTCGTTTTGGGAAGGCGTAGACGCACCGGGAGATACACTGCGCCTCGTCATCATTACCAAATTACCGTTTAAAGTGCCTAGCGATCCGGTATTTAGAGCTCGGCAGGAGGCTTTGGATTCAACAGGAGAAAGCGGTTTCATGCGTCTTGCTTTGCCAGAGGCCACTATGAAGTTGAAACAAGGGTTCGGCAGGCTGCTGAGAAATACACTCGATACCGGTGTCGTATTGATTCTTGACAGCAGGGTTGTGCAAAAAGGATACGGAGCGTGGATGCTTAAAGCCTTGCCCGATTCGTACCATCCAGATACCCTTACCGACGGAATTAGCGATAAAATCGAAACATTCCTCTATTCGAGAAACACATAAAAGAACGGCTGGCAGAACGCCAGCCTCAAATTGATAAAAAACTACAGATTAACCAATTACCGCCAGTACGTCGGTCATGTGAAGAATAAGCAGCTCTTCGCCGTCGGCTTTTACCGTAGTCCCTGCATATTTATCATAAAGTATGCGGTCGCCTTTCTTC
>Ga0265294_10006493_pt1 | contig 14031 bp, 13 predicted proteins | sample MunlanPumphouse3_FD_192504 | JGI IMG/M metagenome (GOLD analysis project Ga0265294, IMG submission 192504) | Groundwater microbial communities from a municipal landfill in Southern Ontario, Canada - Pumphouse #3 | ecosystem: Environmental > Aquatic > Deep subsurface > Groundwater | place... | reverse complement strand
TCCTGATAAAAATAGAGGAAGAGCTTTTTCAATTGAATTTGATTCTTCTAAAAATGTTAAAAATGTAGATGTCTTTATGTACCCAATTATGGAAGAAAAACAAGCAATTGACCTTGCTAAAGACGCCATGATGACCGGAGAAGAAAGCGGATTTTTACAAGACTTTAGATTTATTAGTGTCAATAAAGATGACAGCACTCGTATTACTTTTATAGATTGCCGATTTGAACTGGAATCTACAAGACATAACTTTATTAATTCAATAATTGTATATTTTTTTGGAATGGTTGGAATACTCATTCTTGTATTAGCCTTTACAAAACCGGCGTTAAAACCTATTGAAGAAAGTTATAAAAAACAAAAACGATTCATGACGGATATTATGCATGAAATAAAAACACCTCTTACTATAATCGAAACAGATACAGAAGTTGTAGAAATGGACCATGGAAAAAGTGAATGGACCAAAAGCATAAAAAATCAAATTGCCCATCTTAAAGCTTTAATTGAGGAACTGGTAACCTTGTTAAGAATGGATGAAAAAGGATTTGATATAAAAATGGAAAAAGTAGATTTTTCTTCCATTCTAGAAGATACAGTTTGTGGTTTTGATCCCTTGTTTAATAAAAATGGAATTCAGCTAAAACTAGAAGAAGATAAAGAAGTTTTTACTTATGGAAACGAAGATAATATTGAACGTCTTGTTTCTATCCTACTAGAGAATTCAATAAAATATTCTGAAGAGCCAAAAATAGTTTCAGTAATCCTAAAAAAACAAGGAAAAAAAGCTCTTCTTATTGTTGAAAATTCAGTTAAATCAATTGAAAAAGGTCCCCACAAAGAATATTTTGATCGTTTCTATAGAACAGATACTAGCAGAAACAGTGCAACTGGAGGACATGGAATAGGTCTTTCAATCGCCTATGAAATTGTAAAAAACCACAAAGGTAAAATTGAAGCTTTCAGCAAAGATGGAAAATCTTTTACCATTAAGGTTTTGATATAAAAAAACCACCGAGACTTTTTGCCCCGGTGGAAATCATTACTATAAATCAGCAATATTCACTGCTTTAACATTATAAGTTCGTCCATCCTCTGATTTTGGAATTGAAATCATACCTTTTCGTATTTTCTCAAGTCCTTTTGGATTATTAAATTCTTTATCCATTCCAATTAACATCCAGTTATGATCACAAACAGGAGAAAGCTTACCATTCAACTTATCATTTACGTATTTTATAATAAGTTGTCTTACTTCAGGCGTAAGTTGATTCTCTTGATAGCTATCGTAATAGATGTCATCTGAAGTTATCCAACCATTGCTTTGAAGAGTACCAAATCTGTAATTGTTCAAAGCAAGTTTGTAAGTCTTCATAGGATCAATAGACATCCCATTTATTTTGGCTTCTACAATTCTATGTCCTGGTTCTTTACTAACATCAATTTTGTAATTGATTCCAGCAAACATATCATAGTTATAACCTCTGATATCAGGATTAAAGGATACGGTTATATCACCAGGTTTTGCTGTATTATAGAAAGAAGCAGACCATTCCATATATTCTAAGAGATTCTTTCCAGAAATATTTACTCCCATTAAAGTATTATTATACTTATAGATAAAAGCAACATCTTTCTTTTTAAAATCACCTTTATTTAAAGTTGAATCAGATTGGAAAAGAGCGGCAGAAGAAACATCTGCTTTAGCATAGTATTTTTGAACAGTGTTAATCAAATCAACAACTGCAGTATCTTCAACCTGTGCCCTAGCCATTGTAGTTACATTATTCTCACCAGTAATATAATCAACTCCTTCTGGAAGAAAGGCGTCAGTGATTTCTCCAATTACAGTATTTGCTTCCATTCTGGCTTTTTCATCAACCCAAGCGTAATCTTCCATTATTTCAGGATCAGTATCACGTCCTTTGGTATCAATATTTTCAGCCATAACCTCTTTAATCATCCAGTTCCCATTTTTCTTTGCTAGATGTATCTCACCGGTTGCAACTTGAGAACCATATTTACCTGGCTCAAGAACCCAAGTATCATTTACTTGGTCACAGTAAGTAGCATGCTCATGTCCTGCGAAGATTATATCTAATTCAGGTACTTCTTCAGCAAGGTTAAAAACTCCACCTTTATTCGCATATTCATACTCACCATGACGACTCATATGCATAGCAGCAACAAGCACATCGTATTGACCATCAATGGAATCAACGGTATTTTTAACTGCTTGTATTGGATCAGTAAAATCAAGTCCCTGGAAATGTTCAGGAGCTGATCCTTCCCAAAGAGGAACATGAGGTGCAATACCTCCAATTACAGCCACTCTTACCCCATGAATTACATAAATTTGACAAGGAAGTACAAATGGATCCATTGTATTTTTTTCAATTATATTTGAGCAAACTACCCTTCCATCAAAATGATCAAAATTTCTTTCAAGAAAATCAAGACCAAAATTAAATTCATGGTTTCCTGGTACCCAAACATCATACTTCATGGTATTCATAGCTTGAATCATTGGATGGGTATCAAGATCATTAAACAGTTCAGAACTATTATCTTGTACAATATCTCCAATATCAATCAAAAGTAAATCAGGGTAGTCTTGTCTAAGCTCTTGAACAACACCATAGGTTAGACTATAACCTGCATCTGAATCCATAGCATCAATTGCATAGTCCCATGGATACAGTCTTCCGTGAATATCACTGGTAGCAGCAATCTTGATTGTAACCATTTCTGCTCCCATATCCTCACTTTTCACAATTTCCCCAGATTTTGCATAATCGTAAGGCTGAACTTGTGTAAGAGTATTAAACTCTGGCACTGCCTGAGCAAAAGCAACAAAACAGGTTAACATGATTACAATAGCAATCATCCCTAATCTCTTAATTCTTTTCATATGTTTTCCTCCTCATGAAAAATATTGTTGAAATAACCGCAGTAAAAAATACACTTGCTACCATCCCGATAGAGCCACTGAAGGCTTGCAAGATATTAATTACAATAACAGGAATATTAATCATCTGGAGGTATTCCATTTTATAACCCCAGATCATCATGGCAAGCGGAAGCGATGTTCCACAAAAAGCGAGTATCAAAGTATTGGTCATTGTTCCTATAGCATCTTTGCCAACTGCCATCAAAGCTGCATAGTATTCTCTTTTTTCCATATTAGGTTTTGCTATTTGAAGTTGTTCACCACTGCTTGCAAGGGTAATTGCAATATCCATAGTAGCACCTAGGCTTGAAATCAAAATTGAAACAAATAAAATGTCTTTAACTTTGAAATTACGGTCTTGAGCCAAATAAATCAAAGTAGAGCCTTTTTCCATATCAATTCCAGAAAGATTCATAAAATGCCCCATAAGATAGCAGATTAATCCCGCAAGAATTATTCCCGAAACAGTACCTAAAGTGGCAACAAGAGCTTTCTTTGTAGTTCCAGCAATGAGTAAAAAAGTAACTGAACATATTAAAAGAGAACTAAAAATTGCAATTGGTATTGGAAAAGGTGTCCACATCCCAGGAACCACAAAGTAGAAGATAACAGCAGCTGTAAAAATCAAAGCCAAAAGACTTCTAATACCTTCTTTTTTGCCAATACTAATTACTAAAACAGCAAATAATATAATTATAAGATAAACTCCCCAGTTTCGGTTATAGTTATAAAGCCAAACATTTATTTCCCCATCAGCTTCTGTTCTTAATGTAAAAATAGCATGAAGACCTTCAAAACCAACAGCGGAACGAAGAGAATCAAGGGTGTTTTGTATCTCAAAAACTCTTTCTTTATATTCCCCTTCATCAAGTCTAATCTTAAGAACCTGAGTTCCTCTATATCTTCCTTTTACATAACTATCTTTTTCAAGATTGTTTTCAACAATCTCTAAAACTGTTCCCCTTACAAAGGTCTGAAAATAGGAAGGACTGGTGCGATATTTTTCCATAAAAAGAGGTGAAACAAAAGCAATAAAAAACGTACATAAAAGAACAATTAAGCAAATACCGAGTTCTTTCATTATTTTTTTGTTAGTGATTTCTTCCATTGACCTTTTTTCTCTCCCCTTTAGAAAAAGTCCACTGTTTGGATAGATAGTATCTAACATGTTGAGTCATTTTACAAGAAAAATGTTGCATTTTGTTTTGTTTAATTTTTATCCACAATAAAATTAATTAAATCAATCCAGTTTTAGCCTTGTAGAAATAGCAAGTAAGAGTCATTATAAAGACAAGGAGTTAACTTATGATTAAGATAGCATTTTTTGATACAAAACCTTATGATCAACAATCTTTTGATTCTTTATTAGATTCAAATGAAATGAAAATAAAATATTTCTCCTATAAATTAGATGAAGATAACGCATCTGTGGCAAAAGGCTATGATGTAGTATGTGCCTTTGTAAATGACAACCTCCAAGAAAATGTTATAAACATTTTAGCAGATGAAGGGATTAAAATAATTGCAATGAGATGTGCAGGTTATAATAATGTTGACTTTAAAGCAGCTTATAAAAAGATACACGTAGTGAGAGTTCCCGCCTACTCACCTTATGCAGTAGCCGAACATGCTTTTACCCTACTTACAACTTTAAATAGAAAAACTCATAAAGCCTATAATCGAACCAGAGAAAATAATTTTAACCTTAATGGATTAACAGGGTTTGATCTTCATGGAAAAACGATAGGAATTATTGGAACCGGAAGAATTGGTTGTATTCTAGCAAAAATAGCCCTTGGATATGGAATGAATATTATTGCCTATGATAACTACCCTAAAGAAATTGAATATATTAAATATGTCACTTTCGATGAACTTCTTAGCCAGTCAGATATTATATCACTGCATTGTCCTCTTACTTCGGAAACTCATCATATAATAAACAAAAAAGCTATTGCTAAAATGAAAGATTCAGTGGCAATAATTAACACCTCCCGTGGTGGGCTGATTGATGCTCAAGCTTTAATTGACGGTCTAAAAAGTCGGAAAATTGGCCTAGCTGGATTAGATGTATACGAAGAAGAAGCTAATTATTTCTTTGAAGACCTTTCAAACGAAGTTTTAGAAGATGATATTTTAGCAAGACTTCTATCTTTCAATAATGTTTTGATTACCTCCCACCAAGCCTTTTTAACAAAAGAGGCTCTATCAAATATTGCAAAGACAACCTTAAAAAACATCCAAGACTTCTTTTCTGAAGGACCACTTGAAAATGAAATTTGTTATCAATGTGCAAAAAAAGGTAAGAAAGAGTGCAATCATGATTTAAACAAAAGATGTTTCTAATCTAGTTCTTTTTTAGGGCCTCTTCTACATTCTGAAAATTCAATTAAAGATTGAAAAAGAATGTCAGTCTCAATTGGTTTTGCCAAATGCCCATTCATTCCTGCTTTCAAACTCTTTTGAACATCTTCTTGATATGCATTTGCAGATAAAGCAAGGATGGGGGTAAATTGGTCGAATTTCCTTATCTCTTTAGATGCCTCTAAGCCATCCATTACTGGCATACGAATATCCATTAATATTACAAAATAAGAATTTGATTTCGCCATTTCTACCCCAATCTTTCCATTTTGTGCAATATCAACATCCATTTCCCAATTTCCAAGGATTTTTTTAGCAATCAATATGTTTAGTTCATTGTCTTCACAAAGGAGTATTTTCTTACCTTTTAGGCATTTAAAATCCGATTTATTAATTAATGGGTGTTTCTTTTTTTGGTACTCTTTAATTTCCTCTTCTGTAGCCAAATCATAAGATAAAACAATTGTAAAAAGTGTACCTTTACCAATTTCACTTTTACAGGTAATTGTACCACCTAGAGCATTAATAATTTTTTTAACAATTGGTAAACCTAACCCCATTCCTTCTTCAAAACGACTTTGACTATTAGTTTCTTTTGCAAAAGTTTCATACATATGCGCTTGAAATTTTTGGCTCATCCCTACCCCAGTATCAGAAATATAATTATAAACAACAAATTTCGAGTTATCTTTAATTTCAACTTTATTGTTCCAATTTATACTTCCACCAGCAGGGGTATATTTTACTGCATTGTTAAGAATATTAATAAATAATTGCTCAACCCTCTTCTCATCCGTTTTGATAAATCTCGTTGAGCCCCATTTTAAGTCAATATTGAGAGCAATTCCCTTATTTTCTGCTTTGTTTTTAATGATGGTAACAATTCTATTCACCGTATCCTCAATAGGAAGTATTGAATTTTCCAAAACTAAATTCTTATTTCCTAGTTTTTGAGTGTCAAGAATATCATTCAGCAAAGAAAGTAAATATTTTGCATTATCTTTTATTTGATAGAAATATTTGTTTATTTTTTCATCTTTCTCTTCATCCATACCAAAACTACTTAACCCAATTATTGCACCTAGGGGAGTCCTCATATCGTGAGACATCCTTGAAAGAAATTCTGATTTAGCAGAATTTGCTTTCTTTGCTTCCAGTTCTGCTTTTGTAAGTTTATAATAAGAAGAGTTTATCTTGCGATTGATTTCATCCAACTGTTTATTCTTTTTTGAAGTCTTAAAATTAAAATAAACCATAATGGAAAAAAGAATTAGTAAAAATAAAAGTATAACTTCAATAATAAAACGATTTGTATAAACAAAACTAATAAAGCTTCTTTCATAGTGAGAGTTTACTAAATTCTTATCAATTAGAAAGTTTAAACGATCTTCACCTATGTAAGATATGGTCTTTTTAATTATATTTATTACAATTGGATTTAAAGTAAGATTTGAAGCTACAATGCTGTAGTGTGAATTCTGTATTTCAGCAGGTTGTATAGATAATTTGTTAAATTGAGGAATAGTCATCATAAATTGAAGAATATTTTCATCAGAAATTGTGCAATCTACTTCACCAGAAATTACTTTATCTAATCGCTCTTCAAAATCATTGGTATAAAAAATCTTCCAGTTTGGATGGACCCTTTTTAAAAAAGTATCTACAACAGAATAGCTTTTGGGATAAGTAATTGTCAAATCTGAATTTAAATCCAGAACTACTCCCTTTTTTACTACATAAACTAACTTCAAATCTATTATGTCTCCGCAATAAGCAAAATCGGGATCTTGTATCCAAACTTCGCTTTCCGGCATACCAAGAGCAATATCAATTTTTTTACTTTTCAAAGCTTCAGGATAAGATTCATTTATTTCGAGTGGAATATACTCAAACTTCAACCCACTTTTTTCTTTGATTAACTCCATAATCTCAAAAGCAAATCCTTGGGGACTATCCGTTTTCTCATCGTAATGAACTAGAGAAAGTAAATTTCTAAAATAACCAACTTTTAGAATTTGTTCTTTATTAATTAAATTTGATTCTTCTCTAGTAAAAATAAGTTGATTGGAGTTGCCATAAAACTTAAAAAAAAGTTCCTTTTCTAAAGTAGGCCTATCCCATTTTAATTCACTCATAGCATAATCTATATAATCCATAATTTTATTATCTTTTCCCGAAATAATGTAGGAAGTCCCAACTGGAAAATTACTTGCAATATAAAAATCATTATGGTTAACCAAATTGGAAGAAGCCAAGAAATCAACATCTCCACGCTTTAACGCTTCATTCATTCCCTGTTCATTATCATAATATTTAGGAAAATAAGAAAATCCTTTTTCAGTCGCAAAATCATCAAATTTTGCTTTAAAACCAGCTTCTTTTACAAAAGCAATTGTTTTTCCATTATACTTTTCAAAATCATCAAAATATTTAACCTCTGAGGGAGAATATAATACGCCATTAGTATAAGAAAAGGTTCTATTTGAAAAACGAAAATTTTCTTCCATTTCTGGATTTTTAGTAGCAAAAAGGAAAATATCAGCCTCACCAGTTTTCAAATAATTCTTACATTCATTCAAATCGCCATAAATGAACTCATATTCAAAAGGTTCATATTTTTTTAAATTGTTTAGGTAATCAATACAATATCCGCGATAGCTACCATCTGCCTGTTTATTAGAGAAACCATCCAATTCTGTAATAGCAACCCTTACTAATATGCCATCAGCACTTAAAGAAAAAGCAAAGAAACTTAAAAATAAAAATATTATTACTTTTCTTATTATAGTATTTTCCTTCATCTTTTCCTCGCAAAACATTTTTTATTAAGTTATTTTTTAAAATTTCATTTGTTTGTTCAAAAATTATTCTTCTTCCAACCCTAGCATATATTAAACTAATACACAATTAATCCTCACAAATTTTAGATATTTTCAATTTATTATAATCATTTTTTATCATTTCTGCATTTATTTAAGTAGTTTATTTAAAACTGAACACAAACTAATTGTTGTTTTATTATAAGCTTTATTGTAGATATATCTTTTAGGATTTCTAACCCACCCCCAACCTCTAGGCATCTTAAAATTGGTGCGATGAATTAATTGTCCTTTTGGACTTACTAAGGCCGAAAAACTTTTTCTAAAATTTACTTTCCTTATTCCAAACTTCATTAATTAATTATAATTTGTAAATTTGCATTTGTTAAGCAAAAATATTATTTATTTTAAGATAGGTTCTTATTTGTTCTGAACTCTTAAAAGTTTCAGCATTTAACCCATATTCTCTTGCAGTTTCAATATTTTCTTCCATGTCATCAATAAAAAAGACCTGAGAAGGATCAACCTTTTCCTTGTTACATATATAACTATAAAAAGCGGTGTTTGGTTTACTAACATGCATCAAATGAGAAGCATAGACCTTATCAAAAATATCATACTGACTTTTTGCCATGTGGATCTTGTAATGAGAGTCAATAACATTAGTCCCACAAACAACTCGGTTACCTTTAGCCTTAAGATCCTGTATCAATTTAACAGTCCCTTTATCTAAAGAAGGATTAAAAAATTTACCAAAAAGACTACTTTTGGGCTTTTTAATTGATCCATATTTACTAATATAGATTTCCCAAAACTGATCTTCGTCAATTTTTCCTTCCATATGATCACGAATTGCTCTTTCAACATCTTCATTTTCATGAAGAAGCCTACCTTCAAAACCAAGATAGCTTGCTAGTTTTTTATCAAAATCAGTACTTTCCGCAACAACTCCACCCATATCAAATATAAAAAGCTTTATCATAAAAACATTTAACTCCTTCTCTAATCCTAAACAAAAACTAAAACTTCTTCTACCTCTTCTCTTTATTAAAAATAACATATGAATAGATTGTTGGTATTAAAACTATGGCTGTAACAATTATTATGAAAAAGATTACTGTAAGTTCCCCATAAAAAACAAAAGGGATTAATGCTAAAAGCACTCCTCCGATTACCCATACTGGAGCTGCCATACGATGAGTTTTATACCAAACATTTTCACTAGCAAGAGTCCAAGGAGTTTTTATTCCCATAGTATAATTATGCTTGAACTTGGGCATATAATTTCCAATTATAGCAAAGAGAATCCCAACAAGGGCAGGAATAACAGTTTTTATATCTATTTTTTCGTTCCCCAAGGAAACCGAGATTGTAATTGCTAAGATTATTATTAAAAAAAGTGTAAGTATTAATCTAAAAATGTCAAAAGATCTTCTAAATTGTTTATAGTTATCTTTTTTAGGATCAATTTTGGAAATAACCACCATAAGTAGGTTTGTTCCAATAATAACAAGATAAATAATCCAAAAAGTACTTTTCGGTCCATAATTGTCAACCTCTCCATTATAATTCCAGTGAATAGGAACTATTGCGGGAAGCTTTGAGTAAACCATGAGAATACCAATAAGAGTAAAGACTAGTAACACTATAATAATTATATTAATTGTTTTGCTACTCATTTTTTCCTCCTTTATTTGTAAATCCTATAAGCCAAGTAATTACATCTTCAACTACTGAAGTGTTGATTTGATAAATCATAGAATTCCCATCTCTTCTGCAAGAAACAAGGTCTGCATTTCTAAGTATTTTTAAATGGTGGGATAAAGTCGCTCCGCTTATTTCAAGTTTGGAAAGAATCTCACCAACAGAAAGAGGTTTTTCTTTTAGCATTTCAAGTATCTTTCTTCTTATCGGATCATCAAGTGCTTTAATTGTACTTTCCATATCAACCTCCTCTCTGCAAAATAGATACCTAATTAGAAAATAATCTAATTAGATATCTATCTAATTACTAGCAAATTAAGGTATAACTGTCAAGTAATAAACTATTTCTGTTTTTTTTCTTTCAATCCATCATTCAATGATTTTATATCTTTTTTTTGTTGTAAGAAAATTACAAGCCAAATAGTAATATAAATTACAATTGAAATTGGAAGAACAAAAATAAAATAAGACTCTACCCAACCTAATACTAGAGAAACAAGGAAGACGCCTAGCTGAACCACAAGAAAATGCAAAATTGTTTTCGTTAATAACGAAAGTGACTCAATGTTGAAAATTGAAGTTGAAAAAACACTTACTATCCCAATAACCCCGTACAAAAGAAAATTTACCAAAGTTGATAAATTACTTCCTAATGATTCTACCAATTTTGGAGTAGCTGGAGAATAATAATCTGTTTTAAGCATTACATTTACAAACAAACTAACAAAAACTCCAATGGTTACTCCAGTGGTAAATCCATATAATAAATTACCCCAAAAATTACTTTTTTTCTTTTCCATAATTAAACTCCTAAATATTTCTTAATGGACTTAATCCTACGGCGGCTAGCCCTACAGACCATTGAATTGTCCAAATTGATTATAATTGTTCCAACTTCTCCTAAATCAAAGTTGGTTACTTTGTTTATGTTTACGATTTCTCCACTATTAACTTTGACAAAGCCAAAACTAAGCAACAGTTCCTCTATTTCATAAAGTCTATAATTTAAAGAAAATTCTTCACCTTTAGTAAAGGCACAAAGTTTATTTTTGTCAGTTCTAATCAAATATATATCTTTGATTGGAGTTACAAAAAGTTTTGTACCTTTATAAAGTGGTAAACAGTCATGTTTATATTCAGTTAAGAATTTTGAAAGATCTGCTATTAGAGTATTTTCTTCTTTGGTTATAATTTTTACCGTTTCTCTGTCCATTTCATTGTCATAAGTAATTTGTAAATTAATCATGAATCTATTATTATCTCTTTAAAGTTTTTTTGTATAGTCAATTATTATGAATGGTCTTTTTTTGAGATAAGTGGTAAAAATGGTTCTTATTCTAAATGAAAATGATTTTTCTTAAAATCAATAATCTTTTCTTTTTTTAATTTGCCTAGTTCACTCGAAAGAGCACTTCGGTCAACACAAAGGTAATCAGCAAATTGTTGTCGATCAAAGGGTATATCAAAATCCTTAGAAGAATATTCTGAAAGATAAGAAAGTATCTTTTCTCGAGTCGTTCTTTTTGTGACATTTTCAATTTTAGATTTAAGAGCAATATTCTTTTCTGCAAGTAGAGAAACAAAATTATTTATTAGTTTATTATGATAAGGACAGTTTCTTTTACAGGTATGCATTATTGAACTTACATCAAGAAAAATTATTTCAGTCTCCTCGTTTGCCAAAATTGAAAATTTGATGGGTTTTGATGCTAAAGCATAAGCCTCTCCAAAAAATTCCCCAACTGAGAAACTTCTAATTATATTTCTATTTCCCCACCAGTCATCTTCTACAGCCAAAACAGAACCTATTTTAACCAGTCCAATAGTTGAAATACTATCACCTATTTTATAAATATATTGATGCTTTTTATAAGTTTTCTTTCGAGGGGAAAGACAAGAAATCATTTCCTTTATTTCTTCTTTATTAATCCCCTGAAAAAGAATACTTCTTTCCGCTAAATTAATTAAATCATTCATCTTCATCTCTTTTGTTGTATAAACAACATAAATTTGACTTTATACCTATAGATTAGCTTTTTCAAGAGTAAGTAATTTTTCTTTCAAATCAAGTCCTCCACCATAACCAACTAAACTTCCATTTTTTCCAATAACTCTATGACAAGGAACAATTATAATAATAGGATTCTTATTATTAGCTCCACCTACAGCCCTACAAGCTTTAGGTTTCCCAATTTTGATTGCAATATCTTGATAGGAACAGGTTTGACCATAAGGAATTTCAGTTAACTCTTGCCAAACTTTTTTTTGAAAATTAGTTCCCTCCATTTTTAAAGGAATTGAAAATTCTTTTCTAGTCATAGTGAAATATTCATTTAATTGTAATTTAACCATCTTACATAGTTTATTTTCTTCGTGAAAACTCTTAAAAGTTTGCTCTTTAATTTTATCCAATCGGTATAAGAAGTTATCATCACAAACAATACTAAAAAGTCCAAAATCAGATTCAAAATAATATTTTTTTTGGCTTTCAATCATGTTTATTATTATAACTTTTTCATTATTATTCGTCCATAAGAACAAATATGATTGACTATTATTCTTCAAGTAAATACAGTTCAAAAAAAAGAGAAAACAATGAATAGTCTTTTGGAATTTTACAATTTTTTCAAAGATACTTATGTTTCTGATACGCTACTTTCCTTAGATCAAATTTATGGAGATCTCGAAATTCAAAGCCAAAAATTCAAAAAAGATTACACAATTTCCTGCCCTATAGGATGTGGAACTTGTTGTGAGCATTTTTTACCTGAAATAAGCCAAGCTGAAGCTTTGATGGTCGCTGTTTATCTAAAATTTATACTAAAAGACACAAAATTAATTGACTCAGTTTTGAATAATACAAAACAAGACTGTTGTCCTTTATATAACAAAGAAAATCCTAATCATTGTACTGTATATTCAGCTAGGCCACTAATTTGTCGCCTATTTGGGGCCAGTACAAATTCTGACAAAAATGGAATACCAGTTTTCAGAAAATGTATTTTCAACAAAACTTCCTCCATGCCCGACAAACTATACATTCTAAATGATCGTCCGGTTGAAATGATGGATTATGGAATTAGAATTGCTAATTTAAGTTCTTCTTTGGAATTATTAGATAAAGCAGTAACAAGACAACTTGAAATGCTTGATATTTTTTATATAGGCATTTCAAAACAATAATTTTTTTATTATAATGTAATTCAAAGGAGAAACAAATGGATTACAGAAGTGAATATGATTCTCTTGGAGAAATAAAGGTTCCTGTAGACAAATACTGGGGAGCACAAACTCAGAGAAGCCATGAAAACTTTCCAATTGGAGTTGGCTTAGAAACTATGCCTCTTCCAATAATAAAGGCTTTTGGCTATCTAAAAAAGGCAGCCGCTCAGGTCAATTCAGATTTAAATCCTAAAAAAATGACCCAAGAAAAGCTCCATATCATTGAAAAGGTTTGTGATTTAATCATTTCAGGAAATCTTAACGATCATTTCCCACTTGTAGTATGGCAAACTGGATCGGGCACCCAAACCAATATGAATGTTAATGAAGTAATTGCAAACAAAGGCAATGAAATAGCAGGAAAAAAACTTCTCCATCCAAATGATGATGTAAACATGAGTCAATCATCAAATGATACTTTCCCAACTGCTCTTTATATATCAGCCCTAATTGAAGTGAATAATAGTGTTATTCCAGCTTTGGATAAAATGATTGAAACGCTTATAAACAAAGAAGCAGAAAATAAAACTGTTATGAAATGTGGACGAACTCATCTTCAAGATGCTGTTCCTTTGAGTTTTTCTCAAGAAATTAGTGGTTGGAGAGCTTCCTTACAACAAGATAAACAAATTATTCTTTCAAATTGTGAATATTTAAAACAGCTTGCCTTGGGAGGAACTGCAGTTGGAACTGGATTAAACGCCCCAGAAGGCTTTGATAAGGCTGTTGCTCAAAAAATAGCAGAATTAACGAACCTAAATTTTATCACCGCAGAAAATAAATTTCACGCTCTAACAAGTAAAAGTGAATTGGTAGCAACTCATGCAGCTTTAAAAGTCTTAGCTGCCGATTTAATGAAAATCGCGAATGATATTAGATGGCTAGCTAGTGGCCCAAGACTAGGCCTTGGAGAAATAACAATTCCTGCTAATGAACCAGGATCTTCCATTATGCCAGGAAAAGTTAATCCAA
>Ga0265294_10006491_pt1 | contig 14033 bp, 16 predicted proteins | sample MunlanPumphouse3_FD_192504 | JGI IMG/M metagenome (GOLD analysis project Ga0265294, IMG submission 192504) | Groundwater microbial communities from a municipal landfill in Southern Ontario, Canada - Pumphouse #3 | ecosystem: Environmental > Aquatic > Deep subsurface > Groundwater | place... | reverse complement strand
GTCATGGACCTGAGCATGGAATCCCAGAAGGACTCCCAATAATCTCCCAGGCTCGCCATGTCGCCCTTGACGGCATCAAACAGCACATCACCGACTACGTCCCCAGATTCCTGGGCGAAATCTCGCGCTATATCATATCCTGTCTGGCCCCAGGTCCTGGCGTATTCCAGGTTGTCGGCATATCCAGCCTGCAGCCCGGCAAAAAAATCATCTCCGGCAATGGCATTCTTGCGGAACAGGTCGGCGGCGTCCTCTTCCTCTTCATTATTTATCCTCTCAATCTCGCCCTCGGCCCATTCGGCAACATCTACCTTGTCGGCCCCGGCGTCTTCGTACATCTTTGCTTTTTTGAGGATAGCCTTGCGCTCAAACTCATACTGGTCGCCAGTCATCTCCTCAAATTCGTCAACCAGATCATCCTGGAGGTCGAGCTGGTCCTGCTCCCAGTCGGTGAGGAGTTCGCCCCGGCGTTGCAGGCCTTTTTTGTAGATAGAGTGGGAATCCGAGATGTAAGAAGAATCGGTTTTGGTCAGTGTTTTTGCGGTATCCGTTGCGGTGGATGTAACGGATTTTGCTGTACTCGTTGCCACGCCAGAAACCGTCTTGGCAGTTGCAGCGGCCTCTGATCCAATAGATTTGATGGACTTGGAACCGGATTCGCCAGCCTTATCAATCATGCCCCTCAGGCTGTCGAACTTGCCATGCAGTCCCTCGATGGTCTCGGACGTCTCAATAATGTCCGCAGTCGCTTCTTCTTTGGTCTGGTGGATGGTCTGGCGCAATGCGTCAATTGTTACGCTGGACATCTCCATGCTTTCCGGGAGCATCCAGGTAGGCACCGAGGTGTACATATCCAGCAGAAACTCTTCGGCCTCTGCTACGCCCAGCTTCAAGGCATCAAATGCGCCGCCCAGTCCGTTGACGGCAAAAGCCAGGGGCTCCACCGCCCAGGTCGCCACCTCCATGGCATTAACAATGGCGTGGCCCGTATCCTCGGCCCATTGATCCATGGTCATCTGGCCTTCGACCGTGCTCAGGTAGCCCACAAACTCGGACAAGGTGGATTTCATGACAACAAACGGTCCGGAATCCATCACCTTTTTCTGAAATAGCGTAGTGGTGTCCTCAAGGTTGGACATCATCCCGCTCCACGTCTGCGACTGCTCTTCCATCCCTCCTTTGAAATGGGCAAACACCCCGTCCAGCGCGGTGGTGATGCCGGTCTGGGTCTTCTCGGCTGTGGTCTCCATCTGCTGTCCGTTCTCCATCCATTTGAACGTGACGTTATCGCCCTCAACAGATGCCCGGACTCCAAATTCTTTCAGGCGCTCAAATTCACCCTGGGCGGCGTCGGCAAACATTTCGACGGCACCGTCAAGGCTTTTGCCCATGGCGGATGCGGTATCTCCCAAGGTGCCTAGATATTTCGTCGCATCCAGCCCGTAGGCAGTCAGCTTGCGAAAACCATCTGCAACACTGTCAAGCTGATAAGGTGTTTTGGCCGTAAATTCAGTGATCCACGACAACGCTTTGTCGGCAGCGGCGCTAGACCCGGTCACAGTTTTTAGGCTGACACCCAGGGTCTCGAATGACGACGCAACGCCGATGGCATCGCTCCCGAGATTAGCCAACGCTTTGACGGAGAAGTAGGCCATAGCCCCCTTCATTGCCGTGCCCAGCAATCCGGCACCCTTGGTCATCTGCCCTAAAGACTTATTCGCATTACCACTGGCAGTCGTAAACTTCCCAAGCTCGGTCCCGCCTTTTGTTGTCTGGGTATTCATCCCCTCAAGAGACTTGCCCGCTGCCTTGCCTTTGGTTCCCATCTGATCAAGAGCATCACCGGCCCCCTTGATTTTGACGGTTCCCTTATCGTCTACCTGCAGCGTTATTTTTACGGTGTTCGAGTTCATACCTGATCCGCCCTAAGTCCTGCCATTCTTCCAGTGTGAGATCGTCTTTATCCAGTGGATATCCGCCATCCTGCAGCGCTTTGAGCCTGAGTAATTTATGGGTGTATGGATGGAGATCTTCGGCCCGTTTGCTGGGGCATGTTTTGCAAACCCCGTCCAGCCAGTTGCCGTTTGCTTTGCGGCATTGCTCTTGTTTTGCCGGAGTACACAGCCCCGCCCGGATGGCCGTCAGATCTTCCGTTAGTTTTTTTCAGCGTCCTCGCCCTGGTCGGGAGATACGCGGGCCGAGACATCAAAGACGTGGGCGGCCAGGAGTTCGATCAGGTCGGAAGCCTGGTTTAAAACAACATCCTTCCAGTCTGGATCATACCCAGCATACCCGGCATCGGTAATCAGCGGGACCCATTCGTCTCCGTCTGGCACCTCCAGATCTCCGGCCTTGATCCCCGTCAGGATTTCCAGGCCGTATTTCTGCCGGGCCTCTGCTGTTTTGTTGATGATCCGGTTGCCTTTGCGTTCAACGCTTGCGCCCTGATAGGCCAAGCGCTGTTTATTGGTGGGCAATGCGTAAAACATGGTGACCGTGGTACCGGAGATATTGTCTTCAACCTTGAGGCTATTCTTGCCGCCGAGACGTCGTGCCATTGTGTTATTCCTCCAGGGAGACAAGGTGTGCCTTGTCTCTACGCGTGTGTTTTTAGGGGTTGATTCGGTGTATAGGGCGACCTGCTGGCCGCCCAGATATTGTTTAGGCAAAGGTCATAACAAATTCTTCAGCCCCGGCATTATCCCGAGCCACAAAGGACAGATCGTAGGTTCTAATCCCGTCCCGGTCGCCGTAGCTTGGGGCTTTGTACTGAATTTTAGGAAGGGACAGAGAGATGATATTCCCGGCAGTGCTCCCGATGGTTGCAGACACTGCAGCTGTGGTCCCTGCCTTCCAGTCAGCCCAGGGGTTGAAATTCTCCAGGGTATCCGCTTCGGGATCAATAGAGCCGGTCACCTCGCGGCCTCCGATAAGGAATCCGGCAATGCCGTTTTCGTTGTTGATGTCCTGGCGCTTGATGATGCTGTTGCCCAGGGCCAACGAGAGAGATGTCACAACCGGGGTAAACGATCCGATGACGGCACTGATTCCGGCTACAACGGGAGGGGTAACGTCCGGCAGTATAGCAGCTGGCATGGGTGTGTCCGTAGGCGCAACATACATTCCTGTCACAGAAAAGGTCAGCTTGCCGATTCCCGAGGGGGCGGACAGATTCATGTCTGCAACACAGCCGACCATCTTGTGAATCACGCCGTCTTCATACCAGTAGACCGTGCACGTTTTTTGTTCTGTCGGGCTCTGGGTTGCCGTGGCATAGGCCACCGACGTATCCGCTGAGATCGTTTCGGACAGGGCACATGCTTTGAGCAGGGGAGCAAATGCGGGTGCAGTGCCCACCGAGCCCGACCCGGCAATTTCAACTTCAATGTCGATGGTATTATATACGCCGTGGACCACATGCCCCTGGCTTGACCAGATAGGCCGCACCGTATCTCTTGTGATTTCCTCGCCGGTCGGTTTCATGACCGCAGCTGTATTGCAGTTGATGGCGTCGGTATCCGCCGACGGAATCGCATCCGTACCCCGGACCGATTCTTCTTTGACCAGGATCACCCGCTTTCGTGTTAGTCTCATGATGTTCTCCTTAGATATGTTTCCAGGCTGAATACAGCCTCGTAGCCGACAATCCCGCACCCTTCGGGCAGACCCAATATCGTGTCCTTAGACTTTGTCAGCTTGCCAGCGTCGGTCTCTTCACCGGCCAGGATATCGATTACAGATTGCAGCAATTCCAGGGCTGCATCCCCGGCCGCCTGTGCCGATCTGTATTTTTTGGCCAACACCAGGGTTGACCAGTTCCAGGTCTCCGGTTGCACCAGTGCGCCGGCGGCCTGATTTGGTTTTGATGTACTCCCGGCATAGACCACCCACACGGCAGCGGACCGCACATCCAGCGCCTTGCGGTCTTTCAGGCCCAGGGGCAGGGAATCAATCTGTACAGACGTAGCCAGCTTGGCTTTGAGCAATGCAATAATCTGATCTTCCGTAGCCGGGCGTGTGGTGCTCATAGCAGGTACCTCATCAACGCAGATTCAATTTCTTCCCAGTCAAGTCCTGCTTCGTCCGGTAGGAATGGACGAGCCGGGATCTTTGACCCTGGATGATTAACCGATTTTACCGGGTGACTTGCACCCGGCCAGAACAGCGCCTTGCCGTTTTTTGGCCGGATCACATGCGGCTTCGTCTGGCCTCCAAGTTGATGAATGGCAGCGTAGGCAACGTTTGTTCCCACCTCGACATCATTCTTGGTCGCCTTGTAGTTGATTGAATTCCGCAATCTGGACGTATTGACCAACGTCTGACCACCAGACTCGTTGACTCTGCCAGATTTCTTCCAGGCATGCCCCGGCAACCCGCCATCTTCAAAGGCTTCCGCAGTCTGTGTGACCACGATCTCCCCAATCTCCCGCATGGCCGGAGTCATGTCCCCCATGCGTTTAACAATCGCGTCCAGCATGGCCTGGACGGGGGCGGTATTTACGGTGACAGCTACGCCTGACATCTAAAACCCCTTCCAGGCATTCCCGGTAAATATCCGGTCCGGAGCAGATACCAGCACCTCATCCCCTTCTGGTTCCGATTCTTCCCCGACCTTCGGACCAATCACGATCTTGCCGGAGACAATAGACTCCAGCAGCTTGATGCACCGGGCATACTCACGTTGCCAGCCTTCAGGTTCTTCGATTCCCGGCCGGTGGAGGTAGAGGTGGTGCACGGCCAGCTTGGCGGAGATGTTGGCAATCAGTCCGGGCAGGGGTGCCGCAATGGGCACCACCTGCACCGTACCGACATAGGCGTCGATCTCACGATCAGCTGAATCAATGGCCTCCTGCAGGATTCCCTGCACCGTGGTATCTTCCAGGCTGTCCGCCCCGGCGTCATCGGCCAGATCAAGCAGCTCGGAGTCGGGCAGGAGTTTCTGCATGTCAGCAATAGTGGAATACATAGATTATGCCTCGGATACCGTTGCCGAGCATATGGCGCTGGTATTGACGATGGGGAAGGGCTTGGATTCCGCAACCAGCTTCACCCCGGACGGATCTTTCAGGGTGATGGGCTTGATGAAGAAGGGCATGGCCTGCAGGTTCCCGTCCAGATCATCGATGGCGCAGTAGGGCATTTTATGTCCACCGTCCTTGGCCACCATAACGAACTGATGATCACCGACTTTGGCGGTCATGTTACCAGAGGACGGATTCCGATACCGTTCGGCCATCCGCTTGACCTTATACCCGCCGACATCGATGACGTTTTCCGTGATGGAAACTTTAACCTTGGCAGTGGTTGTTACATTTTCAGCCAATCCGACCAGGTTGGAGAATGCCAGCTTGCCCGCATAGGTCACAAGCTCGCCGCCAAAACCCTGTTCCTCAATGAGTTCGGCCATGCCGGTCAGGATGGCGAATACATCCTTAATTTTGGCGGTGGATGCGCTGATCAGCGTATTGCAGGTGAAGGTCAGGGGAGAACCGAAATTGACATCCCAGGACTCGAAGCTTCCGGACTCCATGGCCACGGGCCACTGGATCCGACCGGACAGGGCCATGGCGCCCATTGCCTCGGCTGTCTTGCGGCATGCCTTGCGCAGGTAGTCGGTTTTCTCCCTGGCCCAGGCCTGCTGACCGCCACGGCCAAGAACCTTGAGATTGTTCAGGTCCGCGCCTGTGACCATTTTATTGGGCCGAATGGGCAGAGGTTCGAAAAAGGAGATGGCCCCGGATTCAGTTGTTGCGGGCACGGACGGAGCACCACGCAGGACCACGGGCAGTTCCCGGACGACTGCGGACACCATGTCCGACCCCACAATCGGCGAACCCAGGTTGGGACGATCGGTGAAGATCTCGTCAATGATCGTGGTATGGACAGGGGGCAGGGATTTCAGATTGCTGATAATCGCATCCCTGGTAAACAGCGCTGACAGATTATACATGATAATACCTCGTATCGGTTTCAGGTTGTGTGTTTGTAGAGAGAAGGCATGCCTTGTCTCTACGCGTGCCAGGTTCCCGGCTCGTTATTCCGCAAAGATCCCCTTATCACGCAATGTATTGACCAGTGCGGTCGACGGGACAGCCTTTGCGGTTGCCCCGACCTTGGCAACGGACAGGAGGAATGAACCATGGGTGATATACAGGGCCGTGTTGCTGGCGTCCGTGTCTACGTCCTGGTCCAGCACGCCAATGGGCTCGCGCTCATAGTCTGAGGTGATCGCCTGTTCATTAGTCACGGCCGCATTGAACGTGACGGACAAGGCACCCGTGCCGTAAGCGATAGTGCCGGACCCGCCTGCATCTCCGGTCAATCTGCCCAGTCCGTCATCGGTAAAGGTCTCGGTGCCGTCGGTGACAGACATGGACCCCGCCAGTACGGGAGCCTTGGCCAGGGTGGCGGCAAAAGTCTTCGTAGACCCATCGCCAGCACCGACTGCCTCGGCAGCTACGGATTCATATTGCACCAGTTTCCCGGCGGTGTTCCTGGCCAACACCAAGCCGACAGGATACTCCCCGTCACTCCCCGCCAGAGCGCCGGACAAGATGACAGGATGATGGGCCGTACCCCTGGCCCGTTCGTCGTCGTAGGACATGGTTGAAATTTTTGCGGTGATAGTCATATATTCCTCCAGTTTTTTCGGTATTAAGTTTCAGGGGTTAGGTTTTAGGCAGTTACTTAAAACGTAACACCTAAAACCTAAAACCGCCTTTCCTACACTCGGTCGCTCAGGTCCACATACCCATCATCGCTGTCACCGGCTGGGGCCTTGAATTCCTTAAACAGCCCATGTTCCTGACGGGATTCCAGGAAGGCCCAGAAATGGTCTTCCAGGGGCTTCTTGCCTTCGGATTCGGAAAAGCTGATCTCTTCAGATTCGGCGCCCAGGTGTTCGGCAAAGGACAGGATCTTTTCCTTTTCGGCAGGGAGAACCTTGGCATCACCGGCCAGCTTTTCAAATTTGGCTTCGCGGGCTTCTTTGGCCTTGGCCTTTTCGGCCTGGGTAAAATCCGCTGCGAGCTTCTCGTTTTTGGTTTTCTCTTCCTTGAACTTGATTTCCACGTCATCGGCCTTGGACTTAAACTCTGCTGCCTTATCCTCGGCAGCCTTGCGGGCGGCCTTTTCCGCATCCAGCTTCCGCTGCATCTCCTCAATATTCACATCTTCCTCCGTAAAGTTATACGTGTGTGACTCTTCCATACCGTTAAACTTGACCTCTCCAAGGCCCTCAATGGCGGGTTGGGCCGCTCCCAACAAGCCAACGTGACGGATGCTCCCGTCCCGATAGAACGATACGGACTTCTGTTTATATCGACCGGCCGCCACTGCCTGACGCAGGGCATCCGGAACCTGCTTGAATGCTGCCTCCAGTACATCGCCGGTACGCCTCAGTTTTTCGACCCACCCAAAGGCCGGGCCGTTGTTCTTGGGGTGACCAAGGACCAACGGGGCTTCGCGCTTCTTTGGGTCGTAGGATTCCACGGCATGATCCAGATCAGCCTTTGTCCAGTTCCGGGACGTTCCGTTTGAATCGGTGTGGGTTCCTGTTCTAAAAATTGCTGTCCATGTCATGGTATGGCTCCTTGATGTTCAAAAAATATCGGGATGTGTTCAAAATTTACCGGGATAACCGTTTTTCCAGGGCCTTCCGGAGATTGTCCGGATACTTCGACAGATCCGGTTCCCATCCTTCCTTCCCGCAATTGGCCTCAAAGCCCTTGTCCGGCATGAGAGGTCTCGCTGGCAGAGGGTCGCCGGTGACGGGATCGATAGGTTCAATGAGATCGCCCAAGCCATTTCCTTCGCCAACTTCCAGCCCACGTTTTTTGACCTGACGTTCCGACAGGGTCTTGACGGAGCACCTGCAGCGGAACCCGTTGGGTGGATAGAAGGTATCCCAAAATTCCGAATCAGCCGGGTAAACCTTGCCGTGCAGTGCCCGGTGGGTCGGCCTGGTCCGGGAATCATTTACCGCTGAATACTGCCAGTATGGCCGAGCGGACTTAACCGCCTGCATCTGCTTATATCTGCCCGTGGCGTAGGCCGTCTGGATGTTCGTCCGAAAGATGTTGTCCACTCGCCAGGCCTTGACCCCGGTCCATTCTTGTCGTTCCCAGAGATCCCCCAGGGACGACTTCCAGGCCTCAAAGCTTGTGCCTTCATCCAGTGCCTTGCCTATGGAGTCGAAAACCATGCTCAGCACGTCGGCCTCGGCAATGCCGGACACAGTGAAGGCCCTGGCCTTGTAGGCATCGGCGATGGCGTAGAATTCCTTGGCGGGCATCTGTATCTTTGTCCCCCAATATTCCTGCGCCTCTTCCATGGGTAACGGCTTTAATTCGACTGGCATGGGTCTGACGGCTCCATAATACTAGTATGATACTAGTCTGATTTTATTTTCCCTCTACTAGGTCGGGTTTACTGATTGCGGCGCTTAGAATCGATTCTAGGGCGTTTTACCCGTCATCGTGCTCTTGCTGACACTGTACACACCGAACACATCCTGGAACGGCCTGCTTTCTGGCTGGTGGAATCAGGCAATCACAATCAATGCATCTGTCCGGACCGTCTTCTGGCTGCACAGACAATGCATTCCTTGTCTCTACTTCCCATGCTCGATATCTCCGGGCCAGATACTCATTGGCAATATCCACCTCATCCATCGTTCTTAACCTCTTCACCCACCTGGAACCGACCCCAGAGGTCGGCAGCAACAAGGGCCTGCTGGACGAGGGACTCCAGGTCATTTTCTGAAGGAGACAAGGCATGCCCTGTCTCTACGAGCCCGCCGTCTGCCAGGGCGGCAGCAAGACGGGACTGCACATCTTCAAAGGAGTCCGACTCCTGGACGATGGCCCGGATACGCTCCGCCATCTGGGTTCCAAATATTTTTGCGGCCTTATCTCGTCCGGTGTCTGCCAGATCCTCCAGGGCCTGCTGGTCGGGCGTGTACCCGCCTTCACCCTGGGCATGATCAAGCCCATCTCCGGCCTCCGGTCTCCCGTCTCCCGTCTGCGGGTTCCCGTCTCCCGTCTCCCCGATTTCAAACTCATCCTCGGCCAGGTTGTACCTGCGCGTATAATGCGTCTTGGTAAATCTAACCCCGGTGTCTGCCAGCTTCTTATCCAGGTCGGCCTGGGCGTCGTAATCTTCAGGCTCACGGTACCGAAAGGTCGGCGACATGGTGCCGGGAGCATTGACCTGTCCGTAGGTCCACCCCAGGTTCTCCATAAAATTGCAGATCAGAGTTTCATCCGCCGCCGCATAGTCTGTCAGCAGATCCTTGTGGGTCTCTGCCGCTGCCTTAGAACCGCTGGAGCCGATGTCTGCCGTCAGTGTCTGGCCCATAAGGACCATGGCAATGGCGCTGTCCATGTAGCTGACAAGATCCTGATGGATAGACCCTGTGGTCCCGGCCATGGTTTCCACCTGCACATCCGTACCGGAGGTGATAACGGCCACGGCGTCCTGCACCATAGAGGAAAGCTGAGACAGGATTTCCTGACGCTCCGGCCTTTTGGCACCTGATCTGGCTTTGCCTATTACCCAGGGCATGCCGAACTTTTCGCACAGGGTTGTCCAGAAACGGATGCCGCCTTTTTTGATGGCTACAGGCCACAGGCAGCGGGACAAAAGGCGTAGACCATACTGGTTCCAGGATGACGGGAAATGCCGCACGGCAATGGCCTTAAGCGGGTCCACTTCTTCGCCGACACATGCGGCAGTGATAAATTTGAGTTTGCGGTCGGAGTCCCAGCCAAACCACTCGGGTGGCCGGGGGATCAGGTCAGCAACGGACAGGGAGGAATCCCGGCGGGACCATATCAGCTCCACGACGGAATACCCGAACAGCGGAGCATCCAGGATCTCGGAAAACAGGTTGTACATATCGACCCGCTCAAGATCCTTGGCCAGTCCGTCACGCAGGCGGACAGCATCCTCGATTGGCTCTTCGCCTTCTGCGTGGCCTGGCTCCAGCACCCAATCCTGCTTTTTCAGGGTGATCAGCTTCCTGGACTGTACGGACGCAGTAACCTTGGGATCAGCCAACACGGCGCGCAATGCCTCCATGCCAACCCCCGGCATCTTTTCCAGCACCGGGTCAGGATCGGGAAGCGTCCCCAGCCAGGAGGCAGGGTCAAACCCTGTGGCCGCCAACGCCGTAAACGTCTCGCGCCCCAGCTCTTCCTTTCGCAGCTCATCGGCTGCCCTGAATTCTGTGGGGGATACCCAAAGTCCGCTCATCAATAGCCTCGGAATAGTTTTTTGCTCTGGTTGATGCCTGCCGTCATGGCCTCAAACGGTCCCGAATACTCAAAATGTCTGCTCGCATACACGGCCAGCACATAGGCAATGGCCGAATCACCATGGCGCTTGCCGCCGTCTCCTGCCTTGGTTCTCGTGTCTGGCACCTTGGGCACGCCTTTCACCTTCTGCACAGCACGGAGGTCGTCCATCACATCATCGTCCTTGGGGATGGATGCGGTTCGGTCTTCCAGGTGAGCCTTGGCTGGGGCCCAGTTTTCCAGATACCAGGAGTCATGAAAGCTGACCTGTTCGATGCGGTCTTCTCCGAACTCCTGCCGGGCACGTTCTGCCAGGAAGGCTCCGTTGCCGCCTTTGTCCAGCGCACCGCCCGACAACATAGGCAGGCGTGCACAGGTATAAAAAAGGATCTGCTCCTGCTGGGCAAAGGGGCAATCACGGAGCTCAAGGAGGAAGGGCGTAAACAGGGTGGCCCCCGGCATGGACTGCAAGGGCCAGATAACGGTTAAATCGCAATCTCTTCCAAAATCTTCACCGAAAAATGAGGGTCTCTGCGGAAGGCCAGCAAGCAGCGGGTCCAGCGTCGCCAGGCACCAATCACGGACCTCCCGAAATCTTTGATCATCGCGCCAGTCCACAAAGTCCTTTGATGGCGGTGCCCATCGAATGACTGGTATTTCTGGTTTCCAACAGGCTTCAATAACAGATCGCAGAAGGTAGGCACCACCCCCCTGAGAGGGGATGCAGAAGAGTTCTTCGTCAGAATCACTTCCATAAGATGCAATGATTTTATCGCGCCAAACAGCCTCTCTATCAGGAGTCCAGTCCTCCCCTCTGACAAGACAAATACGAGCATACAAACCATCCTTTAAGGCTTCATCGAAATCATACCGGTGCACGGAATAGGGCAGCCGGCCTGCCCGGCAATCATCGATCAGCTGGTTGAAATAGTTGGTGTCACCAAAATGGGTGGAGATAACTATAACCTGACCGCCCCACATGAGCAGGGCCAGGGCCGCTTTCATGAGCCCCTTGAGGTCGTCGTGGAACGCGGCCTCGTCGATGACCACCCGGCCTTGTCGGCCACGTAAATTTGTAGGTCTGGAACTCAGGGCCACGATCTGGTGACCGGATGCAAAGGAGATCCGGAAGGCTGCAATGTCTTTGTCGCCTTCCTCGTCCCGAAAAATAAACTCATCTGTCTCGGAGCACACGCGGGAGAACTGCTTGGCCCACCAGGCACAGGTCTGGATATACTCCCTGGTCATCTCCTGATTATAGCCGATGTACAGGACATCCATCCCGTCACGCCCCTCGGTGGCAGCGGTGAGCACATCGTCGGACCCTTCCGCCCAGGTGATACCGATCCGCCGGGATTTCTCGACGATCTTAACCTCGGACCGGTCCGCAACCCATGTCTGCTGGTAGGGCAGGAGAACAGCCGGGGTTTCGTTCAGGTCGTTGATATCCGGTAAAGACAAGGCATGCCTTGTCTCTACGGTGCTGGGGATTGGCTGGGGAGTCGTTGTCATTATTGGATTCCCAAAATTTTCTTACGGAATTCATCCGCGCTGGCCAGGCTGACACCCTTGGCCTTGGGTGCATCTTCCTTGTTCGTCTGGGCTCTCATCTGCGTGATCATGTCCATGGCCTGCCTCAAGTCCTTGATGGCCTTGAAATCAACAGTGCCAGGATCAACCAACATCATGTTCAACTTAGTGCTGACGGCCTCGCTCAGAGCATCCACCGCGTCTTCGGCTGTCTTGATTTCCCTGGTGGGAGCCTTGGCAGCCTGCGCCATCTGTCCTTCTCTGGCCGCTTTTTCTTTGGCCAGGGCAAGGTTCTCCAGAGCGGATACGGCAAAGGCATCCTGCGCGCCCTTGTCGGTAATCAGCTTTTTGAGCATCCCGGATCTGGCCTTGACGAAATCCGCGCGGATGTCCGACTCGGCCAGGGCAATCTCGTCCCGCTTCTCACGCCATCCGTACTTCTCGGACCAGCGCTTGAGCGTAGACGCAGCAACCCCCATCTTCTCTGCCACGGCATCAAAGCTGAGACGGTCAACGCAGTACATTTCCTGCGCCTGCCATACGGTTTCCGGTTCATGCTCGAATCCCATCTTATTCTCCCAGGATATCCTTGACCGCGCGTAGACGCTTGAGGTCCGCCAGATACTTAATATGCAGGTCGGCCAGCTCCACCGCAGTCATGGCCACAGCCTCGATGTGCAGATTTTCCAGGTCTTCGGTGGGGTCCAAATGGGACCGGATCAGCTCAATCATTCCGGCAGCCCTGACCTCATCACGCTTGACGTCCTGCTCCAGTTCGGCCTTGCGGCCTAAATATTTTGCCCGTTCGTTGTTCATGCTGCACTCCTCTGGCTTTGCTGACCGTCGATTTTATCGCACAGCCGCTGCATGGTCTGGGTGTTCAGGACCACTACGGAGTGGAGATCCCTGCACACCCGCTCGTATCCCTCAACCAGCAACACGTTGTTCTTGTAATAGCTTGACACGGCATCGACGCTCTTCCCGTACTCATCCAGGATGCGGCATGTGTCTGCCCTGTAGGTTTCCAGCAGATCAGCCTGCCGTCTGGCCGTGGTGCATGACAAAAATATCACTACAAAGGGCATAATCAGCGGGAGACCAAACACCAAAACCCCCATTCCCCATGGCCCGAGTGCAGATATAATCTGGGCAAGTGCGCCCATGGCTGCTGCCGTTGATGCGTCCATCTATTTCTCCGTAGGTGTCAGGTCCGGGAGCTGACGCAACGCCTCGTTGGTGGCCCGGAGCTGTTCAATCCCCGGAACCTCATAGCCTTCATCAGCCAGCTTGTTTGCTGCATCCAAAACCCCTCCGGCCAGTTTGGTGGCCGTGGGAATCAACGCAATGATCAGTTCGACTGTTGCCGGTGTAAGCATCTATTTATCCTCCAACGACATCAGCGATGCGCTGACATCAGCTATAAGCCCAGCAATATCCGCCCCCAGAGTGCTAAGCCCTGCAGGGGTATCCGTGGCATTGGTATCCACCCAGATAATGACCAGATCGTTGTATGCGATGATGGATTTCTTCAGGGCGTCCATAGACTTGGCCAGCTCCACAGGCATGGTCTGCCCGGCCTCGGTCAAACGCTCGTTGGTAGAAACATAATTTTGATAAAGATCCTGGTACGCCTCGGCCACTTCATAGCCCGTGGACTGGGCCCGTTCCCTTGGAGAAAGGTTGGCAGCACAGCTTACGGTCAAAATAAGAAGCAGTAGGGGGAGAAACAGGACAGAGGTTTTGGATTTTGTCGATGCAGGGACTCCAGGCACTTTCTCACCTGGCAAACACTTGGCCTTTCCCGTGACCATAGCCAGGGTCTCGATGACCTTGTAAACCCTAGCCACCCACGCATCATCTTCCGGGGTGTCCGTGAGTTTTGTAATGGCAGACGCAGCCAGGCACACAGACCCGGCAGCTGCAAGGATGGCCACCCAGTTGGCGATGATCCAATTAATGATATCCATAATTCCCCCTATGCCTTGAATAATTTAAGCCCGTACCGGTCCACGTCGTGGTTCCGGCAGTCGATATGCAACCAGGAAACACCCGTTTCCATGGCGGTAATCAGCAAGTCACCCCTCCAGTCCGTCACGATCTCTGGGTCGGCGATGATGTCACCACGGATCTTTTCAGCCGTGGTTTCCTGGGGAATAAGATCCAGCGCACGACCGTAGCGGTGCTGGGAAAACGTAGCCCCCACAGTGC
>Ga0265294_10006490_pt1 | contig 14034 bp, 20 predicted proteins | sample MunlanPumphouse3_FD_192504 | JGI IMG/M metagenome (GOLD analysis project Ga0265294, IMG submission 192504) | Groundwater microbial communities from a municipal landfill in Southern Ontario, Canada - Pumphouse #3 | ecosystem: Environmental > Aquatic > Deep subsurface > Groundwater | place... | reverse complement strand
GATATTCTAAGCTATTTTCATCACCATGATTTAAAGCATTATAAAGAGCAAGTTTTATTTCGGCCAATGGTAAAGTTGGCTCCATTGTTTGTTTGAGGCTATTTAGAATATTATTCTTTTCTCTCTCATCTCTTAACTCTTTAATATAAGCTTTTAAATTAGAAATAGGGCTTTGTGTGAGGATTTCAATAATTTCATTATCTAACTCATTGCTCTTAATGTCATTATTGCGTGCTGCTAACTCATTTTTTACAAAAGTATCATCAATGGGGTATTCTCTTTGATATAGACAAAGAATTGCATCAAATATCTCTTTTCGTAAAGAGGAAAAATCATCAGCTTTTAATCCACTGCTTACCACATCTTCCATTATAGAATTGTCGAACAATATTGTACTTAATATCGTCCGTTCAATAGGCAGAATAAGATTATAATAACTCATGATGGTTTACTCTTATTGAATATGTTTTGAATGTACTTTTTAATAGTGTCGCTATCTTGCTCCATGAACTTATTAAGATCAATAATAATATTAAGCTTATTGTTTTTTTGTTTCATATTAACCCCTTCAATTGCTGGCAAATTATAAGGATAATCGAATACTATTTTATCAATATTGATTTTTTTACCAGACTTTGAAAGTTCAATAATTTTATCAATTTGTTCAATAGTTAAATTATTATTAGCCAGTTTTTTTAGCAATTTTTCATGTAAATCAGTAGGGCACTTTAATATTTTTAACAATGAACGTGTTTGACTAATGCTATTATTAACAATAAAATCAATATTTGTCTCATCGAATTTCAATAATTGAATTAAATCACCTATTCTTGTTTTCCCTATACTTGTTTCAATAGCAATTTCCCTTATGCTCATGCCTTTATCCTGCATTCTTTTATAAGCAAATGCCTCTTCCATTATTGTAATATCTTTTCTGATTACATTTTCAATTAAAGCGAGTTTTTCTAAATCCTCATCAGACACATCTTGAATAATAATTGATTTAATTTTGAGCTTATTATTTATTTTATGTGCTCTAAATCTTCTTTCACCTGCAATTAAAATATATCTGTTATCTCTTTGTGTTACTGAAATTGGCTGAAGTAAACCATGTTTTTCAATAGATGCTGCTAATTCTTGTAATGACTCCTCATCAAAGTATTTGCGTGGTTGAAAAGGATTTGGTTCAATAGTAGAAATATCCAACTCTAAAACATCATCATTTCCTAAGACTTGTGTTAAATTCTTATTAGATTGTGAAGCACTTTTCTGTTTTAGTTTTTCTAAATATTTGTTTGTTTTTGGTTCTTTTTTATCAAGGATTTCATTACTCATTTTTGTTCTCCTAAACCATTGAAATTATCTCCAAATTGCTTTCCTTCAATTTCAATAATTTTTTCAATAATTTCATTTGTTAGCTCGAGATATTCATGTGTTACGTAATGTTTAAAATTAGTAAAAATCATTGCACCATCTCCATATTGAGATTCACCAACTTTTTCAGCATGGGATATTTGTGTTTTAAAAATCGAGGCAGTGTTGTTTGTTAACTTTTTAATATCTTCTTTGTTTTGTGCGATACTCGTTTTATGAACATTACTGCTACCAACATCAGCAACTATGCCACCAAGCACAATCAAATCTCTGTTTTTTCGCATTTTATAAGCTCTTTTAACTTCTTTAATTGGCTTAAAAATATCTGGAATACCTAATGTTGCAAAAGGTTCTGGTTTCAATGATACAATAAAGTAATCACTTGCCATTAGTCCAATTTTTAAGATAGTATCAGTTCTTGGTGGGGTGTCAATAATGATAAAGTCATAATCATTTTTCAAAAACTCCAAAATATAATCTAAGCCATTTTCAGCATTAGTAATTTCATCAATCTTTTTAAGCTCTGTAAGCATAGTAGGGTCATTTGGAATAATGTCTAATTTACCAAAGATATATTCCCTTTTAATAGGAACAATACATTTTTTAATTTTCTGTTCATACTCTTCATCGGACAAATCAGAGCTAATATCAAGTAGCAACTGAATAACATTATATTTAACAACATCATGAGTATCCATAAAAATACCAAACCCTTTAGTTGAGTTTGCTTGTGGATCCGTATCTACGATTAATACACGATAACCCATAAATGCCATAGAAGCAGCAATATTAAGAGTATTAGTTGTTTTTAAAACACCACCCTTATGATTTCCCGTTGAAATTACAGTACATCCGCTATTTATTGCTTCTTTTGCTTCTTTTAATTCAAGAGAATCGTCAATTGATTTAGGAATATACACCCGATTTAATGTTTTAAAAGCTGGTAACAGTCCTTGTTCAATTTTTGCTTTTGCTGTTTTCTCTCCGATATGATTTTTTAAACAATACTCTTTTTGACTTAAAAGAAAATCTCTATCGATTTTCCCACTTAATTCATTTAATTCTAATGATTCAACCATTTTTTTTCCTTTAATGACTGTCCGCAGTGCGGACACTTTTTGTAAGTATAACCACATTTTTTTACAAAATCAATATAATGCGGTTGTGAAATTAAAATATTTAATTCATTTTATCATTTTACACCTATAAATAACTTGAATTTAGAAAGTGTATAATTTATTGTCCGCACTGCGGACAGTATTTTTAAGAGTAGGGGGGTGGATTATTTGTTTTGTATAGTTTATGGATATTATAATTTCTAAACAGTTTAGATGTAATATTGACATATAACAACTTTTACTTTATAATAAAAGATTAGAATTTATCTATGAATTGGAATTCAAAACTTGAAAATATGCAATAAAAACAATTGAATATAGAACAAACAAATTGACAAAAAGGACATAATATGCGAATAAGAATTTCAAATGATTTTAAAGAAAAGTTTAAAAAGGGCATTTTCCTATTTTTAGGTTGTTTGTGGATATTGAGTGTAGGAAATATTACTTCATATTATATGGATGGCGCATTATGGTTTGATTTAGTTGAAAAAGAAGTCCTTACTAAAGAAGATTTTCTTGAAATAATCTTTTCAATTATGGGGGGATTGGTGAGTGGAATGCTTTCTCTCGTAATTCTTGTTATCGTGTGCTTCGTGATAGTTGACATATGGAAATATCTTAAAAAAAATGTAGGATTAAACATAGGGATAAAATCTGATGAATAGAGGAAACAAAAAAGTCATTCCATTCGGATTAAGAACCACACACTTTACATTGACTTATTTAAAACGGCTCTCTTTAAAAAGCTTGGAAATAATTGTTTCCAAAACAAATATTAATTCAAATTAATAAAAAATTAGAAACGGAAGTATGAAAAATAATAGGCTACACCTAGAAGAATAATAACATTAGAGTATTAAAGGAATTTCAATGAAAACAAATAAATTTTGGACTTTTAAAAAAGTTCTTATTGCTTTCTTCGTCTTCGTATTGATTATATTTGGACATAAAGGCTTTTTAGAAGCTTTTACTCAAAAGGAATCAAATCTTTTTTTTCCTTCTCAAGGTAATTGTATGTTGAAAAATGTACAGTATGCATTGGATAATAAAACAAACAACCCGGAACTAAGAGCATATGAACAAAAAGGACATGTAGGGCATGTTCTAGTTGTAGAAGATGGACTTATAAAAGATTATTCAAATGTACCAGAAGGAAATAAATTTTTACATAACACTATAATAAAAAATTATCATGAATCTGTAAATAATAAAATGGTTATTACAATGAAAGTAACAGAAAATGGCTTGGATATTACCTATTTTGATAAAAAAAGCTTTTTAAGTTATGGAACGTGGATTTATATCCAAACTTTTAGATTAGGTTTATGGTTTTATTAAATTTCGATTTAACAAAAATAAATAAATTTTACCAAAAATGTAAAAATTTGAATACTTACAATATTTTATAATAAAAGAGGGAAAATGACACCTGAAAAAGCAAAAGAGATTATTAAAGAACTTGGATTAACTGGATTAGAGTTTTCCTCATTAATGGGTAAAAATCAGAACTATGTGTCTGATTTCAATAGATATGGAGTGCCTGAAAATATAGCTCTAATTTTAAATCTCTCAAAAGAATTAATTGATAAAAAAACACCTAAAAAAAGAATTTTAGAAATATTTAAAACAACAAGGGAAAACCCTTGATTTATTTTTTGAATTATTATATAATTTCTGTATAAATAGAATGCAATAAAGGGTTTGAAATGACAAAGTTAGCGATTTATAACTTACTTGAAGAGTTAGGTTGTGTAGGTAATACAATGGTATTAATTAATGATGAAAAAATTCTATCATACAAAGATATTGATGATGAAACGCTTGATTTGAATGATTATTCTGATGATGAAGAAACTGAATTTGTTTCTTTTGAAATAGTAAAAGAATTAGAAAATAATAACTTTGAAAAAGAAGATGGAACTATTTTAGAAACTGAAATTTTCAATCCTTTTCGTGGAATGATTATCGGTTATAAAGTGCAATAAAGTGAGGATTTTAAAATGAGTAAACTACCAACACCAAATAATTTTACAAAAGAAGAAATACAAAATTTAGAAAAAGCTGATTTTGAAGAATTATTTGAAAGAGAGATTTTTGATATAAAAAAAGAAAATGATTATATTTCTTTTTCTTTTGAAAAAAATAGTAAAAGCCCTTTATCATACAAAACACTTGGAGAAATAATTCCTAATTTAAAACAAAATAAAGTGCAATAAAGTGAAAGGTTTTGAATATGGCAATAAATGAATCTATTAAAAAAGCAATGAGAAGAATTAGAAAAGAGTTAGAATTAGATGTAAAGCTAGTTAAAACTGCTCACCAAAAAGAGAAAAAAGAGCCTTTTGATGTAATGTTTTACATTCCTAGTAATAAGTGTTATGTATCATTTCCAATGGAAAAAAATACATCTGATAAAATAAAACTAATCATTGAAGAATCAATTTGGGAAGATGAAAATTTAGTATTTTCTTGGGATGGCGAACTTTGTAATTCAATGCTGATTGAAAATAAAATAGTGCAATAAAGCAAAAGGTTAAAATATGGAGTATCTAAAAATATTAAGTTTTGCAATAGCAATATTTATTTCGATAAGAATAATTAAAAAATATGTGGCACATATTCCTATTTGGGGGATTCTCTCTTTTTTATTTGCTGTGATAATTTCATTTTATTTATATGTAGATGACAAAGAGTCAGCATATAGTTTATTGATTAATTTAAAAGAAATGAATAATGAAGATGGAGAATTGCTCTTATTCTTTACGTGGAATATTTTAACAATTCCAATATTTTTTACAATTTATAGCTTAAAATATATTGATAGTATTTTTACAATAAAATAAAAAAAATGCAATAAAGGGATTAACATGGGAAAGAAAAAAGCTTATAAGCAAGAAGACGAGGCTGCTGTTTTTTGTATTATTATACTTACGGTAATTTTATCAATAGCTTGGGGATATTTTAAATAAGAATTAGCATTGAAACATGCAATAAAGGTTTATTATGAGCAAAAGAATCGATATTCAAAATAAGAAATTTGATAGTCTAAAAGTGATCTCTTCTGTTGGAAACAAAAATACACATGCAATTTGGAATGTTCAATGCGAATGTGGAAGAATTTTCCAAACTACTTATGTTAATTTAAAATCAGGTAATATTACACGATGTAAATGTTGTGGACAAACAACTCACGGATTAACTGATACGAAATACTACAGAAAATATCTTACTATAAGAGCAAGACATGGAAAAGATGGACTTTGTACAAAATGGCAAACCTTCAATGGTTTTATGGAGGATACATTTAAAAATTATCAAAATGGGTATCGATTATTTAGAAAAAACAATAATATTCCTTTTTGTAAAGAAAATTGTTGTTGGATTGCACCAAGAAATGGAAATCAAAAAAGTAAAAGAATAGAATTTTAAACTTCTCAAATAACTATTTCGTATAAATTACGAAATAGTTTTGACACCTATTAATAATTAGTATATAATACGAAATATGAACAAATACGACCGAAAGGATAAATTATGATTAGGGATGGAAGAATTTACACATACAAAAACATTTATGTTAAAATAGAAAATGTAGTAGACGCTTTAAAAAATAAAGATAGTTCCGTTAGGACTTTTGAGGGAACACAAGTTTTGGGGAAAACCTTATTAAAAGACTTATTTGCAGAGAGGGAAGTCTTAAAATATTTTCAAGATAATTTCAAAGATGAATATTTATCTTATTCTGGGGATATAGGCATTAAATTACAAGAAGCAATATCAAAATTAAGCGAAAAAAGAACAACAAGCGAGCATCTTGGAAAACTTGTTTCTGAGCAAGGAGAGTTAATTGCGGAAATTGGGGATAAATTTAATGGAAAAGATACAGATGAGGCAATTCTTAAGGAAATCGCAGATGTATTAAACACAATTGACGTTTACTTGTATTCGATTGGTGTTAATAAAAATAGTTTAGATGATTACCGATTGGAACAAATTCAAAAGCATTTAAAATAAATAACAATAGCAAAAAGGATTTACTAAAAAATGAAAAGTAATTGGAAGATTTCTAAAGATGGCACTAAAGCCATCTTAAATGGTGGGGAATTAGAAGTTGAAATCAAAAGAATTAACAACATAGAAGAAGCAGCCGAACAAGTATTATGTAATAAATACACCTCTCGATGTGGATTTGCAAAAATAGAATCCGGTAATATGTACGACTGTATTATTGCTATTAATAATATTCAGCACATTTTTGAAAACATGGACATGGAAACCGCTTCAAAATTTATGCCAAAACTATGGAGCAAACTTGGAGATATTTATGAAGAAAGTTAAGATTGTTGATTTTACCAATAGAACTGGCAAAAACATTGGGAAAATACAAAATACAAAATTAGCTAATTATGTTGGGGTCGTAGAGGGATCGATTCGATTAATGAAAATAAACAATCAGCAAAAGCTTGATTGTTTATATTTGGGTGCTTTATGTAAGGCAAACAACATATCAAAAGATGATTTGATAAAATTGCTTGAGAATAGAGAGTAGCTTTTCATTATCATTTTATTTTGATTCTGACAATACTATTACTTCTTAAGCTCGAAATTAGGCTCGTGCCAAACAACTCCAGTTGGAATAGTTTGGCTTACTGAATTTTTATCTCTTTTATATTTCTCAAAAACCTTACTTGAGTCTTCAAGTTTAGACTGCTTTAGTATCGTAATAAAAATAACAATGAGAGCTATTCCTAATAACAGGTACAGCGACCCTTTTATTAAATTTTTTTTAATTCTCATTTGAGTGAGCTTTTTTCTTATTCATATAAGCCATAATGTTCTCATTTTCGGCTATCCATGCTTTAATCATTTTTATTTTTTTTGTTGAATTATTTAAGATTTTCCTTACATCCATTAAGTGTTTACTTTTAAAAGCTGTATCTTTATAATTAATAATAAAAATATTGTTTCTAATTTGTTTTTCAACGTATTTATTCATTGATCGTCTATACAAAATAGCTTTTAAAAAACTAATAATTTGTTCATACTCTTTAACTATTGCACTTAGCTTATCAACAACCGCATTAAATGTATCTTGATGAATAATGTCATACTCATATCGTAACGCAAGAAAGATATTCCCTTGAATTAGATCATCAACTCTTGTTTTTTCTGTTTTCAAATCGATAATAAATTTTTCAAGCTCTTCACTCGTACCAAAAACAGTATTATTAATAATAGTATTAATTCTCTCTTTACTGTTTGATTCACGCCAACCAATATGATTAAACAAAAAAGCATCACTGATGTCAAGGTGGTAACGCCCATTTAAAATAGCACTAATTTGTAAAATACGTTTCGCATCAGAGAAAGCTCTATCACTAAATTTTAGTTTTTCCGCAAGGATTCTTTCTCTTAACGATAAAATAAAAAGTAAAACATCTTGAGTATCTAAAACTCTTCTTGAAATTCTGATTGTCTCATCAATCTCTTCATCGGTAATAAGCGTTTGAAATGTTAAATTTTTATCATACACTTCTTGCCAAAAATTAAGAAAATTATCATGATTAAGAATTCTTTTTACTTCATATCTCATAGAAAACCTATCATCGAAAGGTTCAAGCTCTTTACCTTGAGGAAACTCATTTGATGCACCAATTACCATCTTCAATGGCAATGGCAAGTACTTCCCTTCCAAAGTAATTGTTTTTTCCCTTATAATATTCAATAAAGAGTGCAATATCCCACTCTCTTTTGCTTTAAAAAGTTCATCAAACAAAGCAATCTCACAATTTAATACGCTCTTATGCTCTTTATCATAGTAATTTTCCAATGTACCGATCATCTCTTTTGGTGAGTTGATTTCGGCAAGATTGATATTGTAATCACGCCACCCTGTTAAACTGGCCAATAACCTCATCATATATGTTTTACTTACACCTGGCTCTCCAAACAAAAAGATATTTTGTTTGGCATACAATGCCAAAATTAAAAGGCGCACCACCTCTTCTCTCTCAACGAGTTTTGTATTAAATTCATCAATAATCTCAAGGATTCGATACCGAATAGATTGTATATCAAGAAATGTTTCATTTTTAAAGAATTCAATTGTTTGTCGCTTAATTAGTTGATTCATATTTACCCTTTTTTATAATTTTATGCTGCTTCTAATGCGTGCATTGCTTCAATAAATTCATGCTCTTGTCTCTCTAGCTCTTCTCTTAATTTTTGAGATTCAGACTTAGGCATATTGATTTTGATTTTTGGTAAGGCAATTGCTGGATGTTGTAACCAATAAATATTTCCATAATGCACCATTACGCTATGCCCAATTTCAAATGTTGTAAAATCTGCATGTTGAATTTGAGATACTTCGGTAACTTGCGCACCACTTCTAAACATTAAAGTATCTGTAAACTGTAAACTTGGCATTACTCTTTGTTCGTGCCCTACTTTATCAGCTGCTTTTGCGATACTCTCCTCTTCATTCATTCTCATTAAGTAGTAGGTATTAATGTTGTCAAGCACTACATTAGCATTGTCTTTTTTAAGTTTTAAAACGTAATCCGCAAACGATTGGGTATATAAGAAGAGTTTTAGTCCAATCCCTCCTGCTTTATTGAATAAATCTTCAATACCAGGATATAAAACAGCATTAGCCTCATCAATTAAAACAGATATTTTTCGGTAAAGCTTTTCATTTAATGTAGAAACATTTCCGATCATATTTTCAAACATTTTTAGAACCACTTTAGACAAGTAACTTGAAATCGCTTTATATTTCATCGAGGATGTTTGTACAAGCAAAATAACACTTTTCTTTGGATCAAAAAAATCATCTCTTAACGTATTACATCTAAGCGTATTTAAAATCCTTCCAATTGGTCCAGTAGTTAATTGAGTTAAAATAACATCGGTTGATTTAGTTACTTTACTTAAAAAACCACTATCTGTACTTAAGACCTTATTGATTAAGCGTAAAGCGGACTCTCTGTACTCTTGAGTTTCTTTAGTGAAGTTTTGAGCCAATACATCGGCTCGTAATCTCTCTAAATTTTCAAGGTTGAAATAGTGCGCAATATCTCTTAATGTAATAAGAGTTCGGCTTAAGTAGTTTGTTGTCTCTTTAGTGTTTTTAATATTGTCCGCATGGATAGTATCCACCATATTGGGTGTTACTATATTATTTAGCTTGTCGAAATTATAATCTTCAGAGAAATGCAATTCTAAATTACGAGCTTTTCTAAGTTCTTTAAGCAAGATTTCACGTGTTTTTATTCCAAGTGGATCAGTTTGTCTTTGAATAAAATCATAGGCTTCCAATATGGCTAAGGTGTAATCATAAGCTACTTCTTTATAAAATTCTGTTCCAACCAAATCACTCATTAACGAGGCAATCTCTTGATTGTTGAGTCCATATAAAAAGTTATAGAACATAAACGCATTATTGACACGTTCTGGAGAGATATGCTTCCAATCAATTTGTCTCTCTTCTTTTAAAGCGCTATCCCACAGCATTTTTAATATCTCTTCTTCTTCACCCTCTTTTGGGTCAAAAACAACGATATTTTCACGATTTCTAATGATTTGTTTGATGTCGGATAGCATTTTGTAAGTCTTACCAACGCGCGTAGTACCCGTTGTTGCACTATGGTTATTTAGATTTGCCCACATAGCATATATTGCAGTGGTTGAAACCTTTGGGTTCTTAATATCTACGCCAATACCGCAATACATGCCTAAAGATGGATTCATTAATAAATCTTCACACTCTAAAATTTTTAATTCCCAAATGTTTCGCTCAATATGATTATTGGTTGCTTTATATTTGCGTTTAGCATTCAACAACTTCTCAATTATATAATCATTTAATTTCCCCAGATATTTATACACTTCAAATATTTTGGGTTCGTTTCTCTCTTTTTTATATTTAACAAGAAGAGCGCACAACCTTTGTATTTGTTGCTCTTCTTCATATTTTTCAGAGAATTCTGCTAAGATAACCTCATCGGGTCTTAAATCAATTTTTAAAAATTTCTGATTTAAAACATCAAGCAGCTTGTTTGGCTTCACTTTTTAGTTCCTCAATTTTACTTAGTACATTATTAACACTTGGTTTTTGCCCAGTATCTTCTAACATCTCTTTATACATCGCAACATAAAGTCTCGCGTTAATCTCTTCTTTCAAATCACCATTAAAGTAGTTTCGTAAAGCTGCTTGGATAATTCTCTTATCCTCTTCTCTTTGTGTCAATAAGTAATGGTTATATGGAGTAGATTTCACACGAGAAACCATAAGCCCAAATTCAGATTTTAGCAATAACTCCCCGTAATACGGTGGATTTGGAGCAATTGATTCATAGAGTTGAATTTCGAGCGGATTAGGGGTAATAATCCCATCTTTAATTGCTTTATGTAGCTCATCTTTTGAAGCTTTATGATTAATCTTCCAGGCCGCATTCGCAAACATTGCCCGTGTAGCATTATTAACATTAAAGTCGGAAATATTTTGTGCTGCTGTTAAAGCAAGTCCATTGTATTTTCTGATCCGTCTATAAAATGCTTCAAGCAGATTAACAATAATTTCATTTCCAAACATCATTGGAGCTTCATCCACTCCAAATAAACTTCTCTTCGTTGGATTTTTATGATACTCAATAAAAAACTCATTAAAAGCAAACTGAGCCAACATAAATACAACGATTGGGTACAAGTCTTTTAAGTCTTTTAACTCATCCAATTCAAGAACAATAAAATCGCTATCAAATTTTAAATTTGCAGGACCATTAAAGAAAGAATAATATTGCCCCATTGGGTCAGCAAAGTTATACATAGCAGAAATAAGTCTATCAATCAAAGAAGCATTTTCAAGACCATCCGTTGACTTCTCGTTATGCGAATACTGTTTCAAATACTCATGAACGTGTCGCAAGTCCGCTTTTCTTCCACCTCGATGTCTAAAAGCGTCATTAACCGCTTGTTGCACTTTACCTTTTAAGTAAGCAATCTTATCATCTAATGTTTCAGCCATAAAACCAAGTCCGGCCATAATTCCAATGATTGCAACAATATTTTCGGCATTAACTTTTTCAATGGTTTCTATTTCAACTTCTACACCGTTTTCAATAATTTTTCTTTTTTCTGTAGGAACATTTGTAAAAAAGTTAAGACAATAATTTGCATCATGTGAGAACTCAATATATTGTCCGCCAAAAACTTTACATAAATCTCTATAGGATTTTCCAACATCAATCATTCGTATTTTTGTACCAGCAGCTAACATTTGATACAAGAAGCTTGATATACCATACGATTTCCCAGCCCCCGATGTTCCTGTTACAACAACATTATAATTTGTCAAAGAAGCCATTGGGTCAAAAGCTTGAAGTTGTCCACTTGGAGACATATATGTCACATACGGCTTTCCATACCCAACATTATCACCAATCAAAGGAATGATTTTTGCTACATCTTCTACAAGCAAAGGAACCGTTCTGTTTAACCATTTATACACCAGCGCATCATCTTGCAAAGGCAGTGTGTATATCATTTTTAGTAAAGCAATATTATCAAATGACTCACGTACAATTTTCCAACCTTTATCACCAAAAGAACTGATAATTGATTGTCCATATTTGGTTAATCGGCTTTGATTTGTCTCTAAGACAGTTAAATTCCAAATTACATCAACAAAATATTTTTTTTGTTTAGAAATCTTATCGATAACCTCTTTACACTCTCTAAACCGCTCTTCTAATTCTGGCTCTTTCTTTTTATCTTTTACACTAATTCCGGATAATCTTTCATAATCCCAACGGGTTTTTTCAAGAATTTTATCGGCTTTTTTTTCTACATCTTCGATTTTAATTGTTACACTATTCACAAAAGGACATGGTAATGGATTCATGATATTTTTTCTTAATATATCAAAAAAAGCATTGATTGTAGAGAATAAAGAGGTATCTTCTGGATACCCAGCGACACTAAAAACATCAGCGTAGGTTGGCTTTTCATCTTTATTAAAAGTTATTCGCCCTCTATTGACATTTATTCTTGTACCAGGAGGCGACACAATTTTATTCATTGGAATTTTAGAATTAATTACTTGTTTAAAATCATCGGTTGGTATATGGAAAATTTCATACATTAACTCAATAAAATGTTGTCCACTAACCTGCTTAGGTGCTAAATCATTTCCTGCACCCCCCATTAGTAGATTATGTACGTTCTTAATATCATCTATATTCATATTATAAGGAAACACGATTGAAAATAGATTTTGGATATTTCTAACTCGGTAGTCAAAAGCATCTGCGCAAGATTGTTTCGTCCATTTCTTATTATAAGCAATATCTTTTGCAACCAATGTTTTTAATACATGTTTATTACGAATATTAACATCACACGTATGGAGTTGTTCGTATTCTCTTAATATATCATCAATATTTTGAGAAGCAAAAGAAGTGAAGTTAAAACATATTCCATTTGTTTGCCCCGACCCTACAATTGACTCCATAATTGTTTCAAATTTTTCTTGCACTTTTTCATTGGGATAACCCGAACTATGTAATTTATAAACGACACCCATTCGTCCATCATTTAAGGTATAAATACCCAAATCATTATGTTCATCAAGCGGTACTTGATGATAACTTCTATAGTTCAAAAAATCAGATGGTTTGTTATGCCTTTGAAGTATTGTTAAAAGATTTTCTCTTGTTAAATCTTCACTTTTTTTAAATAAAGTCGAGTATGTATCTTGTGCTTTTTTTTGGATATGGACTTTTATACCAGAAAAAAGTTGTTGGAAATCTATTTTGGCACTCATAATATCATTCCTTTATAAATTCTTGGATTTTATTATCCAAAGGCTTCTCTTTTATGGTTTTTCTACCGCTAAATTTTGGCAAACTTACCCAATAAAACATTTCATGTTTATCAATAAAAGAACCATTTTCAGTGGTATAGGGATAGATAGTTGCTCTTAATGCTTTTGGTGGAACAACCTTAGACCTTACATCGTTATTTTGTTCAACTATTGTTCTTACATCACCTTTTTCTAGCTCTTTTGTAACGACATCTTTACTAGAACAACCCACCATTGTTAAACAAGTAGCAATAATTATTGCTGAATTAATTTTTAATTTTTTCATTCTTTTGGTACTCCTTGTAAGTATTCTTTTGAATACTGTTTTTTATTTTTCATGACATCACTAATACCGGCACAACGACCTAATGATTTCGTATCTTTATCACAAGGCGATTCTGTTTCGCCCAGCGAAAGCCAACTGGAAATACAACCCGTATTAAAAATAGATAGGGCAACAATTAACAAAACCGATACACTTTTTTTCATGCAATTTCCTTTTCTTTAATCTCTTCTTTTTTGCTGTTTTTAAACAACGGAACACAACAAATTACAAACTTATTCTCTTTTTTATAGAGAGTTTTTCCTAGTAATCTGTACTTAAAATTTGATTCCAACTTTATATTTTGAGAGGGGGTTAATTTTCTTTTTAGTATCAACTTTCCCTCTAAATTC
>Ga0265294_10006489_pt1 | contig 14034 bp, 14 predicted proteins | sample MunlanPumphouse3_FD_192504 | JGI IMG/M metagenome (GOLD analysis project Ga0265294, IMG submission 192504) | Groundwater microbial communities from a municipal landfill in Southern Ontario, Canada - Pumphouse #3 | ecosystem: Environmental > Aquatic > Deep subsurface > Groundwater | place... | reverse complement strand
ATATTATGGAGATTCACGGTAACTTAAATCAAGCCATCTGTATTCGATGCGGGGAAAGAATATCCTCACAAGAATTAATTAAAAGGATTGATGAGAATAAAAATGGTATCCCCTATTGTCAGTGTGGTGGTGTTTTAAAACCTGATGTAGTATTATTCGGTGAAGTACTTTCCAATATTGAAGAAGCAATTGATGAGGCCAGTAAAGCAGAGTTATTTTTAGCGATAGGCTCTTCATTGCAGGTTTCTCCTGCAAACTTGTTGCCAGAGTATAGTATGGCAAAAAAAGGGAAACTGGTTATAATTAATTATATGCAAACCTACCTGGACAAGAAAGCTGCCATTGTTGTTAATCAAGATATAGGATTATTCTTAACTATTTTATGCCAACATTTAAATATATAATATTCTCTCGAATATTTTATATTTTCTGCCATAATTTACTTTAGTTTTATCATTTTCTATAAAAGCACTCTGTCTTTTCTGATGAAAAGCTAATGCAACAATAAATGTGCCAATATGTTATATTTGCTATGATAATAGATTTTTGATATTATGTTTAAATATTATTTAAATAATATTGATTAATAGTAATAAATTTTAAGGTTAAAATTATACCAGATAAATGGGATAGAAAGGCAAAAATATGCAAATTAATAATATAATAGAGGCAATTGGAAATACCCCCCTTCTAAGGTTAAATAAAATATCATCCGGAAATGTATTTGCAAAAGCTGAATTCTTAAATCCGGGTGGGAGTATCAAAGATCGTGTAGCAAAATATATTATTGAAGAAGCGGAAAAAGATCAGAAATTAAAACCAGGAATGACTATTATTGAGTCTACTTCCGGGAATACCGGTATAGGACTGACACTCATAGGAGTGCAAAAAGGCTATGAAGTTATTTGTGTTATGCCTGAAAATATGAGTGAAGAAAGAAGAAAGATTATCCAGGCTTTTGGCGGAAAAATAATTTCCACACCTGCAGAGGAGAGCTTAACAGGTTCTATTAAAAAAATGAAGGAAATTACCCAACAGGATCCGGAGAGATATTTTATTACTGACCAGTTCGTTAATCCCAAAAACCCTGAAACACACTATAAAATATTAGGTCCGGAAATATGGAGAGATACTAAAGGAGAAATTGATGTATTTGTTGCCGGAGTGGGAAGTGGAGGGACGCTGCAGGGAATGGGTAAGTTTTTAAAAGAAAAAAATCCTGCAATAAAGATTGTTGCAGTGGAACCAAAAAATAGTGCTGCTTTACTTGGGAAAGAACCGGGATTACATCAGATTCAGGGTATTGGTGATGGTTTTATTCCAGGAGTCCTTGATGTAAATATGGTTGATTATGTAATCACAGTGTCTGATGAAGAGGCTATAGACACTACAAGATTATTGTCAATTCAGGAAGGCTTATTAGTCGGGACTTCTTCAGGCGCGAATGTATTTACAGCTTTACATTTGGATAATGGGAGAAATCGGATAGTTACCGTTTTGCCTGATAGGGCAGAAAGGTATTTCAGTACTGCCCTATTGTAAAAATTAACTAATAATATAGAAAATGTTTTAGATCTATGTTCATACTCTTGATACAAAGATGTAAATTATCTAGTCTAATTACTAATTAAAAATGGTAAATATTTTTGTATATATTTATTGCTTGCCAGTAGATTGAAAAAAGTAGTGTAATATTAAGATTTTTTATATTTCTTTGACCGATTTAACTGAACTGTAACAACAGAACCTATTACCATCAATATACCCAATAGTTTTAATCCCCCAAGTTGTTCATTAAAAAATATATAAGAAACTATTACTGCTACTACAACTTCAACAGTGCTGATAATCCCGGCCTTCGAGGCCTCGATTCCTGTTGATAATCCTCCAATATAGAATAGATAGGCAAAGATAGTTGCAATAATACTGAGTGCGAGAGCATAAAGCCAGATAACCGGTCCATTCCCTTCCTGAAACAGGATTGCCGGTTGTGAGAATGGAAGGTAAAAAAGCAAACCGAATCCAAATGAATAAAATACAATAGTATAGGTGTGGCATTTATCAGCAATCGGTTTACTTAGAATAGTCAGGGAACCAAATGTCAGCCCTGCTGATAAACCCATAAATATCCCTGTAAAATTTAACTTGATACTTTCCCAGGAACCCCCGGTAACTGTTAAAAAACAACCAATTACACACAAAATAATTGCAATGATTTTATTGGTTGTGAATAATTCTTTAAAAAATATCCTGGCCATTATTGCAATGAAAACAGGTGCCGTATACATAAGTGTTACAGCTGTGGCAATTGAGGTTATTTTAATTGCAGTAAAATAGCTGATATTTAAAAGACATTGGCTTATTAATCCAATAGCAATTACATATTTTAATACATTGCAATTAATTTTTAATTTTGACCTGTCTGTAAAATACAGATATAAGAATAGTATGGTAAAAGAAAAGAACATTCTCCAGAAGATAATTGTAGAAAGAGGGAGCTGGGCTTCTAATAGTTTTTTAACAAAGAAGCCAGCAGTTCCCCAAAGACACCCGGCGATGGTAATCATAAGGTAGCCTTTTGTTTTTTTAAGCATAGCCAATTCCTTAATTTTAGTTGTTAGTCCTATCTGTAATCCATAACATAAAATTATAGAGTAAAACAAAGGCCAATTCAAAAGATATTTTTTTAAAACTCTTTTAATCTTGCTTTTAGTCAACTTGCAAAATAAATGATAATGTCTTACTATTTTGTTGAAATAACCAGTTTATTAAAAATACTATCGATTTATAATTGTTAAATGAATTCAATTTCAGAATATTAACAAAATTGTTTTTAAATGGTTTGATACAATGGATATTTTTCGAAAGGAGTAAGAAGTGAAGTATATTGATAGTCAATCCTGTAACCCCTATTTTAATTTAGCGCTGGAAGAACATATCCTGAAAAATAAAAATATTAAGGAAGATATTGTTTTTCTCTGGCAAAATACTCCGACTATTGTAGTAGGAAATAACCAGAATACTATAGAAGAAATTAATGTCCCATTTGTAAATGAAAAACAAATCAAGGTAGTGAGGAGGCTCTCAGGAGGAGGTGCAGTATATCAGGATTTAGGGAATTTGAATTTTACTTTTATAAAACGTAGAAGTAAACCTTCAGATACGGATATTAAAAAATTTGCCTTACCAGTTGTGGAGGCATTAAACAAATTAGGTGTTCCTGCTGAGTTAACCGGACGTAATGATATAAGTGTTGATAGTAAAAAAATTTCCGGGAATGCACAACGTCTTTTTAGAAACAAACTACTTCATCACGGGACTCTGCTTTTTGATACAGATTTAGAAATTATGGCAAAGGTATTACAGGTTGGAGTTGACAAAATTCAGTCAAAGGGAATTAAGTCAATACGCAGTCGTGTTACCAATATCAAGCCCTACTTTAACAGAAAAATTTCAATTGAAGAATTCCGGGAAGCTATTTTAGGTGAATTATTCCAGGGAGAAAAGTTTAATCAGTATTTTTTGAGTGAGAAAGATTTAGTGCAAATCAATAAATTGGTAGATACTAAGTATAGTACCTGGGAATGGAATTTTGGCTATTCTCCTCCTTATAGCATCAAGAATGCCCGTAGATTTCCCGCTGGTAAGGTGGAACTATTTATTGATGTAGAAAATGGTATAATAAAAAATTGTGAAATATTTGGAGATTTTTTGTCATTATCTGATATCTCTGAAATTGAAAAAGCATTGCAAAATAAGCGTTATGAATCGGAAACCATAGAGAGAACTCTATCCCAGTTCAATCTTAAATATTATTTCGGAGAAATAACATTACAGGAAATAATGACGGTGTTCTTTGGATAAACAATTATATCCAACCAAATGGAATGATGATTTTATATTTCACTGTGAATAACTGTACTCCTAAATTATTTATTATTCTTTGAAAAAATAGTTTGATTTAGGTATAATTGATAAGTTTATTAAAAAAATAAATAAATTTCTTCGAGCTGTTTGCTCTAAGGGTATAGCCTATGACAAACATCCATCAGGTTTATCAAGAAATTGTTGAGCCCCCCGTATTGGAAAGAAGAAAAAATATTATATCCTGTGCGGGAATACCGTACAGGATATATTTATATAAAGGAGTAATATGTTTCAGCCACTATTTAAGGTTATAACAATCGAAGAAAGCATAAAGATTTTCCGGGAATCTTTTGATTTTGATACTTTTTTTCAAAATCGTAAACAGAAAATCGAACTTAATCAAGCTTTTACAAGGGTGCTGGCAGAAGACATTGTTTCAAGGGAGAATATCCCTGGTTTTAATAGATCAACTATGGATGGGTATGCAGTTAAAGCCAGCGACACTTTTGGAGCAAGTGATAGCTTGCCAGCTTATCTTGATTTAATTGGTGAGATAAAAATGTCAGAAAAGCCTTCCTGTGTCTTGAAAAATGGTCAAGCTGTAAGAATATCAACTGGGGGGATGCTTCCAGAAGGAGCTAATTCGGTAGTTATGCTGGAATACACAGAAAATATTAGTTCCTCAATGATTGAAATAAGTCGCTCTGTAGCCCCCTGGGAAAATGTGTTACGGGAAGATGAAGATATTAAGAGTAATGAAAAAGTGTTAGAAAAGGGTTATTGTCTGAGACCGCAGGATATTGGCCTGTTGGCAGCATTGGGATGGGAGAGTATAAATGTATTTAAAAAACCAAAAATTGCAATTATTTCCACCGGTGATGAAATTGTTCCCATAAATCAAAAACCTGAACCCGGACAGGTGCGCAATATTAATACTTTTATGCTGGGGGCAGCAATTAATCAACTTGGATGTATTCCCCACTATGCGGGTATTGTTAAAGATAATGAAAAAGTATTAACAAATGAACTTCAGAGTTTTAAGGAGAATCCTGAAATTGATTTAGTCCTGATTTCAGGGGGTAGCTCTGTTGGAGTAAGGGATTATACTTTGAAAGTATTGGATAGTTTGGGTTCACCAGGTGTTTTAGTACATGGCCTGGCTTTAAAACCAGGTAAGCCAACAATTATTTCTTTGAATGATGGGAAATTATTTATAGGTTTACCCGGCCACCCCGTTTCAGCTATGATGGTTTTTGAAAATGTGGTAAAAAAAATAATATATGAATTAAAAGGTGAGATTTTTCATTTTGAATATGAGAAGACAATTGATGCCTTGCTTGATAGTAATGTATTTTCAGATGCTGGCAGAGAAGAATATGTTAGGGTTGTTTTAAAAAATAGGCATGGCCAATTGTGGGCGATACCGGTTTTGGGCAAATCTGGCATGATTTCTTCTTTGGCTGCAGCTGATGGCTATATAACTATCAGGCTCAATCAGGAAGGTTTATATCAAGGGGAAAAGGTTACCGTTACCTTGTTCGAATGATATAGAATATACATATAAGATAAGGGGATAGTTATATAATTATGAAACGAAATATATATTTGAGTAAAATATCCTTAGAGGAAGCAAAGCAAAAACTTGAGAAAGCTATAAGCGAAGGATTAATTAAGTTGAATCCAAAAAACGAATTGCTTCCAATAGAAAAATCATTAGACAGAATTACTTCTGAACCTATTTTTGCAAAAAGGTCTTCCCTGCACTATACTGCTGCAGCCATGGATGGGATAGCAGTACATTCCCAAAGCACAGAGAATGCCTCAGAAAAAAATCCGGTTATTTTGTCTCAAAAAAAAGATTTTCTATATGTAAATACTGGAAATCCTTTACCAGAGGACTTTGATTCAGTAATAAAAATTGAAGATGTAATTCCAGTTAAGGATGATAATGAATTACAAAACGAGGAAGAAAACTTTTTAGATCTTAAAATTTTTCAATCTGTTTCTCCCGGCACAAATGTTCGTAATATAGGGGAGGATATTGTAACCCATCAATTAATATTAACTGCTAACCATAAAATAAGACCGATAGATATAGGTGCCTTGATGGCAGGTGGAATATCGGAAATTAGGGTTTTGAAAAAGCCACGTGTAGCCATTATACCAACTGGAGAAGAGTTAGTTAACCTTGACGAGAAAGAAATAAAGGCCGGCGATATATTGGATTTTAATTCCAGAATGCTGTCAAATTCTGTAACTCAATGGGGAGGAGAGCCTGTTATATATCCAATTATACGTGATATTAAAGAAGAGTTGAAAAAGACACTGCAGTCAGCAGCAACAGAGAATGACATAGTGACTGTGATTGCAGGAACCTCCGCCGGGAGTAAAGATTTTACCGTAAAAGCACTGGCAGATATTGGAGAGATACTATTTCATGGTATAGCTATAATGCCTGGTAAACCAACATTAGCCGGAATAGTACAAGGTGTACCCGTTATTGGTTTGCCAGGATACCCGGTTTCTTATTTAATCGCTGCCTGGGAATTTGTATTGCCTTTAGTCTATAAAAATTTAAGACAAATCCCACCGGAGAGAAAAAAAGATAAGGTGTTAATGGCAAAAAAGGTTGTGTCTAAATTAGGAAATGAAGAATTCCTTCGAGTAAAACTGGCCAAAATTGAAGATAACATAATGGCATATCCTCTAAGCCGCGGAGCAGGAGTTATTTCGTCATTAGTAGAAGCCGATGCGCTTGTAAGAATACCATCTCTCAGCGAAGGTTTGAGCTTAAAAGAAGAAATTGAAGCAGAATTATTAGAGAATAATTCAAATATAGACAATACAATAATTATTATTGGAAGTCATGATCTTATATTGGATGTTTTAAGGAATAAATTACAAACCAGTTCACCAGAATTTCGCCTTGCATCCTTTCATACCGGTAGTATGGGCGGACTGTTAGCATTGAAACAGGGAATTACTCATCTTGCAACTTCTCATCTGCTGGATGTAGAAAGTGGAGATTATAATTTTCCTTATATTAGACGCATTTTACCGGGTCAAAAAATAATTGTTGTCAATATGGCTTACAGGCAGCAGGGATTTATAGTGCCAAAAAATAACCCAAAAAATATTTTCGAAGTAAAAGATTTAGTAAGAAGTGATGTTCGATTAGTTAATAGACAAAAAGGCTCAGGGACCAGGGTTTTGTTAGATTATTTGCTTGAGAAAAGTAATATTAATCCTGCTGAAATTCAGGGTTATAACCAGGAGGAGTTTACCCATCTGATGGTAGCTTCGGCGGTTGCCAACAAAAGGGTGGATGTAGGTTTAGGGATTTTTTCAGCAGCAAAAGCTTTTGACCTGGACTTTGTTTCTCTAATTAAGGAACGTTATGATTTGATTATACCGGAAAAATATTTTAATAGCCCGGGAATAAAAAGAATATTAGGAATAATAGAAACAGATAGTTTTAAAAATCAGGTTGAGGAACTTGGTGGATATGACTTAAGCCATTGCGGAAAGGTACTGAGAAAATGAAAAAATTAATTGATAAGTATGGAAGAGAGATTACCTATTTAAGGATTTCATTGACAGATCGCTGTAATTTTAGATGCATTTATTGTTCCCCTTCTGATAAGAATTTTTGTTTTATTAAGCATCAGAATATATTGAGATTTGAAGAAATCCTGGAGATTGCTCAAGTAGCAGTCAAGATGGGTATGACCAAAATAAGACTAACCGGCGGTGAACCATTGGTAAGAAAAGGTGTCATTGCTTTTATAGAGAAATTAAGGGCTATTGAAGGGTTGGAAGATATCTCAATGACTACAAATGGGTATTATTTGAGTGAGATGGCTGAATCCTTAAAAAAGGCCGGCTTAAATCGGGTTAATATCAGTCTCGATTCCCTTCAGAGAGAAAAATTTAAAATGATTACCGGTTTTGATGGCTTAGAAAGGGTTTTACAGGCAATTGATACCTCTTTGGAATTAGGATTAGAACCTGTTAAAATTAATGTAGTTTTATTAAAGGGTATCAATGATGATGAAGTGGAAAATTTTATCCAGTTAACTTATGATAAACCATTGTATGTTAGATTTATTGAGTTAATGCCAACCAATCATGAACTTACTCAAATAAACCAGGGACACTTTGTTTCTGCTGATATTATTAAGAAAAAGATGAAAATGAAATTTCCGGACCTAAGACCAATTTCCATTGAAAAAGGCTATGGTCCGGCAGTTTATTATCAATTACCCGGAGCTAAAGGAATGGTCGGTTTTATTACAGCAGTCAGCCAGCATTTTTGTGCAAAATGTAATCGCATTCGATTAACTGCTGAAGGTAAAATAAGACCATGTTTATTTAATTCCCGGGAAGTAGAAATAAGGGACAGGTTGAGGAAAATTCCCATGAATGAAAAAGAAAAAAGGGAAAAAACTATTCAGTACTGTTTAGAAGAAGCAATAAAAATTAAGCCATTTCGACACCATATAGGAAATAAAAATCTTTCCGAATTTGATATGTCAAAAATAGGAGGATAAAAAAAATGAATAATAAAAAATCACTTTCTCACTTAAACGAAAAAGGCAGAGCTCGCATGGTTAATGTAGGCGATAAAGAAGATACCCACAGGATAGCCATTGCTGAAGGTGTAGTAAAAATGCAACCTGAAACGCTTGCTTTAATCAAAGATAAAAAAATTGCCAAAGGAGATGTTCTGGGAATTGCTCAGGTAGCAGGTATTATGGCTGCAAAGGAAACAAGTCGCATGATTCCTCTCTGCCACCCCTTAATTCTCAATAATGTAGATATGGATTTTTATTTTATGGATGAAAGAAATAGCATTTTAATACGCTCTATTGTAATGACCACCGGTAAAACAGGAGTAGAAATGGAAGCACTGCATGCTGTTTCAGTAGCAGCACTTACTATCTATGATATTTGTAAGGCAGTGGAACGGGGGATTGAAATCAGTCATATTCATCTGGTTGAGAAAGATGGAGGCAAGAGTGGTCATTATCAGGGTAAATCATATCTTAATATCAAGGAAGATATGGATAATTCTGATTCTGAAGGAGAAATGTTAAAATGAGCAATAAACAAGGTACAGTACTAGCAGTATGTATTGGAGACAGTCGGAAAAAACCTAAAAAGACAGTTGAAAATGCTGTACTTATTAAAGATTTTGGGATTAAAGGTGATGTTCATGCTGGCAGAGATCATAAACAGGTTAGTCTTCTTAGCCTGGTTAGCCTGGAAAAAAATAGAAAAGCAGGTTATGAGCTTAATTATGGAGACCTGTTTGAAAATATAGATTTCAAGGGAATTGCTGATTTATACAAATATCCCCTGGGAACATTTATTAGAATTGGAAAAGAGGTTATCTTAAGTATTACTCAGATTGGAAAAGATCATGATGTGGATATTGAAGTCCGTGGACAGAAAGTTCGCTCTATTATGCCTGTTGAAGGAATTTTTACTCGGGTAGTTAAAGGTGGCATAGTCCAGGCAGGTGATACGATTGAGGTGATAACAGAAGATGATTAAAGTTGCCATAATTACCGTAAGTGATAAGGGTGCCAGAGGACAGAGAGAGGATATTAGTGGAGAGACTATTAAATTTATCCTGGAGAAAATAGAAGCAAAGGTTGTAGAATATAAAATTGTTCCGGATGAAATTGATATGATTCAGCAAGCTATAATCAAGGCAGTTGATAGCGCAAAAGTTGATTTAGTATTAACTACAGGTGGAACCGGATTATCTGTTAGAGATGTAACTCCTGATGCTACAATGGCGGTGATTGACAAATTGGTGCCTGGCATAAGTGAGATAATTCGGATGGAAAGTTTTCAGAAAACACCAAAGGCAATTTTATCGCGAGCAATTGCCGGAATTCGCAAAAGAAGTTTAATTATAAATCTGCCGGGAAGCCCTAAAGGCGTAAGAGAATCGTTAAATGTAATTTTGGAAGCGCTGCCTCATGGTATTGATATCTTGAAAGGTGATGCGTCTGAATGTGGGAAAGAATAAATATATTTTTTTGTGATTTTTTAAAAACCAATATAATAAAATATAAATCACTATTTATTATGTATTCTTAAAGGATAATATAAATGTTTTTATCTTTTTTATTTAAGACAGTCATTATATCACTTTCCGGGGTTATGGCACCTGGACCGATAACTGCTATGACAGTGAGTAAAGGCACACAGAATCCTCATTCCGGACCAATGATTGCGATAGGACATGGTATAGTTGAATTACCCCTGATTTTGATAATCTTCTTCGGTTTTGGAAATTTCTTGGAAATTACCTGGGTAAAAGTTGCTATCGGTTTTTTAGGTGGCTTGTTTTTATTGAAGATGGGAATTGGGTTAATCAAGAACATTTTCAATTCCAAAGCCGGAAAAACTGATGATAATTATACTCCTCTACAGGCAGGAATCGTTTTGAGTATAGCAAATCCCTATTTCTTAATATGGTGGGCGACTGTCGGTGCAGTGCTTATTACCGGAGCTTATAAGTTTGGTGTATGGGGTTTAGTAACTTTTATTCTGGTTCATTGGAGCTGTGATTTTGTCTGGTATACAATCCTTGCCTCCGTATCTTTTAAAGGAGGTCATTTTTTTGGAGAGAGATTACAGCAAATACTTTTTGCTGTTTGTGGTGTTTTTCTCTTATTCTTCAGTGGAAAATTCATTTATGATGCAATAACAACAATTTTCTAAAGATTCTAAATGCTATCAGCTGAGCGCAAATTATAGAATATTTAAAGCAAACTACCTAATATTTCCCGTAATTGAATTAATGGACCGCTATAATCAGGGTCAATTTTGTCTTTCTTTGAAGTAAAACCAAGTCTAAGTTTTTTGCTGATTGCCAGTAATTGACTTTTATATCGGACACTGTCAGTAGCTAAAAAAGTTTTCATTCCTAATTTTCCTGCTATCATATCATTTAGCGGGTCATCTCCAACCATCAGACAATTTTCCGGCTCTTCATTTATTTTTTGGCATATTTCCTGATAATATTCTAAACGTGGCTTACAAAAATGCATATTTTCCATATGTGTTATCAGGTTAACCTGATTTTTTTTTACCCCGGCCCATCCCATTCTTTTCTCCATTGCTATACAGGGCCAGAATGGATTAGAGGCAATTACAATTTTTATATTTTTTTCAGGTAGGAAAGAAAATATCTCTGATACGCCATTGTTTACATTAACCAAGGTTTTTAATTGATCAAATTCATTTTTATAGAACTCAAGAAAACGTTGCCAGATTTCCTCGGTTTGGTTTCCAAAATTCTGTTTAAAATTCTGTTTAAAAACTTCCTGGTTTGTTGTCTTTCCGTTGTTATGCAATACTGACTTAGTGGCAGATAGTATTATTTGCCATAATGTATTCGGAGATGCAATATCAGACATTAGTGGAGCTACTTTTTTAACATATGCCTTAAAAAATTTTGTCTCATCAAAAAGAATAAGTGTATTATCAAGGTCAAACAGGATAGTTTTTGCCATTATTTGTTTCCTCCTGTAAAATATTATTATAAACAGTTTTGTTTCTTTTTTCCAGAAAATATTGAGGTTTTTAAAGGATTATTTATAGAAACAACTACTATAGAAGAATAGGGGCTTCTGTCTTTTATGATAAGTACATATTCTGATTTACAAAACAGAATGACAATCAATCCTGAAAAGATTATTCGGGAAATATCTAATAATATTACCTTTCAGCTTAACAAATTAAAGAAAAAAGGAGTGTTGATAGGATTAAGCGGCGGGATTGATTCAACAGTAGTCACAGTTTTATGTACTATGGCGGTTGGATATGATAAAGTCAAAGTTCTGTTATTACCCGACAGTGAATCTGACAGGATACATCTTCGTGATGCCATAGAGTTTGCCGGACACTTAAAAATCAAGTATGAAGTCATTAATATTACGCATCTATTGCGAGATTTCAATATTAAAAAATATGGATTTTTCAGCAGTTTTTCACCCTTGAATAAGCTAAAAAGTTTGTTATATAAAAAAGCACACAATTATTATCAAAAAACAGGAGGAGAGACAGCATTTCTTTCACAACTTAAAGGGCTTGGAGAAAAACCTTATCATGATTATATCCGGAAAGGTCAGGCAATTTTGAATGCAAAGCACCGGTTAAGGATGGTTTTGCTATATTATTACGCTGAGCGGGAAAATAGAATGGTAATTGGCTGTACCAATAAAACAGAGCAAATGATAGGTTTTTATGTAAAGTTCGGCTGTGATCACCTGGCAGATTTAATGCCTATTATTGGATTATATAAAACTCAAATTTATCAACTGGCCAAATACCTTAAAATACCTGACAGGATTATTAGAAAAGCCCCTTCCCCGGATTTATTACCAGGACTGGATGATCAGACTATGCTTGGGATATCTTATGAACAAATTGATTTTATTCTGCTGGCAAAAGAAAACAATTTATCTGAGAAGAATATCAGTAAGATGACAGGAATCAAAATTGATGCGGTTAATTCTATTATAGACTTAGTCTATTATGCAAAGGACATAGGAATTAGTTAGATTCCACAAGTCTTTTCAAGCAGGGTTTTATGTTTTTATAAATTTGTTTTATAATTAGATTATAATATATCCTGGATAATATAAAAGAAAATTTATGGAAGGGGGGTAAATAAAATGAAATTAGCCAGTTTTGATTTTGAACATGAAGGATATATTCCCGAAAAATTTACCTGCGATGGAGAGGACGTAAGCCCGGCATTGATGATTGAGGATATCCCTGAAAATGCTAAGAGATTAGCCTTAATTGTCGAGGATCCGGACGCACCGGCAGGGACATGGATTCATTGGCTCGTTTTTAACATCCATGTAAAAGATGTTATAGAAGAAGGTGAAATTCCCGGGACACAGGGCATCAATGATTTCCGGAAATTAGAATATGGAGGACCATGTCCCCCATCCGGGACACATCGTTATTTCTTTAAACTATATGCCCTGGATGAGAAACTTGATTTAAAAGAGGGGTGCCACAAAAAGGACCTATTAAAAGCCATGGAAGGTCATATTATTGAAGAGACAGAATTAATCGGTCTTTATCAGCGAAAATAAATTGTTTAAATCAGGCCTCTTCTTTTCTAAGGTAAACCACCTGTCGATTAAAGGGAATTTCGACACCTTTAGAATCAAAATGGTTTTTAATAAGCTTTTTTAAATCTCTTTCAGCTGCCCAGTGCATCATTGGTTTTAATTTTGCAATAAGCCTGATAGTTATGCCGGAAGCGCCAAGGGACATTACTCCCTGCACGACGGGTGGTTCTAATATGATTTCTTTATTTGTCTCTGCCCATTGCTTCCCAATATTTTCCAGTTCTTGCATACCTTTTTCAATATCCTGTTCATAAGCAAGGTCTACTTCAACCACAGCCCTGGTCCAGCCTTTGTTGAAGTTTCCGAAATTGGCAATTTCTCCATTGGGAATAGTCCATAATTCGCCGGAGAATTTGCGTAATTGTACATGTCTTAAATTCATAGATTCAACTGTACCGGTATGAGAGTTGACAATAATAACGTCTCCCACTGAAATTGTGCCATCCAGCAGAATAAATATGCCTGAAATAAAATCTTTAACAATAGCTTGGGCCCCAAAACCAATAGCAAGACCAAACACACCAGCACTGGCAATAATAGGAGTTGTGTCTATCCCGATTTTTTTTAAAATAATTGTAATAGCAATAAAATAAATAAAAAAGCTGAATATTGAGTTAAAAAACGGGGCAAGGGTTTCGGCCCGAGCAATCTTTCTCTGGTAATTTTTTGTACCCTTACGTGGTTTTAATATTGTTTGAATAACATTTTTTCCTGCATTTAAGATTATTTTAGTGATTATTAGTAATATAATAATAGTCAAAAGAATTGCAAGCAATTTATGTAATTGTTCAGGATTCAATAGTTGTTTCCATAATTGCTGAAAGTTTAATAAAGCCTGTTCCATTGTTTACCTCCTGTTTTATTGGTTTAGGAAAGATATTAACAATATAATTTACAGTATCCATTTTATCAGATAGAAACACATAATCAAGTTTATGAATAATTTAAATGATTTTTAATGATAAAAATCATAAAAGATAGTAAAATATAAAGGTAAATT
>Ga0265294_10006488_pt1 | contig 14035 bp, 10 predicted proteins | sample MunlanPumphouse3_FD_192504 | JGI IMG/M metagenome (GOLD analysis project Ga0265294, IMG submission 192504) | Groundwater microbial communities from a municipal landfill in Southern Ontario, Canada - Pumphouse #3 | ecosystem: Environmental > Aquatic > Deep subsurface > Groundwater | place... | reverse complement strand
GCCAAACAGGCCCTAGAATTTGTCAAGGACACTCTAACTCATGAATTTAATCACTTGATATTAGAGTCTGGAGTAGATGAAGGTCGTATAAGAATGAGCGATGGTGGTTTCTCAAATTTAGATTATTTGTCAAAAGAAGCTAAAGATGACGTACGTGAATATATAAATCAAACTTTCCCAGTCTATAGTAGCATGTTTGCCAAAAATGAATTTGACTTTGAGTTATACAGTTTCATAAACGGTGAACTATATGCTCGTCAAAATACACTAGGAATGAATATCATTTCTGGTTTCAAAGAAAGAATTACAAAACACAATGGACGAGTTGAAAAATATTTAGTATCTCCAGATGGTAAAAGGACCTGGAAATTAGAAATGAAGTCAGGATTTTTTGAAAGTCACAAAGAGAGTGCATATATGGTACCTAAGAAAGACCAATATGTTAGCAACAAGGATGCTCAAGAATCTAACTTGAAATATAGAATAAAGAAAGGTCGACCGATATTTGTGTCTCCGAATGTTAAAGAATTTACCATCAATACAACTAATGATGTTGATAAAGTTGACAAACACATCAGAGACAAAATATTAAATGGAACATTAACTACTTTTGATGTGAAGAACTATGTCGCTACAGCTAGACGCATAGGTGATTATACTTTTCAAGCCATTGCTAAGTACATATATCATAATGATGTTGTAGCTAAAATGACACACAACGATATGATGACACTATTTAATAATATTCAAGAATATGCCGCTATAGCTCAAATATTAAAGCACAATGACATATCTATCAATGAACCGATGACACTTGAAAAATTAGAGACTATTCGTAAAACTATAATGCAAGAAATTAATAATGGTAATACGAAACTAGCAAATCAATTTAATATGGGTATGAGTAGAGCTAGAACTACGTTGTTATATACTGAGTCAGGTATACGTAGAATTATGAATGACACTGATTTGGATATACTACAATTGAACCCGATATTCTTTAATCATTACAATGGTAGCTTAAAATCTATAATAAGTATTGTCGATTTGGCGAATTTTAGTGAAGCACATAGAACTACTCTAGAATTAATATCTGAAGCGGTTGGTGACAATCAGGCCAATACAGACGAGTCTTCTAATGGAATGACCTCTGGAGCATATAACTGGATAGACCGTATTAAGAAAGCCGATATAGATTATGAGCAAGACGAGAATATTGTAGAGGCATTAGAGGATATAGATATACACGATAAAATAGAAGCTATAGAAAGCTTTATAACTAATAGTACTATCGCTAGAATGATGAAGCTTTCAGAAGAACAAAAACGGGCTCAATATGCTGAAATAAGTGGTGAAATGAAAAGAGAAATAGAAGCTTTGGCCAATATGAGTGACGATGAAATTAATAAACTGTATTTGTCTACTATAATCAATGACGCACCTGAACAAGCTGTCAAAAATGTGAAAGACACTAAAACAGAAGGACCTGTTAAACCTGAAAATGAAGAAGCCAGTAAGAAAAACCTTAAAGATAGCATAAGAAACTCGGCTAGAACAATTACGAGAAGAGTTGCTGGCATGAAGAGTTTATATAAATTGTTGAGCGATGAAACTAAGGCTTACTTTGACCCTAAAACTTATAAAATCATAAATTCAACATATCAAAACTTAAGTTATGAAGAACTTGTGAAATTAAAAGCGCTGCTACAATCTTCAGCTAGAAAACTTGGTGCTAAATTAAGAGATACTGCGAATTTAACTGAGGCGAAAGCTAAGTTTAAAGAAAAAGAAAAGAAGCTCGCTGAGAAAATGAAGCCTAACCCAGATAGAAAAAGTAAGACTACGCTGAAAGAGAAAGTCGCGGTCAAGCATAAAGTTACTATCAAGACAGAAAAGTTCTCATTCACGAGTGATGAAGCATTGCCTAGAATCGTTAGAACTTTATTTGGAACTGCTTGGGACAAAACTAGAATGTCTAAGGTACAAGCTCTTACGAACAATCACCAACAAACTATAGCTAATTCAAAGACTTTCTATGAAACTAATAAAGATACATTATTGTCTATGAGCTTAGAGGACGCTGAAAGAATCGCTAGGTGGTTCTTAACTGCGAAAATGAATAATGTTAATGATAGTGACGAAGATTATAAAAAGTATCAAGCTATAAAAGTATATGTACTAAGTTATATCTATGACGAAACTAGAGATAAAGGTATGTATAGCTTGTTGAATCCAAATACTGTCAGTAAAATAGAAAATGCGTTAAAAGTAGAAGTTACAGGTGCCAGTACCACATTAGCCGTATGGAAAAACGTACTAGCCAAAATGAAGCCGCTTGAGACTATGATGAGAGCTCAATTGTCAATAGACGGCGTAATGTTAACAGACTTTGAAAAGACTGAACTTGTCAATGCTGCCGTTGAAGGAGACATTGACAGAATTTCTAAAATACAAGATGACATAATTTCTCGCATTGACTCAGAAAAGTCTTCAAAAACTAGTTTCTTAAAGAGAATAACGGCATTTAGAAGTATGGCCATGTTGTCAAGTCCTATGACAGCCTTAAGAAATAAAGTATCTGATATGGGACTTAAGAGATACAACAAGATATCAGAAAAGATAGGAAGTTGGATGTTCAAAGGTCAGACTAAAGAAGGACAATTGAAATTTAGCAAACCGGTAACTCCTGAAATACAAGAATTCGTAAAACATAATATACTTGATACAGGCTTATTTGATGAATTAGTAGGTAATATTACAAAGTATAATCCTAGTGATTTACAATCAAATGCAGCCATAAAGAATACTGATGGTAGTATAAATAAAAATGCAGTATTCGCAAACTTTGTTATCAAGTCTATGTACGGAAAGTATTATACACAGAATATGTTTAATAGTGATATGCTAAATAAAGCTCATGCCTTTATAATGAAAGCACTTTCAGATAATAGCTATGTTAGAGAAGCTTGTATAAGATACTTTGGAAAAACTCTAGCCGAAAAAGGTTATGATTTGACCAAAGGCTTAACAGACCATATAATGACGGATTTCGCAAGCTGTGTAGGATTAGCTATGGCTGATTACATGCATAGTGATAACTTCTTCAATTCACTTGAGAAAAAGATAGCTGAAAAGAGCGAAGTTGGTTTATTTGTTTACAAAATGATATTGCCATATGGTAGCTCAAGTTGGAACTGGTTCAAAGCGGCTTTGAAGTTTTCACCATTAGGACTAGGACGAGCTCTATACAAATTAGCATATCTTGAAAAGAGCATCATAACTGCTGAGCAAAATTGGTCAACTGGTAAAAGTCAAATAGCTCCTGAGTTTACAGAGTACTTGATAAGACGTGATTTAGGTGCTGGTGTAATGGGAACTATCGGTGTTACTCTTGGAATTATGTTAGCCGCCTTTGGTATAATGAGATTAGAAGACGACGACTATGGCGTACCTAAGATTAGAATTGGAAAATTGGCAATAGACATAAACGACGTATTTGGTAGTAGCTCAATATTAGCTGGAGCAGCATTCATGTGTGACGTTCAAAAAGAAGGAGTTTCAGTAGAGTCGTTAAAGAAAGGTTTTGATGACATGTCGTCTATACTATTAGATGGTTTGTTTATGATAGAACTAATGCAATTAGATATGTATAGTGGAAAGAGTTTAAGTATGACATTCTACAATTTGTTACAAAATGTAGTGTTATCATTTATACCAAATGGTTTGAATTATATCGCTGGTGCTACATACGGCGGAACTCTTAAGAAAAATACTTTCTTTGGACGCTTAGCCGCTAAGATACCTTTCTTAGGACCTGTATTCAATGAAAAGAAAGTTGACCCTTTCACTGGTGAAACTAATAACCTGTGGACAATATTCAATAGAATAGTGCCTTACTTCAGTGTAGAGAATGTTTCTTCACAAGAAAAGAGCACAGTGGCCGTTGGACTTAACAAAGAAGAATTAACCGGAAGATATACTGTCAACGGTGAGCCTTTTAAATTAAATGACAAAGAGTTAACTGTTATTAATAAGATGTATGGTGAATGGAATGCTCAAGACTTAACAGACTTCTATAGTAATAAGAAATCTTATCAAGTTAAGACTGAGAACGGTTATAAAACATTAACTCATAATAAAATGACTACCGAACAGAGAAAAGCTACCGCTCAGTCAATAATGAACGGAAACGCATTGCGAGCTAAAATACAGGCTTGGCTAAATGCTGGTCATAAATACTATGCTAGTCAAGAAGAATATCAAACGCTCAAGAAATATGGAATTAAAGGTAAGCTGTATATAGGAAAAGGCAGCTTCGTAAAATAGCAAAATAAAAAGTAGGCCGATTAGACCTACTTTTTATTTTTATTCTAATTTTCAATAATCTTTGATATAAAACTCTATGATATTGATTTTAAGATATCATATAGAGACTTTTATATATTATCTTGATAATTATAAAGACGAATGATTTGGATATCTTAAAATCATCGCAGCGTGTACATTTTATACCGGCTCATCTGTAAATGAAGCCAGGTTATTTCTTCTACATCACCATAAATTACAACATTTTCATTAGTGATAGGTGTTCTAACAGTCAAGTTGTCTTTTTCTTTATTCAGCAATTTTATAGAACGGTTCATATTTAACTGCTTATCTCTAATCCATTGTAAACATTGTTCTTTTGAGTCAAACTCTTGTTTTGTAAATATTCCTAAATCTGCGAACATATTAGTCACCTCCCAAATTGTAGTCATAAGTTCTTTCGACTTTATTATATTTTAGTTTATACCATATTACATCTAAATCTCGTATGAGTTTACTAAAATAATAAGCCATATCTAGTTTGTATCTACGTCCATCTTTATGTACAACTTCTTTGTTATACGCAGGTCCTTCAATGTGATAATTCGCTAAGTTGTCATTAACGATTAATGCATGCGGAGGACATAATGCGCATGTGTCCATTTTGTTTATGTTTCTCTTAGATACTTTTTTAACTATTCCTAGGCTATTGTCCGTTACCGCTATTACACGGGCACATTTGCCTAATTCTATAGTTTCATCAGCATTAACTTGTACTAATGAGCTATAAGTGGCGCCTTTAGTACATTGTAGTACGAAATCTTGTACTTCATTATTTTCAGATATATATTTAGCCGGATTATATCCAGTCAAATAGAACTCCTTTTTAGCTTTATTCAATACATAATTACTTAGTGGTCTTAAATGATAATAACCTGGTTGAAATATGGATGTGATGTAAGATTCACCTTTATCTTTTATTTCGCCTTCAGTAGATACGGCCATATAGTTATTAACATTGCTTTGCCAAATCTTAGCATCTTCGTCAACTTCAAATTCAAAGCCTGACAATTCTTCAAATGCCGTAACTCTTTCTTGTATTTTACTGAACTCAGATTTTCTGCAGTATACTAATATACCGTCGGTATTAGTTTGAAGTATTTTAGCATCTGGCACAGCATCTTTTATGTCGTGACATACAGATATTAATATAAGTTGTCCTACACGACAAGTTTTAGAACGCATATAGGCATCATATAACTCCAAGAACTTATTTCCCATAGCCCCATAAACAGTATTCAATACCAGTTTACCACCACTCACGAATCGTTTATCATCACTCGTATATTGTGATTTAGGTATTTTCTTAAGTTGTCTACGTCTTGTAAATATGTTTATTAATATCTCGGGTTCACTTATACTTCTTGATATAGAACCTGCGAATACCATACATGATGTATAACAAGAAGATACGTCTATGTTGAATAGGCCATATTCAGTATCAGCTTCAGCATATAGACAAGTTGATGTTTCTTTCTTTCCTATTCTATGGTCTGGTAGATTGTAGGTACTGTGTATTCCGCCATCTGCGAACGTGTACTCATTTTCTAGCAAGTTTATTTTCAACATACGCTGAGAACTATACAAATGATTTCTAACTTTTTCAGGACACCATTTGTCTATGTAGTTCTTAATGCACTCATTATATATTTCTATAGTAGGGTCAATTATGTCAGTTCCATGAACTCGTTTAGCTTTAAGCAATGTTCCACACAATACAGCGTTGGTAGAATGATATACAACTTCTAATGGTATATTATATAATTCACCTAATATTAATTTAGTTCTTATGTATCTTTGAGCACAACAGGCATAATAAATGTGCATAGCATATACATCGTGTTTATTATAATATCTAATTAGTTCACGTTGTTCTTGAGTTGTCGTTTCAATATCAAAATCAATAGGTGTTTCTCGTATGTCAAGACCTAGGGATGCTTCTTTGTCTTTAAGACCTTTCTTAACATCGTCCATCAAGTCTTGATAATACGGATTACCTTTCCACTTTCTATTCGCATATGGTGCGATTTTACTTCTCATTACACCATATGCGAATTTTGATTCCTCGTCAGGATGTATTATTATATCATTAAGTATTTTTAATTGAGAACAAGTGAAGTTCAATGATATTGCATTAATCAGAATAATGTCATATCTTTTCAAGTTGTAAGCACACATTACGCCTGTTGACAAATCTTTAATCAACTTTTCTCTACCATCAGGCATATCGCTATCGTATATTCTCATATTGTCTTTTATTCGGCGCTCTTCTTCAGCGTCATAGTTTATTTCAAAGTCTTTTGATACGTAGCTATCTTCTTCGTCACTAACTGCGCAACACCAGTAGTCGTTGTATATCTCTAAGTCAAAAAATTTAAGTTTCATGTCTATATCCTCCATATAATGTTAATGCGAATGGACAATAGTCATCAGTATGTCCACTACTCTTTATAATCTGGTCTCTCATTCCTCTGTCATATTCACATGTAAGTCCATACATTGCGATTACAAGTTCTGTAAAGTTTCCATAATTAAAACTGTTATAACCACATTCTATCGCCCACATGCTGTATTCTCTGTAGACTTCTTTTAGTCCTCTACCTTTAAGAAAGGCTGGAGTTATATGCTCAAGTTGCATCCATTTATGAATACTATTTTGTTGTACTCTAAATCGTTGCTTAAGAACTTCATCGCTTTCTTCTTTTATGAACTTTCCACGTTGTAATACATTATGTATTCCTTCGCAGGCTTTATAAAAGAAGTACTCCATATCTAAGTCAGTTATTTTGTCTTCAAAGTCTCTGTCAGGAGTTGTTATTTTATTGTTAAGCTCTATAAGAAGTAGTCGTCTATATAGACCTTCAGAGTCGTCCATAATTTTAACCATAGAGTTACAATTGATAATTATTGTAGCCGTACTATATAGTTGAATAGGATGTCCATAAATAGGTCTTACAGATACTGGTATACCACAAGTTATAGACTTGAAACGACCAGCATCTTTTAGAATTTTATCACTAGATGCATCATCGTCAATATTAACCATTGAACCGACTAAGGTTGCTAAGTGATAATCTAGGTCAAATTGAGACAATGCTACTGTTGAAACTTGTTCCTTTTTAAACATTCTTTTTATTAGATTACAGAAAGTACTCTTACCAGTTCCTCCATTACCACATAAAACAAAGAACTTTTGAAATTTGTTTCTTCTCAGTAAACAATAACCTGCTAGTTCATACAATAATGTCATCTTCTGGGTATCTCCATTGCTTATGAACTTCATGAACTCGTCTATTCTGCTACTGAACACACATTCTTCATTGAATTTTATGTTTACTTTTACAGTGTTATATAAATCTCTACTGGCTTTAATTAATTTGAAGTTGTTTAAGTCTAAATAACCGTTGGCTACTGGTAAACATGACCAGTCTTTGTCTACAAGCTCAGGGTCAATTTGTTTTGAAACTTGAATGAAACTTATTATCTCACTGCGTTGCTCTCTAGTAGCCAACTTATAACCGTGCTGATGTATCAATACATTTAATTCAGCGGGTTGTAATTTTTCATAAACTCCGTCTCCGTACTTATAAATATTGTCTCCAACGGCTATAAGATTAAATGCTTCAATCAGTCTTTGAGCGACTTCTAACCAGTTGTCAGGTTTCTTATATTTAGGTCCAGTTCCGTTTTGTTCTTTCATGTTTTCATAAGCTATCTTATCAGCTGGTCTAGCTACGGTGGCTTTAAAGGCTTCTACCGGCATTGGGTCTTCCCATATTTCTAGGTTGATTATTTCTAAGCATTCTATACTTTCTTCTTCAGTTACCATGTTAGGTCCACTCATCGCCGCTCTTAATTTGAATAGCGCTTCATTTCCTTGACCGTCAGGCATATCTATGAAACTCACATCAGATTCACGTCTAGTTCTCAACGGTCTTAACCAAAACGGTAGTTCATCTAAGTCTGGTCCATATTCTCCCCAAGCTCTAAATCGCTCGTCATTAACTGGTAATATAACATAACCTTTTCCATCAGCTCTTCCATCACAACCAATTCCTATGTGATTTATATAGCCTTGAAATTGACCTTTACCTTTCATTATATCACTGGCATTCTTAAATATGAAATGAGTGCCTTGTTTACTATAGTTAGTATAGTAGTTTATAGAATGATTGTCTAACAATGTTTTCATCACTTCTGAAGACCTAGCGTGGTCTTTATTGTCTACGTCTATTACAATTAGTCCTCTCGGAACTATCCAACCAAGTCTGCCTCCTCTGCTTGCCCAGTTCTTAGCTTGTTCAACGGTTAGAGGTTCTTTTAGTGATGATATACAAGCTTTCGCTTTCTTCCTTATGGCTTCATTTGTAAGTTCTTCTTCTTTAAAAGGTAGAAGTTTTACGAATTTAGACGCAGGAAATATCTCACAAAATGTATCAAAGTTCATTATAATGCGCCTCCTTGTTTAATTGACATCAATAGATTGTGTATATTTTGTTTAGTTTGTAAAGAGCTCCATATTCTGTATTCGACCTTTTCATTGTCGTCTACGTCATTTATCAAAAACATTATTGAACATTTTTCTTTCTGGTCTCGTCTCCAACATCTGTGCATCATTTGCTTAAAGTTTATAAATGAGAAATCACATGTATAATATATAATGTCTTGACATTCTTGTATATTTACAGAGTTTCCCTTTGAACATTGCAAGAGCAATACACACTTCTTTCCTTGCGATAGAAGTTGTTTGAACTCTTGAACGGTCATTACATTTTCAATTCCAGCTTCTACTAGAGCTTTATTCAATAATACATAGTCTTCTTGAAATCTATATGCTACAATCAAGCATTTACTCATAGACTTAGCTCTTTCTAGTACATATTCAATTTTAGGATTAACGTAATCTTTGATATAGTATACTTGTCTGCCGTTCTCATCGTTATAATACATAAAACCATTTAAAGCTTGTTGAGCTTTTTGAATCGCAGCAGCTTTTATGACGGTACTTTCATTGTCGTTAAGTTTCAATATTCCTTCTAACGCGTTTTCATATTCCCGTGTCTTTGGTACTTTAAATACTTTATAGTCTTTTTCAAATGGTGGCATACTGGTATCATCGTCGTCATAGCCCCAGAACATTACGCCTCTATCATACACGGCTTCCATTAAAGCTTGACCACTTTCATTTAATTGAGTAGGTTTTTGAAAACTACCAAAAGGTCCATATTGAAGCTCTAACACACAGAATTTATATCTAAAGGTATTAGTGGATATTTCACCCATACCTGCAATATTCAAGTTATGAATTACGCACCAGGGCTCAATATAATTATTACCTGATAGTGTACCAGTCATTCCAAAAACGTATTCTGTCTTCTTTGTTAACGCGTGAACCAATTTCGCATATTTTGTCTTAGCTCTTGTTACTCCAGAGCGTAAGCTTTGACATTCATCACAAACTATTACATCCCAGTGTTTTCTCAATAAGGCCTCTTTTACATTACCTATGGCAGTTCTATCAGTCACATAGTATGTATCTTTAGGTAATATGTATTGTGTTTCAATTTCAGCTTTCCACATATCTTTGATACATCTAGCATTTGACAATATTAATACTGATATCGGCTTTTCTTTTAATCTTTGTATTTCCATTATAGCATGTATTACCGGATATGACTTTCCTTTACCCGGCTCGAAACCTAAAATGAAGTGCTTTCTTTTCAATAATAGTTGCTCAGAAAATTCTTGTTCAGGTGTTCTATACTTTTCGTTATAGTCTTTATATGAAATACTCACGGTTATCACCTTCCTTCTTTACCATTTTCTACCATCGTCAATTTTTTTAATTTGACAGTATTCCTCAAAGCCTTTTTGTATATTGCAAATACTATATGAACAATTATTAAAATACTCGCTCGTCAATTCTAGGTCGTCTATGAAAGTCAATAATAATTCTAAGTCTTGTATGTCATTCCAAATTACTATCGTGAAACCTCCGGCTCGATTTATTTTTCGCATCTGTATTCCTTGTTGTTCACTCGGTTTATTAGTTCCTACTTTAGCCTCTATACCGATAAAGAAACCTTTGTAGCAACACAATAAATCAGGTATTCCAGGTACTCCTATCATAGAGCCATGTACTTTCATAACCCAACCACCTCGTCGAGTTATATAAGTCTGCACTCTTTCTTGGTAAGAGCCTTCTTTTTGTTTTGACATAATTTCACTCTCCTTGATGAAGCTTGACAGAGTCGAACTGCCATATCCCAGTTAGCTTCATATTAATAGGACAGTCTTTGCGACTATCCTATTATTTCATATTCATATAGATATAATCTATAAAAACTCTATGATATTAATTTTAAGATATCATATAGAGACTTTTATATATTATCTTGATAATTATAAAGACGAATGATTTGGATATCTTAATCCTCAAATTCTGAACCGATTAATCTTGAAACTAGTTCTTCACCATCTCTAGTGATTAATACATTATTCAATACAGCTGAAACGCCTTTCTTTCCTTCAACGCTATAAGCGAAGAATGTAAGAGACACTCTTCCATAACATCCACTGTATACTGTTAGTGGATTAATTATTTCTTGATGATTATTGTCAAGAACCACTGGTTTATATTTAGTGGCTAATCTCATATAGTAGCATTCTTTAAGTTCTGGGTTCTTAATATTCTTAAGTTCACCATACTCATCAACTTCTGTATCACCATCTCTTAATGTATTAGTGATGGCTACTGGCATTCTACCACCAAAACACTTTTGTAAACCTTTTTCAGCAGCAGCTTTGATACCAGCGTGGATTGCCTCAATAGTCTTTGTGTCTTTCTTTGGAATTAGAATGGTAACTGAATACTTACCTTCAGCGTCTGTTTCTTTGAATTTCTTAGCCTCGAATAAGTTTACATAACTTAGTCTCACTTCACCTGTTACTACTTGATTGCTATTTAATTTGCTCATAATGTTTTCTCCTTTGTATTATTTGTTTTAAATTTGTAATAAGCATAATCTAACATGTGGTTTAGTCCTCGAACTCTTCTCCATGTAGAGTATACTGTGATTTTTCAAAAGCCGGTCTAGCATCTGTTTCCTTTACTATTATAGGAGATGGACAAGTCTTAAGTATGTAATCACCACATAGTGCCTCAAAGTTTCTCTTACCTAAATTTCTCTCTAGAGTCGTAATAGGCTGTAGTACTTTCGGCCTTAAATATTGCTCTTCAGAATAACCTGCCTCTTGAAGTTTTATTGCAACATCTTCAGGACTTGCTATTATTCTTTTTGATGTACCCGCAACAACTTTGAAACCGCCTATTTTGACGTTATCTTGTATCATAACTTTCTTGGCATATTTTTCAACATCTTCAAACCAAGCTCTAAATAGAGGTCCTATATCTAATATTCGACTTAACATTTCAGGTGTCATATTAGCGGGTTCAGTTATATGATTATCGACAACTACAGATGAAAACTCATTTTGTGCCTGCTCAAGATAGAATTGACCTCTTGCAGAACACTTTTCTCTCAATTTACAAAACTTGCAATGATTACCTGGCTTTAAGTCTCCTTGGCCCGCTATTGCCAATTCAGCTCTAGGCTTAACATAATTGATTGCCCAGTCGTTTAAATCTTGAACGCTTATGCAGTCTGTACTTCTGTCGTACAATCTAGGTTGTATAATAGTCATTCTAGCTTCTGAGAATATACCTTCTCGCATGAAAGTTTTAATAGCTCCACAAGCATATAATCTTAATTGACTATTTTTTATCGCACTCACAGGTACGCCTTTACCGAACTTCAAATCTATTACATGAACGAAGTTTCTACTGATGATGAGAACATCGCTAGTTCCACTACCAGAAGGTACTATGTCACTAAATTCAACTCTCGCTTCAAGAAATACCTTTAAGGTTTCTTCTCGATAGTCTTCTTTTATAATTGTCATAACCTCAGTTACATAAGCATTTACATATTCATTAAACTCTTCGTTGTAATATTTACTGGATAGTCTGAATGCATCAAACTTATCTTTGTATTCTTCATCGTCTATGTATTCTAAAGCATATGACAATTTCAATTCAGCTAGTGCATGAGCTTCTGTTCCTTCTTCAGCATATGGTGATACTGAGAAAGACTCATGTGATTCCAGTACGGCACTAGGCGTACATTCTAACCATCTTTCTGAGCTTGAAGGCGATAATAATGCGTGAACGGTTGGACTGGCCATTATTTGTCACCTGCATTTTCAGTTGGTGGAGCTTCGCAAGTTGAGTTTTGACTGGCTACATGTCTGTTCCATTTATTAGCGTCTTCTATCACGCCATTGAACTTTCCAATTAAGTCTTGCGAAGTTGCTCCTGCTCCATATTTAATACATTCTATGATTACTTGATAATCGTATTGGGTCATAATATTTTTCATGTTATCACCTCCTTAATTATTTGAGCTTTCACTAGAATATAGCTTATAATACTCAGTTAATACGACTAATAGTCCTTCACCAGTTTTCGTGTTGTCTCTAGTCATACTTTCTTTGTCAAGCTCTATTAATAGCTTAGCTAGCCCGTCTGCTACTTGAGCCAGTGGTCCGTTTACAGCATAATCATAACCTTCATTTAGATTTAAGCCTTCTTCATCGCCTGTTAAATTTTCAATAGCCTCAATTGTTAAAATGTTTTTCTTTCTAACTTCTTTTACCTCATTTACATTAATAGTATTTTTCATGTTATCACCTTCCTGAACTTCCGTTCCAATTTTTGTTTCTTTTACCTTTTTTGAGTACTTTACATTTAACTCTATCTTTTGCAGACTTTGCGTTTACAATGCTGAATATTCTTTCTCCAGCATCAAATGACACGGTATAATTATTTACATTGACAATCATAGCATGAATACAACCAGTGTAGTTCGTATCTATTACACTTGATATAGGAAATATTCCTTTTTGTGCAATAGAACTTCTAGCTACCAATATGGCATATTCTTTTCTACGAGGAGTATAATGATGTGGTAACTCAATATTATTTATGCCGGGAGTCAATGTTATATTTCTAGGTAATACAACATCAATTCCACCATCACTTTTATAACTTTTAACGTACATATCTTTTTCCACAGCTAAAATTCCTTTCTGGACATTTTCCATTTACACAATCTGGTAATGCGTTCACTACCCAATTAGGGGATATATTATATAATGTTTCATATATCAACTGAGATATATATTGTACTTCTTTGGTATTTCTATTGCACAATCTAGTTTTCAATATATAGTTCCAGTCGCTTATATTAGCACTTATAATAACCGCTTTTCTAAGGCCTTGAGGTAATATATAACCAGCTTCATCTTTATCAATTCCTGCGTCTATGAGTTGCTTATACAATTTATCAATTTCAGCATAAGTACTCTTAATTAAATCACCATGGTCAGAGTTGAGATTTACATTAGGTATAACATAGTTATCTTCTCTGTTTTCAAATGATGAATACTGAGTTGATGTACTCATGAAGGTAGCCCGTTTAGCATGAGTTCTTAATTGACTAACGGCCTTTGTACTTAAACCTGATATGGCAATTGTTACATAACACATTCTCATAATAGTCGTATGTGGTAATAACATCAAGTCTTTAGATGGTGTTCCTATATGGTTAGC
>Ga0265294_10006487_pt1 | contig 14035 bp, 16 predicted proteins | sample MunlanPumphouse3_FD_192504 | JGI IMG/M metagenome (GOLD analysis project Ga0265294, IMG submission 192504) | Groundwater microbial communities from a municipal landfill in Southern Ontario, Canada - Pumphouse #3 | ecosystem: Environmental > Aquatic > Deep subsurface > Groundwater | place... | reverse complement strand
AAAAATATGAATGCTTAGCTTGCGGATACATTTATGATCCGGCAGAAAATAATAATGTAGCATTTGAAAACCTACCTGATGAGTGGACTTGTCCTCTCTGTGGCGTGGGTAAAGATATGTTTCAAATTGTAGAATAAAAGATTGAGGAGGGCTTGTCCCTCCTTATTTCGCTAATAAAATATAAATTTAAAGGAGAATTAAAATGCAAAAATATGAATGTATTCCTTGTGGTTATATATATGACCCAGCTGAGAATGACAATGTAGCTTTTGAGGATTTACCTGAAGATTACACTTGTCCTGTTTGTGGTGTTGGCAAAGATATGTTTCAGGCTTTAGAATAGTTACTTAAAATATTAGTTTGTTTATTAGCCTTTAAAAGCACAAGAAAGGGGTGATATTGGATAAATATGAATGCGTAGCTTGTGGCTATGTTTATGATCCTAAAGAACATAATGATGTAAGATTTGATGAGTTACCTCAAGATTATAGATGTCCTAATTGCGGAGCTGAACTAGAGATGTTCCATAAAGTAGTCATCTTTAATAGAGCCAATGCACCTACTGTTTCTTGAACAATGCTCCCATAGGGTAATAACTTACTAAATAGAATTAGGAGAGATTTTATGCAAAACTTATCAGTAAATGAAGTTATTGAGTTTGCTTTGAACATTGAAAGAAACGGCAAAGCTTTTTACGAAAGTGCGCTTGCCAGAAAAGATTTAGATGCTAATGCCCGCGAGTTAATCACTTTGTTAAGAGATGAAGAGATAGCTCATGAAATGTACTTTAAGAGTCTTAGAGATTCTGATGATTTGGCAGATTTAGTTGATCCAGATGGTTGGGAAATGACCTCCTCTTACCTCGATTCTGTCATCAAAGCACATATCTTCAATAAAAAAGGTGCCTCTATAAAATTAGCTACAGAAGCTAAAGATACTAAAGAGATTATCAGATTTGCTATGCAATTTGAGAAAGATACTCTGCTCTATTTTCACTCTCTCTATACAGAAACCAAAGATGAAAAAGCCCAAAAAGCTATCTTTAAGATTATTAGAGAAGAGATGACTCATCTGAAGAAACTACAAGATATTTATAACGTGCTTCAGAGGTAATAAACATGGTAGATTTATTTTCTATTGATGCAGAAGCTCCTGACTTCTCTCTATTGAACAGCGAAGAGAAAACTATTTCTAAAGCTGATTACCAAGGAAGTTGGCTTCTCCTCTACTTCTATCCTAAAGATAATACACCCGGTTGTACTGCTGAAGCTTCTGACTTCTCAGCTCGCCTGGATGACTTTAGTGATTTGAATGTCAAAATTGTAGGAGTAAGCAAGGATTCTGTTAAAAGTCATAGTAACTTTATCGCCAAGCATAATCTCAAGATAGAGCTGCTCAGCGATCCGGATTTGAAAACAATAAAAGCTTATAAAGTATGGGGAATCAAAAAGAACTATGGAAAAGAGTATGAAGGCTTAATTCGTTCAACCTTTTTAATCGACCCCCAAGGGAAAATAGCTAAATATTGGACTAATGTCAGAGCCAAAGGGCATGCTGAAAGAGTTTTAAAAGAGACAAAAACAATAATAAATGTGTGATGAATAACAATATACAAATATAAAGGAGAAAGAATGCAGAAAGATTATATGATTATCTTAGTAGATACCAGAAAAGAAGAAGCTGTAACAGTTCAGAAGATTTTAACAGAATGGGGTTGCGTAATTAAAACAAGATTAGGACTCCACGGTGGCGTATTAGATGATTGCTCTAAGAACGGAACCATCTTTTTAGAATTAGTTGGAAAGCAAGAGCAACATCTTGAGATGGAAAGAAAACTTAACCTTCTCAAAGGTGTAGCTGCCAAAATTATTGAATTAGAAGTTTAACCTAAGAAATAATGATTTAATTAAATTGCTACGCGATTAATCTACCGCGTAGCAATTTATTGTTTATTTACACTATTTATTACATTTTGCGAATGACCTTAACACCTTGCAAAGTATTTGAAACAGGACACACATCTTCTATATGGGCAATTAATTTCTCTATGTTTTCCTGTGGTGAAGGGGAGTCGATAATGATTTTGTAGCGAACTTCAGAAAATCCGTTTGGAGCTTCCGGATTAATTCTCAAAAATCCATCCGGATCTAAATCTCCCTCAACCTCAACTCTGCACCCATCTAATTTAACTCCATTCTTTTTTGCAAAAGATGCAGCACAAATAGACATGCAACCGCCAAGAGCATTTAATAGCATCTCCACAGGGTTCATTGCTTTATCAGTTCCACCAAGTTCTTTAGGCTCGTCTATTCCGACTGTAAAATCTCGTGAAGTTCCTTCGCAATAAGTGCCTTTTCCCATCAATTTCACATCAGCTTTAAATGTTGTCTTTGCCATAGTATCTCCTTTTGTTTATTTTCTGAAAGTATAATAAAGAAAATAGTCTCGCCAAATTCTATTTGATAAAATATGCAAATAGTAGGGGCGTATTGCATCCACCCTCTTATTTTACTACAGAGTTATTCTGTTAAGATACACGGAGAAGAAGAATTTAATTTAAACAATTAAATAAATAAAATAACTCCTAAATTACAAAATAGTAGATAGTTATCAAGAAAGAGAGAAGATTTACCTAAATAAAATATCAACAAAAGTAAAAAAAGTATTGACAGGAAAAAGCCTTATTATAATTTGATTAAACTTAACTTATACGAAGTATTGGTCCAGTAACTCAGTGGTAGAGTATCTCCCTTTTAAGGAGAGAGTCGATGGTTCGAGTCCATCCTGGATCACCAATTGACCCCTTCGTCTAGTGGTTAGGACTCAAGATTTTCATTCTTGCAACAGGGGTTCGATTCCCCTAGGGGTCGCCAAGAGAGCTTATCAGCGTGGTAAGCTCTCTTTTTTTATTTTAGAAAAAGGTTGCCTCAATTCATAGCCCACATATTATTGACATGTAAATATAGAAGATTAATCATAACTAAATTATAACATTGAGGAGTATGCATGAAAACAATGAAGTTCTTATTCCTGATTATATTCGCAGTACTTATTTTAGTCGGTTGTGAAGATGGGGCTGCGATTAGAATAACCAACCAAACTAATCACAATCTGTATGGAGCCATAGATGGAACCAGCTTTACCATAGCCGGTAAAGAAATATATGAAATACCTGTTGATACTGATCGCAAAGTACCTTTTTTTGCAGATGGAAGAACCAAAAAGATGTTAACCCTGCGTGGAGAAACTTTTAGAATCTTTGATGAATACAATAAGATATACTATGATCAAACAGAAATAATATTCACACCAGGAAATACTTATAGAGTATATTGTAGTCCTAATAGTGCTTCTGTTAAGATTATTAACCACTCTAACCAAAGAATAACCAAGCTCAAATATAGGAAGGTTACCCAATTTACAAACGGTGAATTATTCTTGGTAACTTTTGATCCACCTATTGAACCGGGAGATTTTGCCTACCATAACATAGCCTTCCAAACTAATGAAAATAGATTCTATTATACTTTTGTAGTTGAAACTGAGAACGGTAACAGTTATGATTTTGGCGGCAATGTGGAGGAGAGTTATCTCTCTATAGATGAGCAGTATTTGATAGAATTTTGTGAAAACTAAAAAATAAGGGCGAAATATTTTCGCCCTTTTAAATTTTGATTAAACCTTAATCACTATTTAATAATACCTCAGGTAAAACCATTTCTAAACCTAAAATAGAATAAAATAGCAAAGAGACAGATCACAACAATATAGAAAATCAAGTTAGAAAGACGGTTTTTCTTTCTAGATAACTCTTTAAAAACTTCATTATTTACTTTAAAAAAGTCATCAGGAAGCTTGTTAAAATCAGCATCGTGTACAAATTTATTGCGAACTGTAGCAATATACCTGATCTTTTTTGTGAGTTCAGGAGTAAGCTTCTCCTCTACAGAAGTAACCTTCTCATGCAGTCCTGTACCGGTTGCATTATATTTCAGTGCTAACAACTTTTCGATTCTTTTGGTGTTTTTTACAACTTTAAATTTATTCATAACCAATATTTACCTTAGTTATTTATTATGTCAAGTGTTTTCCATTTTCCTTGTCTAAATCTGAAGATTAACACAATGCTAAACAAGAAGAAGGTTACCACTAAGACGCCCCAACTAAATACAGCGGATAGTCCAAATACTTTTAGAGAGAGGTAAATAACGCCTGCAGCTATCCAATGCATAGCAATGAAGGCAACCATAGTCCAATGAGTATCCCCAGCTCCGCGCAAAGCACCGACCAAGGAGATAGAGACAGCATCGCCAAGCACATAGAGCGTTGCTAATCTCAACATCGAAATAGACATAGGAAGAGCAGCAGTAAATACTTCAGAAGCATCTTCCGGCTTAAACACATTAGCTAAAATATGAGGGAAGAAAGTGTAAAGCACAAATATAATAACTGAATAGAGAAGTCCTGTTTTAATACCGGACATAGCTGCTTTCGTAGCACTTTTGATATCCCTGGCTCCCATATATTTGCCAACTAAGCTCGTTACAGCCACTTGGAATCCGGTTAAGGGCATAAATGCAATGAAGTCCCAGTTGAACATGATTGATGAGGCAGTAGCTACTACATCGCCTTCTGAATGCAATAAAAGCGTGATTACAGTGAAGGCAGAGAGGGTCATAAAGCTTTCAAATCCTTGAGGTAAACCATACCAAAGCAGCTTCTTCATAATAGTAGGATTGAATCTGAATGATTTTCTTATTTGGTAATCCATTCTATTACGCTTACTTAAATATAGTACAAAGAGGATAAGTACACCGGTGAAACCGCCAATATTAGTTCCCCAAGCTGCACCCCTCATCCCGAGAGCAGGAAATCCACACTTACCAAAGATCAACAAATAGTTGAATAATACATTTGTAATTAAAGAGGCAAAACCGGCGATCATGACAGCTTTGGTTCTGCCGATACCTGAAAAGAAACTACTAAAGGCAGTTCTTAACAACATAAAGATGGTACCCCAAAGAAGAACTGAAAAGTACTCTATTTGCAGAGGAAGTTGATTTACCGGGATACTCATATACTTGAAAATCCCTTCTGCCATCGGTGTTGTTACTAGAAGAATTGGGTAGGCAATTAAAGCTATTAAGATAGCTTGGAAAGTAGTTACCGATGCTCTACTTTTAAAACCTGCTCCTATATATTGAGCTACTAAGGCTGTTGAATAGCTGATTAAACCGGTGAAAAAGACTGTAAATGTAGCAAGAAATACACCTCCTGCTAAAGCTGCGTTCATGTGATCCGGGCTTAATTTTGATAAAAACAGTCTATCTGTGAATGTCATAATAGCATCACAACCCATTGATACAAACATGGGAAGGGCTATTAATAACATTTCTGTGATACCACCTTTTGGGTGATTTTGTTCATTCATCTCTACTTTCCTCTTCTTTTTTCATTATAGGGAACTAAACAAGCAAACTTTGCGAATTCGGCAAGCTTTATTTTAAATAATAAGCGACAGTAGGGTGTTTACATCACAAGCTAAAGATAGTAACTGCTATGACGTAGGTGAGGTTAGGGAAATAATTTATAATGAATAATGAAGAAGTAATTTTAGCCACTGAGTGCACTGAAAACACAGAAAAGAAAGAAGAGAAGGATTTAAAAGAGAAAAATGAAGTCAGTGGCAAACAAGAGGGCGTATGCAATACGCACCCTACATTATCGATGCTTTCAATTGTCCCGTCCTATTTTCGATTGTTATTTCAAGCTATATTACCCCTTCATGGTTATTACTTATGTGTATAATGTACTTGTGGTTAGTTCTTGAAATAGAAGAATTCAATAAGATATGCTTCGGAAAGATAAGATTCCCCTTCGCTGAAGGGAAATGAATACGGATGTGGGCATCCGCAATCCCAGTAAAGAGGCTTCGTAGCCAACACCAACCAATTACAAATTAAACAAATCAACGATTAAACATACATTTAATTCGTGTGAAGGTCTTTTCTTTTCAGTGTTTTCTGTGTTGTCAGTAGCTAAAAAAAGGGTATCCCCGAAGGAATACCCTCAATTATTAATTATTAATTATTAATTAAAAAGACCTAGTCTCCTAAAGTTGCAACCATCACAGCTTTAATAGTGTGCATTCTGTTTTCAGCTTCATCAAAGACAACTGAGTTTTCAGATTCAAATACTTCATCAGAAACTTCTTGAGCTTTGAGTCCGTATTTCTCATAAACTTCTCTGCCAACAGCAGTATTTAAGTCATGATAAGCAGGTAAACAGTGCATAAAGATAGTTTCTTTTTTGCCTGTCATATCCATCATAGCTTTATTAACTTGGAATGGTTTTAAGAGATTAATTCTTTGTTCCCACACTTCAGCAGGTTCGCCCATTGACACCCAAACGTCAGTGTAGATAGCATCAGCGCCTTTTACGCCTTTAGCGATATCATCGGTAAGAGTGATTTTAGCACCTGTCTCTTTAGCAATTTCTCTGCATTTGGCAACTAACTCTTCATTTGGGAAAAGTGATTTTGGAGCAACAATTCTAAAGTCCATACCCATTTTTACAGCACCAACCATAAGAGAGTTACCCATGTTGTTTCTACCATCACCGGCGTACGCGAAAACAACTTCATTAAGAGGTTTGGCAATATGTTCTTGGATAGTTAAGAAGTCAGCAAGAATTTGAGTCGGATGATATTCAGTTGTTAAACCATTCCACACAGGAACACCTGCATGTTTGGCTAATTCTTCAACAATAGCTTGTCCGTAGCCTCTATATTCAATCCCGTCGAACATTCTTCCGAGAACACGAGCTGTGTCCGCCATTGATTCTTTATGACCAATTTGAGAGCCTGAAGGACCAAGATAGGTTACATGAGCACCTTGATCTAAAGCACCCACTTCAAAAGCACAGCGGGTTCTGGTTGATGTTTTTTCAAAGATAAGAGCGATATTCTTACCTTTAAGTCTTTGTTGTTCGGTGCCAGTGTACTTAGCTCTTTTTAAATCTCTAGCGAGGTCTAACAGGTAGTTGATCTCTTTAGGTGTGAAATCGAGCAGTGTGAGGAAATGTCTGTTTCTTAAATTAAAAGCCATATTTAACTCCTTAAATATTATATTTATTATTTAATATCCAATAAAAACTAGTTGAATTTTATAGCAAGGACTTTTTTAATTTCTCTTAATTAAGGAAGTTCCAAGAGATGAGAACTATCATAGATTGCGGAACAGATCTCTCTCCTGCAATAACTTGATAATCTAAGATATTCTTCCAATACCCTCTAATTTCAAATTGTTGAGTAATCTGAGCCCCAACATAAATGTCCAATAAAGAGCATTCAGGGTAGAATACTTTATCACTCTTTTCATAACCAAGATATGAATCAAAGAAGTGATGGGAGATCCCGAATCTTAGCAGATTATTATGTTTGATATCTTTGATTAACTCAATGGAGTTGGTCAGATTGAATTTAGGAGTATAGAGAATATTATATTTGTCATATTCTTGATAAATTCTCACAAGAGATTGCAGGTTAAGCTTATAAGTATTAAAAATATAAGTGTAATCTCCGCTTAGTTGAGCTTTAAAAGCTTGGTACTCTTCGTGCAAAGAAGCATTAAGAGCTTCAGTTTCTATCTCTGCACTTCCCAAAGCTATATTAAGATTTAAGTTATGATCAGTGAAGCTAAGTGTTAAGCCTGTATTGTTCTTTTCATTTAGGTAGAGAGAACTGGGTAGGGGAGCATCAGCTGTAGGAATATAATCTGTGAAAAGATTAGCTTTATGAAGTGTTTTTCTAAAGTTGGTAAATACTCCTAACTTGAACTTAGTATTGATGTTATAACTTACTTCACTATTAGAAAGAAGCTGATAGGGAAGAGTTGTTACTAAGTTTGCAGAGAGATTAAACTTTTCATAATCAGAGTTGAATTGCAGATTGAGCAGGTGGTCAATATCTGAGGAGAGTGAATTTAGCTCCTGACTGTAGAAATCTTCATCATGATAGAAGAATTCGTAGCTGATATTGCTGTGCCAATGATCTGTGTTAACTTCTTTAGCAAGAAGTAATTGCCAATATTCTCTACTGAGCGTTTGGGGAGTAATATTCTTATATTTCTCACCGGTGAATCTTAGTCCTACATCAACATATTCATTGTTGTAAGTGGCAGCCGCAGAGCTGCTATTCTCTTCCCAGATTAAAGAAGAGAGACGGAAGCCGGGTGATAGTTTATTAAAAGGTCCTTCGTAGGAGATAGAGTTGAAAGCTATATTGAGGTTGCTCTCTTTAAAAGGAATGACTAAATTAGCACTACTGTTAGAGGCTAATTCATTTCCGGAATAGAGATTACCCTTCAAGAAGTTCATTCTGAAGTCTAGGTTATATCTATTAAGAAAGTAGTTCTTTTTCAAGGCAACATAACCGGATCCTAAGTCATAATCACCCATTCCGGCTACTACTTCGATAGCAGTTACCGGTAGTTGGTAATATTTCTTATTGAGAAAGTAAAAGTCATTACTGTTAGATTCTTGATAAAATCGATTATAGTTTTGTAATTTCTGAAAAGTAGGGTAGAGGGAGTTTAGTTCTGTAAATTTATCTCTTTTAAGATAGTAGTTATCAGCACTTAACCCAAATAAGTGTCCTTGAACTGACCAGAATAGTAACTTATTAGAATCGGCGATATACTCTTCACGATGCTCGCTTTTATACTGTTCAACTTTAGAAAAAAGATCTTTGTATGCTAAATACTTTAATTTTAAAGCTTCATCTTCTTCATTCTCAACAAAAATAGTTGCAGCAGTTAGAGAGTCTAAATCTGCCGCAACATTGAGTGAATCCAATCCAGACACGGATTGGTTCAACGAATCACTGAGTACTAGTAGTGATTCAGTTTGAGAAAATACAAAAGTTACAGAGAACACTAAGATTACAAGACTACAATATTTCTTCCATTCCATTAACTAATTCCTTCAACTTCAATTTATGACAAGTAAATATTAGTGAACTTTTTTTACAAGTTAAATTTAAAAACTACCAACTTCAAAGAACATTTCCACATTGGGTATCCCTGATTTTTTGGCATCTTCTAAAGTTCCATTGAAGAGAAGTTTCCCTCTATCCAAGAAGATTATCTTATCCGCAATTCTGTGAATTGAGGCTAATTCGTGCGTTACAATAACCATAGACATGTTGAGCTGTTTTCTGAGGTTAAGCATGAGAGCATCTAGATCTGCACTGGTAACAGGGTCAAGTCCGGCAGAAGGTTCATCACAAAAGAGTATTTCGGGCTCTAAAGCAAGAGCTCTGGCTAAGGCTGCGCGTTTCTTCATACCACCTGATAACTCGGAGGGAGTGAGATAAATCGCATGATCTAAATTAACCAAATGGAGCTTAGTTTTGATAATTCTTTCTATGATCTTAGGAGGCAAATTAGTATGCTGTTCTAAGGGAATAGAGACATTATCAAAGATGGTAATGGAATTGAGTAAAGCACCGTTCTGAAATAACATACCAGTTCTTTTTAAGACATTATTAAACAACTCTTCATCCATATTGGTAACATCTTCGCCGAAAATCTCGACTGTTCCGGAGTAAGGTTGATATAGTCTGAGAATATTTTTAAGTAGCGTTGTTTTTCCGCATCCACTGGAGCCGAGAATAACGGTTATTTCACCCTTATAGATATCTACGGTAATACCGTCTAAGACTACTTTCTCTCCATACTTGGCAACTAAATTCGTAGTTTTTATTATTATTTCTTTTTTCATAATTATAGATAAATCAAGCTGAATGCCGCATCTGCTAAGATCACAGCAAAGATTGAGGTAACAACGGAGCTGGTGGTTGCTTTTCCCACACCTTCGGCTCCACCTGTAACTTTCATGCCATAGTAGGCACCGATAATTACAATTAACCAACTAAAGACGACTGTTTTTGCTAAAGTTATTAAAATATCTTTCACTGCTAAAATATTAATCGCCCGTGAAACAAATACTTCTCCTGAAATATCTAACATACCGACTGAAATCATTAATCCTGCTGCTAAACTGACTATTACAGAGAAGGCAACTAGCAGAGGCATTGTCAAAGTAATGGCATGAAACTTAGGCACAATAACATACTTAATCGGGTTAAGCGACATCATTTTAAGAGCATCAATCTCTTCTGTTACCTTCATAGTGGCAATTTCTGAGGCAATAGCTGAACCACTTCTACCGGCAATGATAATCGCCGTGATGAGTGGTCCCATCTCTCTGACAATGGAGATACTTAGCAAATCGGCAATAAAGACACTAGCTCCAAACTTCTGAAGTTGAACTCCTGATTGAAGGGTCAGAATAAAGCCAATTACAAACGAGAGCAGAGCAACAATAGGCAGGGCATCAAGCCCAATGGCGATTGCCTGTTCTGTTACAGAACCTTTTCTTCTTCCTTTGCGTTCAAGAACTCCTGCTATACTCCACCAAATTGTATCAGAAGCAAGATAAAGACCATTCTTCATCTCGTCTAAGAAGTTTAAAAATACACTGCCTAAATTAACTAAGAAATTATCAACTATAGGCTTAGAAGAAGATTTTACTTCTGCCGAAGAGAAGACTTCAATAGTTCTGTTAACAGAGCTATCCCCATTCACTATAGCTTCGCGTGTCAACGATTTCGCCTCTAAAACCTCCTCAATAAAGGAGACGCCCGCACCATCAATAGAGGTTACATTACTTATATTGAGTTGCGTTATCTCTTTTTTCAGGAAATCACGCTCCCACTCTTTGAGCAGGTCAGGGATTGTAATAATCACGACCTTATCCGGTAAATATAGAGTTTTATCTGTTAGTGTTAATTTACTCATAATGACTTAGAAGAAGTAGGAAAGTCTGATGAATGAGCTTGTTCTATACACGAAGTAATCTTTTACATTATCATCATAATTAATATCAAATCTGAAATCCCAAGAGACATTATTAATCAACTTGATGTTAAAAATATTGATAAACTCAAAAGTTGGGTCATGATCACCTTGCAAAGGGATAAGTAAATCCGCAGTAGAAGACCAATTCAGTCTTATTTGTGGGATGTTAACATTACCAACAATAGAAGTAGCGATACCTTTTGTTGAGGTATTGGCGATTTCATTATAAACTTTAAAGCCATCTTCGTCTGAGCTAGAAACTAAGACATCAGTGTTGACAGTCTGTAACCACCCTAAACCGGCGCGGAAGTTTATTGTACCATATTTGCCGTTTTTAACTCTGAAGTTCAATCCCATATCTTCTTTTAAGGTTAGAGGAAAAAGCGGATTCTGCAATTTAATATTATCTCTGCTGAGCAGTGAATCAATAAGTACACCATGTGAATCTTTGATTTTATAGTTTGTATCTGATGAGAAGTAGTGGTGCCTAGGGAAGAAGTGAGAGCTGGTATCAAACCTGCCATAGACTCCAAATTGGTTCCAGACATTATAGATAACAGTATTATTAAATCTAAAGTTATCAGCAGATATCTTTAAACTCTGGTTTGATTCTTTACCAAAGCCCAGTTCCCAGTCTATTCTGCCTTCATAGTCAAACTTACCTCTATTGTAGAACATCTTTTTGTCAAACTGGCTACTCAAAGTTATATTCTCATTAAAGGAGTTTTTCTCAGCATCATTATTAGCATTAATATTAAAGTTAAGATGGAAAGCATTCTGAGAAGTGTAGTAGCTTTCTGAAGATCTTTCAGCTTCTTGGGGGTGAATACCTGCGCCTAGAAGTTTTCCATTTACTCCTTCAGGATCGACCACAATAGTTAAATTATAGTGTTGATTAGCTACTAAATCAATAGTCGTGAAGTCCACATAAGATGAGAAGGACGCACCATCAATAGTGATGAAGTATCTTCCGGGGTTAAGAATCCAAACTCTGTTTTCTTCACCTGCTTCATCAGCTGCGGAGAAGTCAAAACCAATAGGTTCATTATTATCTGATTTATAAATATCATAGGACATTCTTACTTTAGATTTCCCACTATCAATAATATTAATAGTTAACGAACTCCACGATGGAGTTACAATAGTGCGATACTTAGCTTTTACTTCAACAGGCTTGACTATTTCAAAGTCTTGACCCTGACCGAGATAGAGTGTATAGTTTCCTACCGGTAAATTCTTTGCTTCTCCCATTAGTATTTCATAAGAGAAGTAACTATCGACATCCCTCACTTCCACACTTGGTACTTTATCGCTTTGAGAGAGATTAGGAATAAGAAGTTCACCATTCTGGACTGTGCTATCATCTGAAGTTTCGTAGCTATCATCGTAATCTACAACATTAACTCCTAGTTCAGGTATCTGGTTTTTTACTTCAATCCCTTTTTCGTAGTAGGTAACAACTTTCTCTAAGAATTTGTCATATTCCTGAGAGATTATTTCGGAAAAAGTCTGCACCACAGAAGTCATGCTATGATCAAAGATTTTATCTTCTCTGTTAAATCTATGCACAATGAGAACTCTCTGTTTAGCATCTCTAAGATAGAAATCCATCTTTATATGAGCTCCGGTATCACCATCATGTTCTGTCTTTTCAATATTACCTACAAAGGTATCAATATAATAGTCCGGAAGGTTAGTATAGAAGTCTTTTTTAGCATTTTCAAAGAAGTTATATCTATGAGTTTTTTGAAGTAGTAATTGAGGAATTGAGTTGTAGGGTTTATCTGCCCAAAGATGCTTGTCCATGTAACTGATAGTGTTGATAGAACTCTTTTCCACGATCTGGTTTCTTTGATAAGAACGCGGTATTTGAGTTTCAGTAATCTCCACACTATAAGGGAACGGAGTCTTTTGTATAAGATCAGGATTATCCAAGTGAGGAATATAATCCAAAATATAATGCTTTTGTACTTCTTCTTGCTTGTTATTTGAGCAACCGCTAATAAGTAGCATTCCTACGACTAATGAAATTATTAAATATGTATATTTCTTCATGGACTCTCCTAATTTTTTGATCTTAGCAATAGAGTTGGATTATCATTAATTTGTTTTGAAAACTCATTTAAGTTCTCCATTGCTTCACGAGCAGAATCTAAGATATCAGCGATATCTCTTCTTGATCTGATAACAGTATTATCAACTGTTGTAACCATTGACTCAAATCTAATAACTGAGTTATTTAAACTTGAAACCAATACATTCAAATCGGCTCCTGCAAGGTCAGTTGAAATAGTATCTAAATTAGCGACAATTTTAGGTATTGAACTACTAGTTAAAATAGTGTTCAAAGCAGACATTGATTCGGCTGCTGCAGAAACTAAAGTATCTAATTTAGATTCAATAACATTGGTGAATTTTGCCACATCTCCGGAAATAATCTCCAGATTATGCATAGTTCCTTCTAAAGAAGCACGGTTATCAGTTAAGATATCATCTAAATTATTGATAATAGATGCGATGTTGTCAATATTACCCTGATCAACCAATTTATTCAGACTTTTAATCAATTCATCTAACTGCTCTGTGATAGAAACAGCCTTATTGGTAATTGTGCCAAAGAGGGATTTCTCCACAGCAATGATAGATTTGGGAGGAAGTAGCTTTGCTTCGTTAGTGCCACCCTTAATTTCAATAGCGTTAAGTCCGGTAATACCTACCGGGGTTAATGTCGCTTTGGCATCGCCTTTAATGGGGGTTCCACCTTTAATGCTGATTGTTACCACAATAGAAGTTACATCTTCAGAAGAAATAACAACTTCTTCTACGCGACCAACCCCTATTCCCTGATAATTAACTTTGCTTCCCACATCTAAACCACCTACTGATTCATTGTGAAAGTGGATATAATAAATATCGCGTTTCTGCGATAAATTGCTTCCGGCTATGATCGCAATTGCTAATAATATTACACCAAAACCGGCAGTTAAAAAGACACCTAAACGAAACTTCTGAGCTTTATTTGCCATAATCACCTACCATTAAAACTCCTTCTAATATAACTGTTGCTGTCCCCATTATTGTGAGACCTGTTTTACTTTTATTAACGAACATTTTAC
>Ga0265294_10006486_pt1 | contig 14036 bp, 12 predicted proteins | sample MunlanPumphouse3_FD_192504 | JGI IMG/M metagenome (GOLD analysis project Ga0265294, IMG submission 192504) | Groundwater microbial communities from a municipal landfill in Southern Ontario, Canada - Pumphouse #3 | ecosystem: Environmental > Aquatic > Deep subsurface > Groundwater | place... | reverse complement strand
ATAAAAGAAAAAAAAATAAATCCTAAGTATGTTTGTGAACTTAAAATAGATGGATTATCTATATCATTAATTTATGAAAAAGGTATATTAAAAAAAGGGGTTACTAGAGGTAATGGAGAATATGGCGAAAATGTTACACTCAATATAAAAACTATAAAAGATATCCCTTTAAAATTAAATGAAGAAATTGATATAGAGGTAAGAGGAGAAGTTTATATTGATAATCAAACGTTTGAAAAAATAAATCAAGAAAGAAAAGATAAAAACTTAGAACCATTTAAAAACCCAAGAAATACTGCATCTGGTACTTTAAAACAATTAGATTCTAAAATAGTAGCAAGTAGAAACTTAAAGTGTTTTGTTTATCATATTCCAAACTCTAATTTAGAAACACATTTTGAATGTTTAAAATATTTAGAAGATTTAGGATTTAAAACAAATCCTAATAATAAAATTTTAAACAATATAGAAGAGGTATTAGAATATATAAAAAAAAATACTGATAAAAGAAAAAGTTTAGAATATGTTATAGATGGAGTTGTTATAAAATTAGATAATATAGAAGATCAAAAAACTATGGGTTATACATCTAAATTTCCCAAATGGGCAGTAGCATATAAATTTGTTCCTGAAGAGGTAGTAACAAAATTAAAAGATATAATATTTACTGTTGGAAGAACTGGTAAGATTACCCCAAATGCTATTTTTTCTCCGGTTTTAATACAAGGTAGTACTGTTAAAAAAGCAACACTTCATAATGAAAAAAATATAATAGAAAAAGATATTAAAATAAATGATGATATAGTTGTTAGAAAAGCAGGAGATGTTATTCCAGAAGTAGCATTTGTAAAAAAAACAAATAGTGATTCTCTAGAGTTTAAAATGATAGAAAATTGTCCTATTTGTAATTCTAAATTAGAAAAACAAAATATAGATTATTTTTGTATAAATGATAAGTGCCCTGCAAAAGAAATAGAAAAAATAATTCATTTTTGTTCAAAAGAAGCAATGAATATTGAAGGACTAGGAGAAAGAATAATAGAAGATTTTTATAATTTTAATTATTTAAAAGATTATAGTGATATTTATTTATTAAAAAATTATAAAAACGAATTAATTCAACTTGAAAATTTTGGAGAAAAAAGTATAAATAAATTATTAGATAATATAGAGCAATCAAAAACTAATTCATTAGAAAAACTTTTGTTTGGGTTAGGAATAAAAGAAGTAGGATTACAAACATCAAAAATATTATCTAAACAATTTAGAACTTTAGATAATATTATATTATCTAAAAAAGAAGACTTAGATAATATTTATAATATTGGTGAAGTAGTAAGTGGTAATATAATTGAATTTTTTTCAAATGAAAGAAATAATGAAATAATAAATAAATTAAAAAATTATAATTTGAATTTATCATATAACAATGAAGAAACTTATAATGAAAATATTACAAATAAAACTTTTGTTATTACAGGATCTTTAGATATTTCTAGAAATGAACTGAAAGATTTGATTGAAAAAAATGGTGGTAAAGTAACAGAAAGTGTTACTAAGAATACTAACTATTTAATATTAGGATCTAGTCCCGGAAGCAAATATGAAAAAGCAAAAAAATTAAATATTGAAATAATAAGAGAAGAAGAACTAATTGAATTATTAAAGAGTCGTTAAAATTCGACTTTTTTTTTATGCATTATCATATAAAATACAAAGAAATATAAAACTTTAATAGAAATTATATTTTAGAAAGGAGGAATATGAAAAACTACGAAATTAACAAAGAAACTCTAGCAATAATACCATCTAATAATTACAAATCAAAAATAATAGAAATTAATAATGAATTTGAAATTGAAAAAACTCCTATGCAAATAATAGAAGACAGTTGTCAATATTTTGGTAGTTCATATTATGGTAGATCAAAAGGAACAAAAAATATGACAGGAATAACTCATAAGTCTCCAAAACCGCTGATGTGGGTTCAACTCCTGCTACCCCTGTCTAATTTATTTTTATAGAATAACAAATTAGTCTTAATTTATAAGAAAAATACGATGTTTATTAAAAAAAATACATATTAAAATTTTTAATCTAGTTATATTTTGAATACAATTAATTATTATAGATTATTTAAAATAATAAAAATTTTATATGTTTATTCATATTATTTAGGAGAAAATGAAGACAACAATTTTATAATAAATTTAAATGAGTTAGAAAAATATATACAAAGTAATAATATAAATTTAAATGAGTTAGAAAAATATATACAAAGTAATAATATAAATTTATTAAATAAATATTTACATTCAGTTACTCCTTTATTCTTTAAAATTTAGATTTTTTTATGTAATCGTTCAAAATAATAATATTTTTTTAAAAAGTACGGTATTAAATCGAAAAAAGTCCAGTTTAAACCGGACTTTTTATTATACTTTAAAATATTTTTGATTTTTACTTGTTGGTTTATCTGGGATAGTAGATTTAACTAAACCTGATTCTATAGCTGGATTTAAATAGTTATCTCTAAATGTATCTTTTGATTTTAAATCTAATTTTTCCATAAGTTCAGAAGAACTCATTGGTAGATCATATTGCATTACATTTAATAATTTTGTTATGTAACTACTCATATGATTAATTTGACTACTAGTATCACTTATTAATTATTCTAAAACTTCATTAATCATTTTTAACATAAATTCTATAAACTCATTTGAATTACCATTTTTATGACAATTAGATATAGCTGTATAATATTCATTTTGATATTCTTTTATTCTAGTTTCAATGGGTAAGTATTCAAATATACCTTTCCACTTAGATAAAATAATATTTTGCCATAATCTAGCTATTCTTCCGTTACCATCACTAAAAGGGTGAATAAAAACAAATTCATAATGAAAAATGAAAATAACAGATTATTCTTGACTTTCATATATTTTTAGTGTAAATTAATAACAATTACAAAAAAGGCAGTCGGAGGTTGATTTTATGTTTAAAAATATAAAACAAAACAAAATACTGTTAAATAAAATTAATGTGAATATTAATATTATTTTAGCATGCTGTTTAGACTGCAATAATAAATTAAGAAGTAGTAAACTATAGGCTTTAGAGCCCTCAGTTTGCTACTTTTTTTGTTATTTAAAAGAATGGAGTTGATTTTATGGAAAGTATTACTATTGAAAATTTAATTGATTGTATTAGAACTTATAATGCAGAAGAAATTGACTATATTATGAAGGCCTATGAATTAGCTAATGAACTTCATAAAGGGCAAACAAGACAAAGTGGAGAACCTTATATAATACACCCTTTATCAGTAGCCTTAATACTAGCTGAAATGAGGGCTGATAAAAACACAATATGTGCTGGCCTTCTTCATGATATTGTAGAAGATACTGAAATTAAAAAAGAAGAAATAGCAGATCTGTTTAATCAAGATATAGCTAATTTAGTAGATGGTGTTACTAAAATAAGTAAATTAAATTTTTCTTCAAAACAAGAACAAAACTTGGCAAATACAAGAAAAATAATTACTGGCATTACAGAAGATGTAAGAATAATAATAATAAAATTAGCTGATAGACTTCATAACATGAGAACTTTAGAATTTAAGTCTGAATTTAAACAAAAAGAAAATGCATTAGAGACTATGGAAATATTTGTTCCACTGGCTTATTATATAGGAGCATATAGAATTAAAAGTGAATTAGAAGATTTATCATTAAAATATTTAGATAATGATATGTATAAAAGAATAGAAGAAAAAAAGATAATATTAGAAAGTGACAGTAGACTATGTCTTGAAGAAATTTATGGAAAAATTAAAAATATTTTAGATAGTAAAGAAATACCAAATGAAATAAAAATAAGAACAAAAAATATATATGGAATATATAAAAGAATAAATCAAGGTCATAAAATATCAGATATACATGATTTATTATCACTTAAAATAATGGTAGATGAGATAGATAGTTGTTATAAAACGCTTGGAATAGTACATTCAGAGTATAATCCAATAAATAATAAATTTAAAGATTATATATATAATCCAAAAACTAATATGTATAGATCTATACATACAACAGTATTTGGACCGGATAATAGACTAGTCCAAACACAAATAAGAACTTTTGATATGGATATGATAGCTTCTTTTGGTTTAACGGCTTACTGGGATATAAGTAAAGGTGAAGCTAGAAATACAATGCAAAGTGATTTAAAAGATAAATATCAATTTTTTAAGTCATTAACAGAAATTAATGCTATGTTTGGAGATAATCAAGATTTTGTAAATCAGGTAAAAAATGAATTATTTGCTGATAAGGTATATGTCTACACTTGTAAAGGTGAAATAATTGAATTACCAAAAGGTTCTACATCAATTGATTTTGCTTACAAAATAAGCACAGATATGGGTAATACAATGGTAGGGGCAGTAGTTAATGATGAACATGTTCCAATTGATTATGTCTTGAAAAATAAAGATAGAGTTAAAATAGTAACAGATGATTTATCATTTGGTCCAAGAGAAGATTGGGTTGATAAAACTCATACTAGCTATGCAAAACATAGAATAAAAGGGTTTATAAGGCAAATATAAAAATTTCAAATAGGAGAATTAAAATGAAAAAAGAAAAAATATTTATGATACCCGCGGATTTTAAAAAAGAGTCAGTTATCAAATTTGCAAAAAAAAATAAAAATTATGCAATACCAGTTGTTGAATTTTATGGTTCAATAAAAACATCAAGGCTTGGATCTGGTAGAAAATTTTTTGAGTTACCAGATGTTGAAATGAAAGAGTTTAAAGAATATATTAAAATAATCAATGAAAATGGAATGCATTTTAACTATGTCTTAAATACAAGTTGTATTTCTAATAAAGATTTTACCAAAGATGGTCAACGAGAAATAATAAATGAGGTACAAGAGTTGATAGATGCTGGAATTAATTATTTTACTATAGCATTACCTTCGTTAATTGATTTGTTTAAAACATATTTTCCAAATATTAAGGTAACACTATCAATAATATGCGGTGTTGATTCTTTGTCAAAAATGGAATGCTACTGCAATTTTAGCAATATTGATAATATTTATATACATGAAAGAATTTATCGTCAGTCAAATTTGATGAAGTCCATGATAAATATTGCTCATAAATATAATAAAAAAGTAGGAATAATAGTAAATTCTTTTTGTTTATCTGAATGTCCTTTTAGACAATATCATTATAATTTTGGTGCTCATGCTGTGTATGGCTCTGAATATATTATACCAGAATATTATGGTTCGAAATGCGCATTAATGAAAATTAAAGATAAACGAAATATATTAAATGCTCCTTGGGTCAGACCAGAAGATATTAATTTTTATATTAATATGGGTGTTGATAGATACAAAATTTCCGGAAGAGAAATGTACTCCAATAATGCAGATATGTTTAAGGTGGTTGATACATATAATTCTTTTAAATATGAAGGCAATTTAACAGATTTATTTATGTGTTTTACAAAATGTGCATATTCAGAAATATTTAATATTAAAAACGATATTGCCTTAGATAATTATTTGAAAAATGTTTTAAATGGAACTTTTGAATGCAATGTATTTGGATGCAGCAATTGTATGAAATGCAAGAATGCGCTTAAATCTATTGAATGTAAAAAAGAAGGGGTAAAAAAATGGAAAAAAATATTTGAAGAAAGATTGTTAAAGTATAATGAAAAAAAACAATAAATTATTGACGCCAATTAATACACCATTAATAAAAATATTTGATAATAACAATAATATAATATATTTAAAGGATGAAACAAAGCAATATACTAACGCTTTCAAATATCGCGGGGTATATAATAAATTTAAACATACAGATTTTTCAAACTACGACGGAATTATAGCGGCATCAACAGGTAACCATGGACAAGCTGTTTCATTGGTTGCAAATCAGATTAATATGGAATGTTTTATTATTGTACCTTTTAATACTCCAAAGAATAAAGTTGATAAGATTAAAAATAATGAAGCAACTGTCATTAGTAATAAATTTTTAGTTGATTATTATTCATGCGCTGAATATGCTAAAAATATGGCGATTAAAAATAATTTAATATATATCGCGAGCTTCGATGATATGGATATTATTTCCGGGCATATGAAATTGTTTGAGGAGATAGATATTAATGATTTAGATTATTGTTTTTGCCCAGTAGGCGGGGGTGGATTAATTAGCGCCGCATTAAAAAGTTATAATTTATCTTTTACTAATATAGTTGGTGTTGAATTAGAACGAAATGATGCTATGAATCAAAGCTTAAAGACAAAGAGCAAAAACATCATTAATATTGATAGCGGCGATTGCACATTTTGTGAGGGGATTTTGGTAAGTGAAGTTGGAGATATAAATTATTCAGTGGCAATAGAAAACAATTTAAAAATCAAAACGGTTTCAATTAACAATATAAAAGAAGCTATACGTTTATTAAGTAGATATAATATTAAAACTGAGGGAGCAGGCGCCGCTTCAGTTGCTGGATATTTAAATAGTGATTTGGCTAATTCAAAAATATTATGTATTATAAGTGGCGGAAATATTGACAATGACATATTTGAAGATATAGTAGGAGGAAAACAATGAAAATAGGAATAATAGGAGGAGTGAGTCCAAATGCCTGTTCTATATTTTATAATGACCTTTGTAAGAAATATAGGGATAGAAATTTTTCTTATCCAGAATTATTAATTTATTCAATAAAAATAACTAAAGAAATAGAAGATCAATTTATTAATAATAATATTACAGAAGTAGCATTACAAAATGTAAAATTTGAAATTAATAATGCTTGCATTTTTTTTGAAAAGAATGCAATAGAGTGTGTTACAATTTGCTGTAATACTTTAAGTGATATTTTTTATAATATTGCCAGAAATTATAAATTTAAATTAATAATTACTCCGGTAATAGCTGTTCATAAAAGGTTACAAGAAACCCCCTATTTAATACTTGGAACTAGATATACAAATGATAAACTGTATGCTGATGCTTTGCATCTTGACGACTATGATCAAACATTATTAGATTATTATTTGCAAGATAATATAAATATGAAAAATCCCAAAATTGATATTAATGATATTTTAAATAAATACAATTGTGAGAATATAGTTTTGGGATGTACAGATATAAAAAAACAGGATTTAATAACTCAAAAAAAAATAATCGATCCAAGTGATTATTTACTAGAAAAATTAATTTCTTATATGGAGGAAAAATAAATGTGTGGAATCACTGGAGTTATTTCTAAAAATAAAGCTAAAAAATATTTAAAATATATAGAAAAGTCGTTATCGGCAATAAAACATCGAGGTTATGACCATTCAAGTTATTATTGTGATGATAATATATGTTTTGGGTACAATCGTTTAGCAATTAGAGGATTAAATTCCACTTATAATCAGCCTATATTGGTAGAAAATAGTATTTCCTTTGCAAATGGGGAAGTTTATTATGTAAATAATAAAAAGGTAAGTGATAACAAAAATGATCTGGATTCACTAGTTAAAAATATCATTTTAAATAAAGAAGAAATATATAATTATATTGATGCAGATTTTGCCTTATGTATTTATGATAAACAAAAAGAAAAAATAATAATTGCTAGAGATTATTTTGGTATCAAACCTTTATTTTATATCTGGCTAGATGATGACACACTGGCTTTTTCATCTGAAATAATTGGATTAAAAGAATTGATAGATAACACCTTAAATTTCAATATTAATTCTATTAGTGATTATTTAATTTTTGGTTATCCAACTAATAATAAAACATTCTATGAAAAAATTTATGCATTTCCACCAAGAACAATGCTAGAGTGGGATTTGAAGAGCAATAAAAAGGAATATTATTCTAAAAAAGATAATATTAAATATACAAATAAACATTCAAACATCTATAAAAATTTACAAAAAGCAGTTGTGGCTAGGTTAGTTAGTGATAGAAATATTGGCGCGCATTTAAGTGGTGGTTATGATTCTTCATCAATAGCATATATAGCAAAAGATAAATTAAGCTATATTACAGCTTATAATAGTTTAAATGATAATGATTTATTAATATCCAAATTAATTACAGATGATATAAGAGCAACACATATGACTATTAAAATATCAGAATATTTTGAATATGAAAAATTAATAAAAATATTATCGTCTCCGATTATGTCTCCTGGGGCTTTTGTTCCATATGAAATATCTAAACACTCATCTGAATATGGGAAAAAGGTTTTACTTGCAGGCCAAGGTCCGGATGAACTCTTTTTGGGCTATGACAGATTCATAAATATTAAAAATTGTAATGATTCAAAAGAATTTATTAGTATAATTTGTAATTCGGATTTAGATATGTTAAAAAAATTATTTAATGGTTTTGATTTTCGTGAAAAGTATTTAAGTTTATTTGATAAGAAAAATTTTTTGGCCGAAGGACAAGAATTTTACTTAAATAATTTTTTGACCGAATTATTACATATTGAAGATGCTACCCACATGAATTTTAATATTGAGAATAGAGTACCATATCTTAGTTTACCTATTCGTAAATTTATTCAGAAAAATGGAATATATATTTTAGATGATATAAAAAAAGATGCAATATATAATATGAATTTACAATTAAATTCAAAAGCACTGATAAGAAAAAATAAAGAAAATATGAATAGAGATTTATTCTATGAACTAAAAAAATTTAATTATGATGAAATTTTTTCAATGAAAATATTTGATAATTTTGATTACAAATTGTTTGGAAATTACATATCAAATTTAGATTTGTTAAATAAAAAAGAATTATTTGCTATATGGACAATTTATAATTTAAATATGTGGTATAAAATAAATGGTTTTCAAAAAAAAATAAGGATGTGTTAATTATGGATTACTTTGTATTAAGCGATAACTTGTATATAAAAAATGATGGTGAAAAATTCAATTATTATAACTATAAAAGAAAAAAGTTAGGATACTGTACTATTGTTGATAAATCGAAACTTATTTTTTCATATTCAACTCTAAATTTAGAGGCTATTAATTTAATGTCAGAGATATTATTTTTTCTTGGTAACAAAGAAAAAGATGTAATTTGTCTTGGCAATGATAATTTAATTTCAATAGGCTTCATCAATAATATTAAGTCAGTAGAATCATTTAAGAATGAAAGAGAACAAAAATATGAAACTATTAATGAACTATATAAAAAACCATATTTAGTTCCTTGGAATTTGGTGGAGAGAGAGCATGATATTACTGATTTAGTAAAAAAATATTTAGAAACTACGTCGTCTATTCTTGAAATAGGTAGCGGTTATGGTAAAAATTTAGTGTTATTAGATGAATTAAAATATAAAAATGTATTAGGTATAGAATATTCTGAAAATGCTCTTGCTATTTCAAAAAAAGTTGTCTCTAATAACATTTTAGGAGATATAAATAATACAGATTACAGTAATGAACAATTCGATGGAATAATAGATATTGGATGTCTTCATTGTGTAAATAAGCAAAATAAGGGAACAGCAGTTAAAGAAATATTAAGAATTTTAAAAAGTAATGGGTTAATTATCAGCAGATATTTTCTAACAAAAAACCAAAAATGGGTTAATAATTATCCAATTAAAGTTGATGGTTTTGGAAATGAATATGATGAAATTATAGATATGTTTAAGGATTTTAATATAATTCATTCGTCAATAAGTAATGGCTGCGTATACATAGTAGGGAGAAAAAAATGAAAAAAATTTCAATAATATATGGAGGAAGATCTACAGAGCATGATGCTTCTATAAAATCCATGGAGACATTTAATAATAATTTGGATAGAGATAAATTTACAATTATGGATATGGTCTTCATAGATCGTTGTGGAGAGATATTCTTGAATGACAAAAAAATAACTTTTGGTATTTTAATTGATTATATTAAAAATAATAATGATGCTTTTTATTTAAATTTATTACATGGACAAGAAGGAGAAGACGGTTCGTGGAGTGGTTTGTTTGATATTTGCAATTGTAAAGGGACTTTTGAAAGTGTTAATACTTCATCAATATTAATGAATAAATATGAGCAAAGTACAGTAGTCAAAGATTCTTTTAATGATTTATTAATTCCAAAAACAATATTATTAAAAAGGGGTGTAGAATATAATTTTGAAATAGAGTTAGCTAAAATAAATTCTAAATATATTTTAGTTAAACCTAATACAATGGGGGCATCTCATTTTGTAGAAAAAATAGAAAGTGTTAAAATTGATAAAATTATTAAATTAGTTAATAAAATATTTAAGTATGATAAGAATGTATTAATTCAAGAGTTTATTGATGGTGATGAATATACATGCGGAGTTATAGCTTATAATGACAGTATTTTGGCATTACCAATTATTCATGTAAAATCTAATCATGATTTTTTAGATCATTATTCTAAACATAAAAAAGGAAATGCAATCTGTGATTTTAATTATTTTAATGAAAAAGTATTAATTGAAGAATATTCTAAGAAAATGTTTTGTATTTTTAATATAATTGGTATGTGTAGATTTGATTATATTATTAACGCAAATGGACAAATTTATTATTTAGAAGGGAATTTAATACCTGGTTTTTCAGATGATAGTGCTTTTCCAATGATGCTAAAAGAAGCTAATATTACTTTAACCCAATTTATGCTTTCATTATTTGATGTATATGTTAAAGAGCCTGTAAATAATAAATTTTTACCTTATGAGATTGATTAGGAGGAAAATATGAAATATTTGTTTATATATCCAAATGAAGAACAGTTGGAAGAAATTAATAAAATTAAATATAATAAAATTATTATTAATAAAAATAAAGTTTTCGAAATCGACTTAAAAGAAATAAATTTGGATTACAAAAATTATATAATATTTTGCTGTAATGAAGAAGCTTTATATTTTTCTAAGACATTTTTGAATAATGAAATTAATTCCTCATACAATAAAAAATGCCTAGAATTATACGATAAAATTTATTGTGATGAACTATATAATTCTTTTGATATATCACATATAAAAAAAAATGAAGTTGCTAATATTTATCCTTTAGTTGCAAAACCAAATTTTGGATTTGCTAGTATTGGTGTAAAAATAATAAATAATGAAAAAGAAAAGGAATCATACTTAAAAAGTTTTGATGAAATGATAATTAATTCACAAATAAATGAATTGAAGAAGAAATATTTTGAAAATATAATTATTCAACCTGTTTATGAGAAAAAACGTTCTAATGTCTATTTTTATAGTGTTCCATTTGTATATGATAAAAATAAAAATAAAGTTATTATTTTTCCGGTTAAAGGGGTTAAAACAAAACAAAATATACAAACCGATTATTATTGGAAAGAATTTGTATACGATGAAAGTAGAATGAATACAAGTATTTATAATATGATTGAAGAGTTACTTTTGAATGTTTCAAGAAAGTTGTTAAGCAAAAGTAGTGTAAATATGGCAGAAGTATTTTACAATATAGAAAGTGATAATGTTGAGTTAATAGAATTTTCACCAAGAGTTCCTGGTGGAAAAATCTCGAAATTAATAGAATATGGTTCTGGAGTTAATTTAAATAGGCTTTCAATTGAAGTATTAGTTAAAAAAGAGGTTTGTGTTAATAAAAAAAGAATTCCAGTAAAACTAACTATATCATTTGATGAAAGCGATGTTATTGAAGATGTTATTGAAATAGAAACTATTTATTCAGACATATTTAATCAAAATATTAAATATGTCATCTCTGAATACAAATATCCAAAGATTGGATTAATTCCTGGCAGATTTGCTCCACCGCATAAAGGACATCAATTAATGTTTGATAAGGCCTTAAAAGAAATGGATAAAGTTATTGTTTTAATATATGATACTAATGATATAAATGTTCCTCTAGATGTGAGAGCTAAATGGATTAAAACGTTATATCCTACTTTTTATATCATTGAAGGTAATAACTGCCCAGATGGGGATAAATATGCTTATGAGAATGGGCAAGAATGTGCGTTTTACCAAAATAAATACATAATTTATAAAACAAAAAAATTTAATATAACCCATGTATATCATGGAACAACATATGGTGAAAGTGTTTCAAAAGCATTAGATTCAATAGAAAATGTAGTTGATTTGTCACGAAAAAAGATATCTATCTCTGGTACTATTATTAGAAAAGATCCACTGTCAAACAAGAAATTTTTGGATGAATATGTTTTTGAAGAGTATAAAAAATATTTAAATGTATTGACAAAAGATAAATAGATTGGTAAAATATGTTTAATAATTTTGATTAGGACAAAAATTGATATAAATCTTTTCAGAGAATTCTTGGTTGGTGAAAAAGAATAAGAAAATATTAATTTACTACCTATGAATTGGACTCGAAAGAAATTCCCGGATAATATCCGTTATTTGAATTAAGTTAAACGTAGGATGGTACCGTGTTTTCACTCCTTGCAAATTTTTTTTGCAAGGTTTTTTATTTATTAAAGGAGGGTAATATTTATGATAAATATAAAAGAAAAAGAAGAATTAAATATTTTAAATCACTCATGTGCACATTTAATGGCACAAGCAATTAAGCATATATATCCTAATGCAAAATTTTGGGTTGGGCCAGTAATCGAGGAAGGCTTTTATTATGATTTTGATTTAGGAGATAATGTTATTAAAGAAGAAGACTTATCTAATATAGAAAAAGAAATGAAAAAAATTTCTAAAGATGGCAAAAAAATTATTAGGATTGAAATGACTAGAGATGAGGCTCTAGAAAAATTTCAGGATGATCCTTATAAAATTGATTTGATTAATAGCTTTGATGCAAGTAATATGATTATTAGTTGCTATAAACAGGGAGATTTTATAGATCTTTGTCGAGGACCACATGTTGAAACAGTTAAAGAAATTAAATATTTTAAATTGCTAAAATTTAGTGGTGCTTATTGGAAAGGTAATTCAAACAATAAAATGTTACAAAGAATTTATGGTATATGCTTTGACACAGAAGAGGATTTAAATTCTCATTTACAATTGCTTGAAGATGCGAAGGAAAGAGATCATAGAAAAATAGGAAGTGATTTAGATATTTTTATGACTTCTGATGTTATCGGATCAGGATTTCCTATATGGCTTCCAAATGGTGCTACAATCAAAAGAATTCTTGAAAGATACATTCAAGATAAAGAAATTTCTCTAGGATATGAGCATGTTTATACTCCTGCACTTGCGACTACGGAATTATATAAAATATCTGGGCACTGGGATCATTATAAAGAAAATATGTTTCCGGTCATGAAAATGGATAATGAAGAATTAGTGTTAAGACCAATGAATTGTCCTCACCACATGATAATTTATAAAAATTCAATTCATTCATATCGCGATTTACCAATTAAAATTGGAGAGTTAGCCCATGATTATCGCTATGAAGCAAGTGGGGCAGTATGCGGGATTGAACGAGTTAGATGTATGTGTATGAATGATGCTCATTTATTTGTAAGGCCAGATCAAATTAAATCAGAGTTTGCAAAAGTAGTGAAATTAATTCTTAGTGTTTATGAAGAATTAAATATTAAAGCTGATTCTTTTAGATTATCTTTGCGCGATCCGTTGGATAAACATAAATATTTTGACGATGATGAGATGTGGGAAAAAGCGGAATCAATGTTAAGAGAGGTGTTGCAAGAACTTGAAATTGAATTTTATGAGGATCTTGGTGAAGCAGCATTTTACGGACCTAAATTAGATGTACAAATTAAAACTGCATTAGGTCATGATTTAACTTTATCAACTTGTCAATTGGATTTTTTATTACCAGAGCGTTTTGATTTAACTTATATTGATGAAAAAGGCAAAAAGAAACGCCCTGTAGTACTACATAGAGCAATCACTTCAACAACTGAAAGATTTGTAGCATATTTACTTGAAGAGACTAAGGGAAACCTTCCTTTAT
>Ga0265294_10006485_pt1 | contig 14041 bp, 11 predicted proteins | sample MunlanPumphouse3_FD_192504 | JGI IMG/M metagenome (GOLD analysis project Ga0265294, IMG submission 192504) | Groundwater microbial communities from a municipal landfill in Southern Ontario, Canada - Pumphouse #3 | ecosystem: Environmental > Aquatic > Deep subsurface > Groundwater | place... | reverse complement strand
TTAGATGAACTTCGTGATGTAGTAAGTACGAATAAGTTGGATTATAAGATTATAGAAGAAAGAAAAGAGAATTATGTTCACTTTGAAAAGCTTACTCCTCCACGTGTATTTACATCTGATGGGTTTGTGCCACCATATAGTTTCTCAAAAGGAAATATACCTAAAGGAGCAATTTCAGGTATACCTGTTTCAAGTGGTATTGTGGAAGGTCGTGCCAGAGTAGTTTTATCAGTAGATGAAGCGATGTTGGAAGAAAGCGACATATTAGTGACCAAGTTTACAGACCCAAGCTGGACACCGTTATTCATCACTATAAAAGGATTAGTTACTGAAGTAGGAGGATTCACTACACACGGTGCAGTTATTACACGTGAATACGGACTTCCAGGCGTAGTAGGGGTTGAGAATGCAACGAAGCTTATAAAAGATGGTCACAGAATTAGAGTGAATGGTACTAATGGATATGTGGAGATATTAAGTTAGAAAACTGTGTGATTCATTTTCTGCCTGGGAAAGGGATGCGGCAATAGATAACATCATAGAAGCTTCGAGGATATCGGAATCAATTTCCCCACGGCGGCAGTCCCACAGTATCTGCTGGTATTCTTTGCGCCCTGTGGCGTTTTTGCCGGAAGCAATATCGACATAAATATCCTTAAGTCTGCAACTCGGTATGTAATAAACAATTGCGCATATATCTGTGCCGTTAGGCTGTTGAGCTGCCTTGCCTTTCCGCTGCTGACACGGCAATATATGGCAGTGTGTTTTATGTTCCCTCGGAAGCTTGAGGGAATTTTTATTGAGGTGGGTAAACAATTGTGGTAAAATAAAATATAAAGATATTTTGATTGGAGAATAACATGGCATCCATAACTAAAAATATGATTTCAGATGCTTTTATTGATTTAACAAAAGAGAAGTACATTGATAAGATAACTGTGAAAGATATTGTTGAAAAGTGCAATATAACTCGCCAGACTTTTTATTATCACTTTCAGGACATAATGGATGTCATTGAGTGGTCTATGCAACAAAGAATGGAAGAGATTTTGAGTAAAAGTCTAAAGGCTACTTCCGTGCAAGAAGCTGTCAGAATACTTGTTTCTTCTGTTGAGGAGGACCCTGAAATTATTATTAAACTAATGAACTCTCAAAAGAGGGAGCAGACGGAGAGGCTTCTTATTAATACAATCCGTTCTTACATGCAGGAAATGATCGACAAGAAAGAATTGTTTATTGATATGAAACGATCAGATTTAAAAATGGCAATGAAATTTTTTTCCTATGCAATTGTGGGCATATTGCTAGAAATCAACCATAAGCGCAAAAATGTAGATTTGGATTTGATTTCCACACAAATTTATCAATTGATGACAGGTGAAATGTTTAATAGTGAAGATATTTAAAAACATAAAAATAAAGATACTGTTAATTAGTATCTTTATTTTTATGTTTTTTAGATTCATTAAGTAACTTGATTTCCTCAAATGCTTCTTTGAAACGCTTGGAAACAGATGTTGGATTCCTACGAATAAAATTAGCTGCTATTTGATATTCTTTATCTTTTAGTGCAGCCATGTTTATTTCTACCTGCCTCAGTCCAGACTTAAATTCATTAAGTTCAGTTAGAAGTACAGACAGTCTAGTTTGTTCACTTTCAGAAATGTTTGATTGCATTTGTGTGTGAATTTCTTGGATAGCTGCATCTGCTTTTTTATTAAGTAAATAAAGTAATCTAGATTTTTTATCTTTCCTTTCCTGTAATTTTTCCAAAAGAAATGCTTTTCGAGATTTCTTTCGAGATTCTTTTTGATGCTGATATATTCCAATATTTTCCTGTAAATTTTTCTCAATTTTTTGCATATTTTCATGAAACACTTCTGAACCTTTGCTTATATTTGCCGCAGCAGCATTTAGCTTATCTTCCAGCATTGCAAATGATTCATTGTTTTCTTTAAGCTTCTTCATAAGCTCTTTCATGTCCAAAGCAGATTGTACGGATTTAGTGGTATCTGCAACAAATACAATAGTAAATATTAAGGTTAAGAACTCAGTCACATAATAGGGAACTTTAAGCAGCATCTGTTCGATGGGTGGGTGCAATATCTCCACTAATAATATGGAAAATAATCCCCATCCCAATGAGGTGAACAAGCTTATGTGTCCGTTTAAATTAAATTGATGATGGCTATAATCCCAATAGCGCACATTAAATAACCGCTCCATTGCAGCACCGGTTGCATATTCAAGAATTGTAGCCCCAATCATTCCCAGCACATAAATGCAAAGCAAACTGTTTCTGAATGGCAGAGTCAGCCAAAGAATGATGATGGCTCCAAAACCGTAAATAGGAAGTATGGGCCCATGAAGAAAGCCTCTGTTAACCCATTCTCTTTGTAACAGTGAAACATAACATGTTTCCCAAATCCATCCAAGAAAGCTATATGTGAAAAAAAACAAAAGCCATTGTTCTTGTGTATATTGCATTATAAAATCTCCTTTTCTTCTAATTATATATTTCATTTTATTAAAATTTATGTTGTTTTCCTATTGCCAATACTTCAATAATGTATTTACAAAAAAGCAAATTTGTAAAAAAGTTTTACAAATTTGCTTTTTTGTCAGGACAAATGCAAAAAGTTGATAGTGGCGCGAATTTTGTAATCTTGATATAAATAAATTAAGAAAAAACGTAGGAGGAGTTGCTATGGAACTTTATAGTGGTATGTTTGCCAAAAAGCTATATGAACTTAATCATCAGTATGGACAACTGCAAAGTCGAATACAGATTTGCCAAAATGGTGAACACAATAAAATACGTCAGGAAATCATAAAAATAAAAGATGAAAGTGCAGAAAATGATTTGCTCTTACAAAATAGAATCAAATACAGCCGTTCTCAGACAGTATCTGAGCTTGCAGCAGCACAAATGGATTACGGTAAAAGGATTAAGGAAATTTTTGAAAAAGATCCTCATTACTCTCTAGAATCAGCTGCTCTTTATGCGGAGTATGCTATTGATTTTGCCACACAGGCAATGTGCCATGCACTGCTGGCATCATTTTGTGCTATTGATCTACAATTAACTGAAGATGAAAAAAATAAAAAAATGACCGAAGAAAAGAATTAAAATGAAGGACTTAATAGTAGATGCAATAAGTTCTTTGATAATTACAATTATAGGCTATTGCACTATCAAAAATAATAACAAGACGAAGAACAGGGGGGACAAGTTAATATGAATATACTTGTAACATTAAATTCCAACTATATTAAACCATTAAAAGTTATGTTAAAATCACTTTTTCTAAATAACAAGGAAGAAAAATTTTCTATTTATTTAATGCATTCAAGTCTTACTGATGAGGAATTGGATGATTTAAACAACTATATTCATATTCACGGAAACCAACTAAAAATAATTAATATTGATGATAGTTGTTTTGAAAATGCTCCAATTCTTCTTCACTATACAAAGGAAATGTACTATCGTTTGCTGGCACATAAGTTTTTGCCAGAGAATCTTGAACGCATATTGTATCTGGACCCTGATATTTTAGTAATCAATTCAATCAGAGGATTGTATGATATGGATATTGAGGGATATTTATATGCAGCAGCATTTCATGATATTATTTCGATAAAGGAAATAAATAAGATTAGGTTAAGTCCTTATGAAATTGATGCGTATTTTAATTCGGGAGTGCTTTTAATGAATTTGAAGCTTCAACGGCAGTATATTGATGAGAATGCTATTTTTGAATTTGTAGAAAAAAATCATTCTAAACTAATTATGCCGGATCAGGATATTATAAACGCTATGTATTCCAAGAATATAAAGAGTGTTGATGAAAAATTATATAATTATGATGTAAGATATTTTAATTATTATAAAATGTTGAACAACAATAGGTGGGATATGGATTGTGTAATTAGAAATACAGTGATACTTCATTTTTGTGGGAAGAAAAAACCATGGAATAATGACTATAAAGGGAAGTTCCATTCCTTGTACAAGCATTATGAAAATTTAGCAATTAATAAATAACATTAAAGGTAGTAAGTAAATTAAGTCATTTGGAATTGGTACATGAAAATCCAAAGGAAGCAGCAAAATTCATGGAGGAAGCATTTGGTGCTGTACAAGTTGAAAAACAGTGGTCAGGATGGTTGTCGGATACATTCAATATTGATTGTATTCACATGATGTTTGGAGGAGTTGTATATCAGATTCTGAAACCAAGTGAAGGCTTGACAAGTCACTTAAATGTTTTAAAAACAGAAGGTCCATGCATACATAATCTATCTATTCAGGTTAATAATGCTAAAAAATTTCGTGAAAAACTATTATCAATGGGAGTAAAAGAGCTCCATAATTGGGAAAAAGGAATAGTTAGTTTACCCCAGGGGTAAAACCCTTAATAATTTCGCTAATTATTATCATTTTTCAGCCATAACGCATGTTGAGACAGTTCTGTTGATAGACAAGAAATAGGTTGAAATCAAAGGGTTTCACGATTTTTAAATTAATATTGCTTTGTTTTATGTTCCCTTGGATGATAAATTCGAGGGAATTTTTGCATAGAGGGGTAAGATGAAGAATAAGAAAGGATTATAAGGTAAAAGAGGTCACAATGTAATAGAAGATTATAATTAGCAAAATTAGAATAATACGTACCAATTTAAAAGTGATTATCTTACCTATAAAATCTATATATTTTACAGTATATGACATAATATTACAAAATTCGCATTAAATAATTATATAATATTTAATAAAAATAATTAATGTAATGTCACTATTAATAGGAGATTATATATATGGACGATTTAAATCGCAGCGTAGATGAACTTATAAACAAAATAAATATGCTTGAAATAGAAAATGATAGCTTAAGGCAAGAACTCAATTTATATAAAAAAAATAATAAAATCAAAGAGAAATATGAAGCAGACTACACTCAAATAGAAGGAATTTTGGAAGCTATGCCTTCAGCTGTAGTTATAATTGATACTGATGGGAAATTTTTATACTTGAATAAAAGAGCCTTGGAACTCTATGGGATTAATTACCTTGGGTATGACATGGATTCTCATTTAGCCAAAGTAAAGGCTTTAAAACTTGATGGAACACCTTACCCATATGAAGAAATGCTAGCAGTCTATTCCTTGAAACATGGCATGGAAGTTCGAGATAAGGATATTATAATAGAAAAACCTGATGGTGCACAAATAAAAGTCTTGGTAAGCGCTTCACCTTTATTTGATTCAAAAGGAGCAGTAACTTCAGTTATTGCTATTTTTGAAGAAGTAACTGACCTTAAAAGGACGCAATATTTACTTAAAGAAAGTGAAGAAAAACTTAGAACTATACTGGAAAACTCTCGCGATTTTATTTGCATGACTGACCTGAAAACAGGAAAGTACATATACTTTAGTCCATCAATAAAGGAAATGACGGGCTTTACAACTGAAGAATATAACAACATTTCAACTGAACAATTATATGAGCGAGTGCACCCTGATGAACGTAAGGTTTTTATCAATAAAGCTAAACTTATGGAAGCTGGAATTGAAACATTTGGAAATATCAGATATCGATGGAAGATTAAGAATGGAGAATACCGTTGGTTTGAAAGTAGGCGAAATTTAATTCCTGATGAAAACGGACAACCAATCACTTATGTTGGAATATATCGTGATATTACAGAACAAAAAGAATATGAAGAAAATCTTGCTCTTCAAGCTAAAATATTATCAAATGTAAACGATGCAATTATTAAAGTTGATGAAAATGATAGAATTAAATATTGCAATAAATCTTTAGTAAAATTATTTGGATGGCAAGAACGGGAGTTGATAGGTCATTTAGCTTCTGATATTTCTCAACGCTGTGCTGATGAAGTATCAAAAGAAAAAATTCTATGGATATTAGATGAAATGCATAAGGCATTCAGTACAGCAGATGAAAAACATTTGGATGAAATAATATGTCATTCCAAAGACGGTACTCGAATAATCGTTGATATAAATACAACTGTAGTAAAAGGTCCTAAAGGTGAATACAAAGGATTTATTCTATCGATCAGAGATGTCAGTGAGCGTTATAAACATCAACTTGAACTGAAAAAAAGTGAAGAGAAATATCGCTATTTATATAATTCAATTGATGAAGGCTTAGCTATAATAGAAGTAATATTTGATAAGAAAAATAATCCTGAGGACTTTCGATTTATTGAATTAAATCCAGTCTGTATGGAGCAAATGAAATCAATAAATATAGATATATTAAAAAAGACTACAAATGAATTAAAATTTTATTTTGACGATTTTTGGTGTGAAACATTGGGCAAGGTAGCTTTGACTGGCGAGCCAATAAGATTTTTAAAGGAAATAAAAATATTAAATATATGGATTAATGCTTATGTTTTTAAAATGGACTTAGAAGAAAGTAATAAAGTGGGAGTGCTTTTCAAAGATATAACAGAAGAGGTAATGCATAATCAAAAATTGAAAGAACTTATTAATATGCAGGATGAGTTATATGTAAATGTATCACATGAACTTAAGACTCCTTTAAATGTTATATTTTCAGCCAATCAAGTAATGGATATGTATTTAAAAAGCGATTCAATTGAAGAGAAAAAGGATAAGCTTATTAATTACAATAACAGCATTAAACAAAATTGTTACAGGCTTCTAAGACTTGTCAATAATATAGTTGATTTATCTAAAAGCAATTCTGGGCTATTAAAGCTTAATTTGTGTAATGAAAATATTGTATATGTTATTGAAAATATTGTCCAGTCGGTCTCAGAATATGTTAAATCGAAAGAATTAAAAATAATATTTGATACAAATGTTGAAGAGAAGATTATTGCTTGCGACGCAGATAAGATTGAAAGAGTTATGTTAAACCTGATTTCAAATGCAATTAAATTTTCTAATCCAAATGGCGAGATTTTTGTTAATGTCTCAAGTAAAGAAGAAACTATTGAAATTTCAGTAAAGGACACTGGAAGAGGAATTGAAAAACAAAATTTAGGTTATATATTTAATAGATTTTATCAAGAAAATAAAAGTTTATCCCGAAATGCAGAAGGTACAGGTATAGGACTGTCTCTAATAAAGTCATTAATTGAACTGCATGGTGGAAATATAAGTGTTGAAAGTGAAATTAATAAAGGAAGCATTTTTAAGGTTGAGCTTCCTGCAAGGACAATAGAAAGTAAAGAATTCGAAGAACAACCTAATTCTTTGAACAATAGAATTGAAAAAATAAAAATTGAATTTTCTGATATTTATTCTATTAACTAAGTACAAGCTTTAGCGGTCAAGCATTCTGAGTACCAAACTCCGGTGCTCAATTGGTAAAAAAAAGGCCTGAGAAGCAAGTGCATCTCAGGCTTATTGTAAACTCAAGACTCTACGCATCACCCTATTTGCCGTATAACATGGCCTAGGGAGTCGGCAATACTATCCGGCGTAAAGCCTAAAGCTTGAAGACTGTTTTCCAGGTCAGTCAAGGTGATGTTGCTGTCATTTCTAAGCATCTGGCGGCACATCTCTACGGCAACCCGGAGCCTTTCAGGTATTTTGCTAGCCTCAGCACCGCTTCTTCTGGCCACATCCCTTGGATTGATACAGTTGTCAAACTGCTTTACAAGCTGGCGATGGCCCTCCATTTTATTACCTATAGCTTTGGCAAGCTTAAGCTGTCTTTCGGGAATGTCTGAAATTTCAGCTGCTTCTGCCATGAGTTCATCACCCCTTTGGAACCACTCCTTGCCCTTTTCAGAAACAGTGGCTGCAACCTTGTCCGGATTATCCAAAGCCACAGTGTGGAGCTTTTTATCAAGCATCTTATCAAGGTCCTTGCCATAGCTTTCTCCATGACCCATAACATCCTCAATTACAGTCTGGTCTGTACTTTGGGCATAGCGTCTTGAAAAATCCGCATCCTTGTTTTTAAAGCCCTGAGAAGCTTCAAAAAAGCTGTCATTGTAAATTTGTTCTGTCATACTCTGGTTGAAATATACATTTTCACCCTTGGAATTTTCATAATAGGCAGTCCAGTCCCTGTCTATGGTGGTTTTCTTTCCACGTCTCATCAGTTCCTGTGATGAAGAGCTGGCATTGAGAATTTGAATTCTGTCTGCCGGTATGCCTGTGATTGATGACAGTTTGTTTTTGGCTATACTGTCGGCACTTCCATAGAAGGTAGACAGTGTCTCATTGAATGCTTTTCTGGCTGAATCCAGTCCCTCGTCGGCATAGTCCTGGAGTGCGTACATTGCCAGTTTGTTTTCCTGAACCTTAATTGTCATATCATTCATAAGTTTACGATTGGCTGCTGTTGGATTTAGTTCAAACTGCCATGCTGCAGCCTGGAGATTTTCCACCTGTTCTTTTGCAAACCTTCTGCCCTCGTATAAAGCTTCGTCTAATTCAACTTGGTCTGCTGTTTTCCTGATTCCCTTCCTGCCTGTCTCTATAAGGAGGCTGGCTTTTCCGGCTGCTTGTTTTCCTGCCTGGACTGAATCTGAAATGGCAGCCCGTGAATTCTTGCCTGTAATTGCTGTTGTGAATCTTTTTACGCTTTCTGCCGCATCTCCTTTCATTTCTTTTAGTGCCTGCTTCACATCAGCATTCGAAGCAAGCTTTTTCAATTTATCAAGACCGACATCCATAGCATAATCTGAAAGGAATTCCAAAGAAACTACCTTGGCGCCTACAATGAATCCATCCCAAGCGCTGTCGCCGCCTTTGTCCACATATTCCTTCATATCCCGTACCACCTCTAAGGAGGTGAATACCACGTCTGAGCAGCCTAAGGTTGCAACACCAAGAGCCATACGTCCCATGAAGCCCAAAGAATTCTCCACCGATTCCGCCGTTTGCAGATAGCTTTCCACAAAGAGCCTCATTTCATCCCCTAATGTTACTGTCTTGGCATCGGCATTTGCACCTGTTACGGTTCCCTGTAAAAAACCACCCCAGGTCTTCTTAACTATCTCAACCTGTTTGGCATCATAGCCGTAGTCTTCGTGGTAGCCATCAAGGATTACATCAATGAATTTTACCAGAGGGAATAGGTTGTTCAAGTAGTTTAGCTCCCAAATTTCACTCTTTATACGCTGAAGCCGTTCGGTAATATGGGAGTCTGATTTCAGCATGGCCATGCCATCCTCCATGCCCTTTGACTGGCGCAGTGGCTGGGAGCAAAGCAGGACTTCTTTTTCCAGAGGATATTTTTCCTCTCCCCGGGTCACGCTTAGTTTTACCCTTGCCTTAAAACGGCTAGGGGCGTCCAGTGCTCCTTTGCAGCAGCGAAAAATCAAAGCACGGCCCCCGCCTGTAACCTGGTCTATAATCTGACACTGAATGGCCAGTTTGTCTAATAGGGCCTGGTCCTCATCATTAACTGCCTGAATCTGATAATCAAAACCGGCAGGTGCTATCTGGATTATACTGTGGGTATCGGGATCCCAGTCAAGGAATGTTACAGTCGCCTTGGATTCTGCGGGAACGTACTGTTTGCCCTCCACATCAAAGAGAAACTTTGTGCTCTGATGGTTAGCCGGGTCATAGGGCTCCCCATAGCAGCCGATTGTATTCAAGTCAAGCCTCAGCCCCATGTGGAACCTATATATGGGAAGGGTCCCGGTTACGCTTCGGTCTCCATTGACCGCCTTTACTTCTAAGGTATAGGAATCATAGTCCCCGGCTTGCCCTCCGGTTTTTTTCTTCTCTGTTATGAGGGCATAGTATAGTCCCTTTTCTTCTCCAACTTCAACCTCCACGCTGTAACCGTCGTCTCGGATTATTTCTGCAGTGACCACAGCACTGTCTCCCATGCCAAAGACTGCAAAGGGCAGACGCTCTGTCTTTTCATGGCAGGAAGGCAGGGTCAGGTTTTCCTGATAGAACACTATTTTTTCCTCTGCAATCTGGAATACCACATGGTTTGTAAAGCTGCTGCCGGATCCTGCAAAGCGGAAGGAGACCTTTGCCTCTGAAGGAATTTCTCCTCCTGTTTCCGGAGCTTCTATATATGCGGCTTTGTAGTCGCCTGACATGCCCTGGCCGCTTATTTTCAGATAGGCGGGAGAGCTTATACTTATTTTACCGGTCAAATCATTGCGGGAGTTTTCCGCCCCCTCCGGAGTTATTTCCACGATGCGGGCATATATGGGAAGGGTGCTTCCCACTGAAATTGTGTTTCCGAAATCCTTTTTGATACGCATCTCATAGCGGTTTGGATTTTCCTCCTCCTGCTCCTCTTCCTTTGTTTCCTCCTGACGGTTTTTTTCTTCTTTTCTGCCGGAAGATTTTTTAATTTTCTTCCTGTTCTTTGCAATCATTATTCCTCCGCCGGTTATTATAGTTGCAATGCCTGCGGGAACGAGGATTCCTGTCTCGCCGGAGTCTTCATCGGCCTGGGTGGTGACCTCTTTGGACACTGACGGCCCACTATCATCACCTTCAAAAAGCTTTACACTATAGTAATAGTTCCAATTTGCATATTCTTTGACCTTAGTCTCTAATTCAGCCTCTCCCTGCTGAATTTTCCCCAGTACTTCGGGCACCGTACCAGATTCAACAGGCCCATAGAAAGCTCCATTGGTTTCAATAATTATAAACATCGAGTTATGCGGAGTAAGATCATCCATTTTTATATAATATCGTGCCAAATTATTATATACTATACTAATCATACCGTCTGCATCCGGAGGAGATGTCTCTAATTCATCTTGAAGTACAACCTTTATTGCCGGTTTTCCCTCGATGAAGATTTCCTCAACAGAATCAAAATTGTTAAGCATATATGATTTTATATTATCCCAGTTTCTGTACCAAATATCTTTAATATCCTCTCCAGCCTGCTCATAAAATTTTATCGGTGTTATTATTATGTCTGAGCTAGTAAAAAACTTAAGAACAGGATCCATTGGAAATGTATATTTTTCCGCTATAACAATGGGTAAAGGATAAATATGGAAATTATCAATATTGTCGATTGGATCATCCGAATCTACCATTGTCAGCATTGTAGCAATAACTTGGTCATTACTTCTGCTTTCTCCGGGCTTGTAAAGCTTTATTATATGACTGTCCCAGATTTCACTATAGTCATAATGACCTTGATCTGAATATCTCTGCTGGTCGCCGGAATCACCTGTCTCATCTACTATAGCATCCGGATACTCATCCATGTAATCCTCTATGGGCAGGCGGTCACCTGGCTGGAATTTTGACCAACCCTCCCGGGCTGATGCCGACAGTGGACAAAGAATAATTGATGCAAGCAGAATAAGTACAAATATTGATGTTTTTCTTTTTCTAATCACAACTTCACCTCCTCACTATCTTGGTCAGCTGTCGAATTACATCGCTCAAGCAGGATTTCTGGGCATCATTCATGGGAATCCGCATCTCTCCTGCTGTGTCTGATGCTGAAAGCGTCTGATTGAGCAGTTGGGAGAGAGCCTTTTTCCCCAAGTCTACCGCCTGCTTTTTAATCTTATCTTCGATCTGATATTTTGTATCTTTTCCCCTTTTTTCTTTTTGTACATCCGTATCCCTATAGGGGTTTTTGGGATGTTGAATCTGCCTGGTCCTTTTTTTCTCTACAGGTGCTTCCCTTATTATTGGCGGCTGGTCGCTCACAGTGACAGAGACTACAGGTTCATCCACTAAAATATCCAGGTCAGCTCTTTGCTGTTTTGATGTGGGTGTTCCGCAGTTCGTGCAAAATTTAGCCCCCTTCTTTAAAGGAGCCCCGCATTTAATACAGAATTTCGCTTGTGCAATTTTCGATTTTTGCTTCACTGGAACCTTTGTGCCGCATACTTGACAGAATTTGGCACCCTCTCGGAGGTCTGCCTTACAATTAATACATATATTTGCCATACTTTTTCCCCCTGTCTATGGATTATTAGATGATTTGTTATCTGTTGTTTGTATTTTTAAAACAGGTGTTCACCACATTCGTCACAGAAATTGGCTCCGGAAACGATTGGATTTCCACACTTGGGACAGAAGTTTAGTTCAGGAGACTCTGTATAGGTGGAGGGCAGGTCTTCATCGTCTATGCCCACCAAAAACAGCCAGTCGATATCCTCCCCCTCAGGGCATAAACCTATGGCTCCACTTGGAGAAACAAGATAGAAACCGTCCTCATCAATTGGGTCTTCAGCGTCACTGGTTTTAGCTATAGTCAAAAGAGTGTCCTTTATGTATGTTTCATCCGAATTTGCAAAGTGCCAGTTTTCGGAGATAGTTGCTGCAAATCTTGCAGCATCAAGCAGTGAATTAAATTTTTTCATTGATATCCTCCTATAAGTATTTAATAATCTTCCTGCAGCCCTAAAGTTAGCAGATAAAATATGGTTAAAATAAACAGCGGCGGCAAAGTGAGTACTGCGTAAGCTTGAAGGGGAATAATAAGAACTATACCGGCAGCTGTTTGAATATATGCCAGTGCTCGACACCAGCCATAACGATAAGTTTTTTTCGAAAGGCTAAGTCCCGCAATTCCTGTGACCATAGAAAAAACATATACCATAGCAGCTCCAAAGCAGCCTGCTCCTGCATATTCATAATCCAAGGCTGCATTGTTTATCAGGTTCAGGCACCATAGCATCATTGGAAGAGCACAGACTAACATAAGTAAAGAGCTTATCCGGACTAGTATTGTTTTTAGCTTAGTTTTCATAGTTGGTCTCCTTTAAGCCAGCAGGCTATAAACTTTCTACTATTAATTTTATCGAAAGCTGGCAAAAAAACATCGACCAAAAGGATGAAATTTTAAAAATGACCCTCATACTTTAGTATGATAAGTCAGTTAATCTATGTATTTAAGAGGTTTTATCAATTCCCCATCCTGAAGAAGTCAAAGAGTCTTCTACTTACTGACTACATAATCATATAAAGAGCCATATCAGTTGCTATCGCGCCTTTGCCGCCAAGACCCTACCAGTGCCAGGCGGCATTTATTTCATCTCCTGAAGGAATGTTGTAAAGTGTATTTATTGTTGGATTTTTCAGTGAATTAGGACTATAATTGTAATAAACCGGAGAAAAGCAGCTATAAAAAACTAACAAATACAAAATAGTTGGCAAACAGGAATTCGAAGGAGGGGTTTGATGGCTACAAATACAAATCTTACAAGAGAACTTGCAGTCATGTTGATAAAACAACAAGATGTAATATGTCCGAATTGCAGTGGAGATAAACTAATTCCACGCTACACTTACAAAAACCAGAATGTGGAGTATAAGTGTCCGCTATGCAAAGAGATTTATCATCCGTGCAAATTAATATAGTTGTCAAATCCAAATTATATTTTTACTATAGGTTACTGTAAATGAGGATTCAGGGAGAGCTACCAGGAAATTATCCATAAGAGTTAAAGAGACAGGTCAGTAATCTGGCACATATTTACACAATATGGAGGTGATGGGCAGTTTATGGAATTGAATGAAAAACTGCAAGAACTAAGAAAGCAAAAACAATTAACACAGGAAGAACTTGCAGAAATTTTATTTGTATCAAGAACAGCGATTTCAAAATGGGAATCAGGACGTGGTTATCCAAGCATAGAATCATTGAAAGCAATCTCGGAATTCTTTTCAGTATCTGTAGATGAACTGCTATCCGGAGAGGAATTGATTAGCGTTGCCGAACAAGACAGCCAGAATAAAATTCAATATATTCGTGATATGATATTTGGGTTACTAGATTGTGCAATTGCTGTGTTTCTGTTTCTTCCGTTCTTCGGGCAACAGGATGGCAGTGTTATACGCCATATTTCTTTACTTTCTTTTACAGGAGCGCAATGGTTTATGAAAGCCGCCTATCTTGCAATTGTGTTACTCACCATTGTTTGGGGCATCGCAACACTGGCTTTACAGAATTATAACGGTGTAATCTGGACAAAAAGAAAAGGCATCATATCAGTGCTTCTTAGTATATTAGGCGTTCTTATATTCATGGCAAGTTTTCAACCCTATGCTGCTTTTCTCGTATTTATGTTTT
>Ga0265294_10006484_pt1 | contig 14043 bp, 8 predicted proteins | sample MunlanPumphouse3_FD_192504 | JGI IMG/M metagenome (GOLD analysis project Ga0265294, IMG submission 192504) | Groundwater microbial communities from a municipal landfill in Southern Ontario, Canada - Pumphouse #3 | ecosystem: Environmental > Aquatic > Deep subsurface > Groundwater | place... | reverse complement strand
GTATCTCCTTAAACTACAGTTATTATATCATTAATAATAACATAATCGCTAGTAAAAGGTTAAAACAGATAAAATAACTAATTATTATTTACTAGTTAAATCATTATACTTATAAAAAATAGTAAACTTTAACCAATCTTTTAATCTATATTTCTTATCAATTGAATACAAATATATATAATAGTATTAACAAATATAGAACAAATAATTTTTAAATAAAAATACCTATTATTTTAAGTATAAATTTATTATTTTTTAATATTATTTAATCACGACACCCTTTGAAATGAAAAAAATTCGCACGAAACCCCAGGCTCGGTGGTAGGTCTTTACCTGTAGAGATTTAGACCCCCCTACCCCAAAATACTAGTTTTATTAGCCTGTTTTACTGGATTCTAAGTAAAATGCTTAGATTAATCGCTAGGAACTCGTATCATCCAAAGGGGATAATAACCTCATCGCTTGGTTCAAATGAATAGATAGTTTTTGAGCCAACAGATGAAAGTACTATCTATTTTAAATCGATATAATTTGTGCATCTTGCATGAGCCTTTTAGCAAGCGTTTCAACAATATGCGTATCTATCTTCATGTTCTTCCAACTTGATAGAGGTCTATTAGTAACTAAAATAATACTTCTTGTTTCTTGTAAGAACATTAATAACTTATAAACCTGAGTCAATTCTTCTTCTGTAGGCGTTAGATAAAACATATCATCAACAATCACCACATCGGAAATTAAGATATTATTCCAGGTTTTTTTCTTTATCTTAGATTCAACTAATAATTCTTCTTGAGTTACATAAACAACTTTCGTACCTTTTTCTATGGCATGGTTACCGATTGTAGTTGCAAGTGATGTTTTCCCTGTTGAACAATCACCAACAATAATGATGTTTTCTCTTTTTTCAGTAAAATCCATTTCTTTGATTCTAGATAACTGCCACTTAAGTCCATCACTAATACGCATCTCATCAAAGACGAGTGGTTTTAATCTTGACATATGTTTTAAGTCTTTTAACTTATTCTTTTTTCTAATGTTTACTTCTTCTAGTAATACCTTATACAAATACTCTTTATTGGATATGGTTTCATCATTTAAGTCAATAACACCACTTGCAATATTTTGTAAGTTTAAGGTTCTAGCTAGATCTTGAATCACTTTAATATCCGCCATCATTTAACTCCTTTCTAATTTCTTCAGCTCTTATTTTATAGTGTTTAATCGTATGTGATGGTAACACCCTTTTAGCAAGCGTCTCACCCATTTTATAGACTAACCATGAACATAGTTCAAATGCACTACAAATATCCACTTCTACACAATAACGCATGCCTTCTGCAATAATCTCTTTTGCATAATGTTTCTTTAAACTTCCAATTTTACGGCACTGTGGATAAACATATCTAGGTTTTTGTTCTCTAAGTACTTTAAAGAAGATACTTGATATTTCATAATCTTTATACTCATCTAGTAATACTTCTTCAATTGTTGGTTCATCATAAACTTCAACATTTAAAGTAACAACATTACCTTTACCTAGTAATAACCTATGTTTACAAAGTAATTCATTCGTTCCAGCATGATAGAAAATTAACTGATCATCGTATCGTTCGATTCTAATCTTATCGCCTTCATTCACACTCTCACTTGGTAGTTTATAAAGGTTATCTCGATATTCTACTGTATCGTGATAAACCGTATGAATAACGATCTCATCGTTTTTCTTTTCTACATACTTTTGTAGTTTTGGATATTCTTTCTTAAACAACTCTCGTGGTGGTTTTTTAGTGATTTCATGAATCATACCATTGCCATCTCTATCTAACCATCCAATAAACTCTTGAGTAAGCCTATCAATCCCATAATAGACTCGGCCATCTAAAAATTGATGTTTGATATAGTCTACTGTCTTTTCAATCTTACCTTTGGTTGATGGGTCATACCCTTTACATAGATAAATCGTAAATCCTGTCTCTTTAATGAAATCTTCAAACTCTTTGACGAATATCACTTCACCTAAGTTTTCCGATACCACCATGGTTTTATCTTGGTCATAGACAATCATTTGAGGTCTTCCACCAAAATACTTAAACGCAGCTATATGTGCATCAATCGTTTTCTTGATATCAAATGGATCAACCGAAAAATAAGCAAACTTCATTCTTGAAAATGATAAAGTCATACAAAAGAAATAGACTCGCACATTCTTCTTATACTCTGTTCTAATCACATACTGACCAAAATCCACTTGAGCTTCATAGCCTGGTTCAGTCACATCTCTAATTTGAAACTTTCGTTTTGGTTTTAATAAACCTGTTTGTTCTCTGACTTCTTTTACATACTTGAAGAACGATGAACTTTGGACATCAAATTCAGAAAAGTCATCTTTAATCCTTTTATATAAAACAGTATTGTTTATTTGAGGACTGATTTTTAATATCTCAATGATGTATTGTCTGTAGTTATCTAAGACATACTCATGATTCTTTTGAAAAGCATTAAAAAATGCTTGATCTTTATCCCACCAGTTACAAATCGTCTTATACGATAGGTTTAACTTTTCAGATACTTTGACTTTGGATAGCCCTAGTTCCTTATACTCTTGAAGCTTCTTATATTGTTGTATACTTAACACTTGTTTCACCTCCTATAATTTTGTTAGTACACATCTAAAACTTTCGTTTTCACATCTTCACCACCTCCTTTAAGTAGCTCTTTTTGAGCAAAAATAATCATGACAGTCTTGAAATAGGGTGGGCTTACTAGCCCTATTCCACAAGACTGACATTGTTGGCGGCAATATCTATATATAATCCCTTTCCGCTAGTTTAAAAAAATATTGCAATTTAACTCCATTTTAATGGAAATGCGGCAGCAATTATAGCTACCGCATGACCTGTAAATCAATATTCCTTGCTAGAAATACTATTTTTCATCAATTATATCGGAAATAATATTCAAAATTTCAATGAAATTATCCACTTTAACATCTTCAAAATTTTCTGATTTTCCCAAAATTGATTCGGCATATTTTACTTTAGATAATCCTAAGTTAGTTTCTTTATTAAACTTCCCTCGATCGGCTACAGGTATTTGATCCAAATCATTAATGAAAACTTTTTTACCAGAAGATCCATCTAAAATATTTATCTTATCGGGGTTAATGCACAATTGTGGTATTTCACATCTTACATTTTCTGAATTATGAACTCCTTTTTGGTTAAATTCTGAACTCAAATAAATTCTTCTAGACACGCCATTTTCACAAATTTTACTTCTTTTAATATCTTCATCTGAATAGTATAACTCTATACATATATCATTTGTTTTTCTGTTTTGAGGAATTGGAATACAAAATGAATATACATTATTCCCCCATTTTTTAAACTTTAAATTGTTATCATCTAGTGTCTGAATTGTAGAAGGTTTATCCCTATCCGCAATAAATATATATTTTCTTTTTTGCTCTATTTTTGAGAATTGAATACACATTTGAATTAAAGCACTATCCCCCATATCCAATCCTAACTTACTTGTGTCATGATAGTTTGTCGGAAAATACTCTAAAAACTCAAATTCCAAACTGTTCAATTTATCACGCAATTCTACTGGAAATGATTTATCGTTTTTTATAGTATTAATTGCATTTTTAATATGCATCCAATCTGATGCACCTTCAGTTATAATCAGTGGTGCTAGTCCACTGTTTTGCTTGATTGCATTAATTTCATTACGATATAATTTGCTTTCCTTTAACACATTATACGCTTCTATAAACAAAGAAAACTCTTCTGCATTTATAGACTCTCCGTTTGGCATTTCTACTATTTCATATTTACCTTTTCCATAAAATTTATCCATTCCCAAAATAAATAATGGTGAATGTGTAGTCACTATAAATTGAATTTTAGGGAATAGTCTAATCAATTCCGGTACTACCCTATACTGTAAGTCAGTATGAAGGTGTAATTCTATTTCATCAATTACAACTATTCCTTTAATATCTGGTAGCTTGATACTTTTATTCAAATCATTATTGTCAGCATATCGTATAATGTTTAAGAACATATTGAATAGTGCCATTTGTCCAGAGGAAAGTGAAGCAAGTGAAGGAATTATCAAATTTTCATTATTATCAACTAAATAAACCCTTTCTAATCCCTTCCCCCTATAATTTGCACGCAAGAAGACTTTTTCCATCTTCAAAATCTTTGATAAAATTAATTCAATATTTGATCGTGCGATTTTTAATAATTTAACATGATTCTGATTTACATAACCTGGTATAGAGAAAGAATCTTTAACAGTTTTAGTATTTGAGTCAAAATTAGTTCTAACATCTACATCAATTCTTGAATCACATATAACATCCAAAAGCCACGATATATTATCAACATATGAGTTCTCAACTGTTATTGGATTATACAAGTATTGATTAAACTTCTGTTTAAGTGATAAATCAGTTATTTCAGTAGTTTTATAGTAATTTTCTGATAACCAGAAGGGTTTTGAATATCTATTTGGTGGAAAGAAACAACAAATATTATCTTCAAATAATTTCTTACAAGATGATTCATCCTCTGTAATATATTTTTGATCTTCAACTTCGTTTGTCCAACTTACATTTTTAGGTGTAACTCCTGTTTGATTTTTCCATTCCAAAAAATTTTTTTTGCCTTTTTTTGCTAAATATTCAATGGATTTGCCATTTTCTTCTATTAAAACATATGAAGATGTATAATTTGTCCCTATTTTTATCTCATTACTACTTGATAATTTATAATAAAAATGTCCTAGACCATTGCTCACTAAAACATTATTAAATACTTTTCCTCCTACTTCATAAAAAGCATCAATGATACTTGACAGTATTAATGACTTGCCACTTCCATTTTCTCCAACAACAATCATTGGCTTTGGATTGTTATCTGTGTTAAATGGTAAATCCAAGTTTAACGAAGCTATCGGACCAATATTTTGATAATTCAATTTCTTTATATACATTTTTATACCACCTCTACTTTCAACATAAGGTTCTTTAACAAAAGAATAATTATTTAAGCTACTTATATAGGGGAAGCGTTATACCTATATGGAATAACATTATTGAAGTAAAAACCAACTAAAACTATCAATGAGAAATTATTAATAGGATTAAATGGGATTTATATCTTAATTAATTACATCGGCATAAACACTTCGATGACATTTTAGATTTGCGCTACGCAATAATGATTGAAATCTATTTTGTGATATAGTATTTATTAAATTTTGTTTTATATCACAACGATTTACCATGTAAGTTTAGTTAGTTTATTTTAAACAATCATATAGGTTGAAATGTTACTATTTTCTCATCTAAATTTATTGATATAATTTTATAAGTTCATCAAATGAGATATCTATCCCAAATTTTTTCAAATACTTTATTCTTAAATCATATAATTTTTTTAAGTCATCTTTTATACTACTTCCATAATGTAATCTTCTATGGCAAGTTGGACACAAACAAACAATATTAGCATCAACATCAAGACTATATTCAAAATAATCTTGTGTGCTCAACGGAATAAGATGATGAGCTTCCATATATGGTTTTCCATTGCTTGTATAAAATGTTTGATGACTGTCATCGAGTTCACATTTGTAGTTTGCTAGTACAATACTTTTTTTAGCTTTTTCATTGTCTCTTCTATATGAACTTTTCTCTCCTAGTATCTTTTCAGGCTTAAGTTCAGGAATGTAACTTGCTTCATAAGTTGATGATTGGCTCATACTACTTGTAGTTACTACTTCATAAATATTATCTTTGTTAACGAAATTAGTGAAATCATTTTGCTTTAATTCATCAGCCTTTAATAATAACTCTTTCAATTTTAATTTTTGCTCATAATTTGTAACTATATCCGCTTCAAGATATTCACCTAATTCAATATTATCCATAGTAACAAAACTCTGATTCCCAGATTCCATTCGACCCATCAAAACTGAAATTGCTGTACTAGGATTTTCAAAAATATAATCCTTAATAAGTTGATGATTATTTATATAGCCATTGTTCATTAAGTACATTCGTTCATTTTTTATATTTTGTCTAATGGAATTCACTTCAACATTTCTAAAAAAAGATCCAGTAAAAACCTTTAATTTTCCATTTGTAAGATATTCTCCTATTATTCTTCCGTCTTTACTTTGAATTCTAATTGACTCCGTGATAATTCTACGCATGTTCTAACCCTGTATTAAACTAAGTAAGTCTTCATATTTTGAAACTTTACCAAATTTGACTTTACTATCAGACATTGTTTCAAAAAGTTTTGAAGCACATTCAATTTTGGCACTTTCAATTTTTCTTAATTGAAGATTGTCAAGGCTTCCTTTTGTCTCTGCTATAAAATAAACGTGATTGACCGCTTCTTTTTTAAAGGATATCGCCCAGTCAGGAGAATAATTACCCACTGGAGTTGGAATATAAAACCCTTTTGGAAGTTTAGCATATACAACAACCTCGTCAGCGTTATCCAGCTCCTCAGCGAATTTTCTTTCTCCTTTTGAATCTTCAAATACATAGTCTTGAACGTTTTTCTTTGCTTTAAAAGCTTTAATAAAGTCTGCTTTGGATTTTTCTTGAGTAAAAATCTCACTATCAAAAGGTGCTTCTTGTGTCTTGTTATATGTAACATGTTGAACAATCATAGTAGACTTTTGTTCATTAATAATATTTGATACCTTCTTAATAAATTCCTCTGGATTAATCTTGAACATCATGAATTTAATTTGATCAATTTGTTTTAAAATTTCAGCCACTGTTTTTCTAGTTAATTGTGTTTTTTCCCTTATTTTCCCAATTAAGTCATACTCAATAGTTTCACTAGCAAATGATTGTATCGTATCAGTTCTGGTTCTTGCAACTTTAAATGCTTGCCCTCTTTCGATTTCTTCTCTATCCATCTCAGATTTTTGCTCACCAGTGCCAACTGTATAAATAAGTCTTGTAACATTTAATTCTTGATCAATCGCTGATACTGCTTTTTTGATAAGTTCATCTGAATCAAAATGTACTGTATATGCATACTTATGATTAATACAGTTCCATAATTCTATAAACTCTTTCTTGTAGAAATTATCGTTTAATGCATTTATTTCAATCTTTGTCGAGTTTGCATTTTCTATTTCAATTCCGATAGTATTATCATAAACTCTTTGTACTAAGGCGTGGATACCATCAGAACATGTTTGCAATGTATCAGGTAATGGTTTTAATGTATTGTTTACTGCATCATTTTTGTAATTGTCAGTTACGTTACCATTCATATCAACATATTGATTTGCAACTAAATAGAAATATAATTGCTTAGCTTGACTTGATGTAATAGAAACAACATCGTTTGTACCATTTACTTTAACAGATTTGTTAATGAAATATGTTTCGCTGATACTTGTTGGTCTATCAAATAGATTATCTTTAATTTGACTTTGAAGTCCTCTTACAAAATCATCATAAGACTCATTAGCAATTACTGTAAGTTTATTAATTTGATGGAATTTTATATTAGATACACTTGAATCCATTCTTTCGCCATCTTTATTAACACAAATTCTTAAACCTCTACCCACTTCTTGATGTCTTTGAACATCATTTGCAGAATATTTTAGTGTACATATTTGGAATACGTTTGGATTATCCCACCCTTCACGTAATGCTGAATGTGAAAATATAAAGCGAGTAGGTTCTTCAAATGAAAGCAATCTTTCTTTGTTTTTTAAGATTAAATCATAAGCAGATATATCATCGGATTCATCTGAATTTCTTTTTCGCGGTGAATCTATAGCTCTACCCTTTTTATCAATTGAAAAATAACCACTATGCGTTTTTGAAGGATCTAATGATTGTAGGTATCTATCATAAGGCGTGTCTAAAAGAAGTCCTCTTGCATTGAATACCTTCTTATATTCTTCCTCAAAAATTTTTCCATAGATACCTAATTTTTGATTACCTTCTTCATCATATTCACGGTATTTTGCGACCTCATCAATAAAGAATAATGATAAAACCTTAATCCCTTTATCAAACAACTCTTCTTCTTTTTCAAAATGAGAAAGAATTGTTTCTCTAATTTGAATCCTTCTAATATCATTCTCAGCAATATCACCTGTTGTATTTCCTACAGATAAAACTTCACCATTTAAAAAAGTAACCGTATTATTAATAGGATTAATTTCTGAAATAACAAATCCATTTTGATATTGATTCATTTGTTTGGAAGTATTGTAAATATTATCTCCCACATCAAACCATCTAGTCTCTCTATTAATAGATTTATTATAATCAATTTCTATTTCAATAAGTGCTCTAGGTGGTTTATTAGGTGAAACAGCGATTTTTTGCAAATATAAATAACCATTCGTACCTCTTAAGTTTTTAATTTGAAACCCTTTAACTTCTATCTTTTTAACTAGTTTTTGATTGTACGCATCAAGTGCATCTAATACATAAACAAGGTTATGTTGTACTCTATGTGTTGCAGAGTAATTGATTGCAAACAAAGAATTAAAGTTTTTTAGTGCCTCTTGAGTTGCGTCTCCCCCCATTTTTTGAGGTTCATCTAAAATCAATATCGGTCTATTTTTTGCAATAACATCAATTGGTCTTCTTGATTGAAAATCGTCTAATTGCTCATATATTTTTCTTGAATCTCCAGATCTTGTATTAAATGCTTGGATATTTATAATCATCACGTTGATTGAACTATCTTTACTGAATTGATCGATTAGTCCTAAATTACTTGAATTATAGATAAAAAATCTGATTTTTTTGCCATAGAGTTCCATAAAGTGGTCTTGTGTCTGTTCAAGTGACTTATGAACCCCTTCACGTATAGCAATAGATGGAACTACGATGATAAATTTACTCCACGCATATCTCTTGTTTAATTCAAACATGGTTCGAGTATAAACATATGTTTTACCTGTACCTGTTTCCATTTCAACATCAAGGGAAACTGTACCTAAAGATTTAGACAAGTTTTTTGACTCATGAAGATTTGATTTTGATTGGATTTCACGAATATTATCTAAAATCTTATCGTCTATAATTTTAATCGAAGCATTAGAATATCCAATGTCATCATTGTCATCAACAATGAGTGCGTTATTTTCATCCTTATCAAACATTGAAATCTTTTTATATTTATCTTTCTTAACTAAACCTAAATCTCTAGTATATTCTTCATAATTGATAAATGGTTGCCCTTTAAAAACGTCAACTATAGCATTGACAGCATCAACTTGATATTGTTGTGTCTTAAATCTAAATTTCATAATTATATCACCTTTATTGTTGTTGATGGAGAAATAGATCTAAAGATTTGTTCACAGTTAATATTAGCTGAATCAGTAGTAAATGATGAATCCTTAAAAATTGCATAAATTGGTTTAATTTTTGCTAATTCTTTTGTCAAATTATCATCAATTCCATTATCAAAACATGCTACAATATCATTTTCATTTACAACAAAATACTTATTGTTACATAATTCTCTTTCTTCTATTTTTGCAGATAACTCAATTCCTAGTTCAAGCAAAACTTGGAATAATAAATCTAGTGGTGTTCTATCTTCTTTAACATTACCAACAAGTTGTTCTAACATGCCTTGATTCAATCGATTTGGATTATAATAGACATCATTCATATTTGATGAATCAAGTTTTAAAACTCTAAATCCTATATTATGATCTTGACCTAATACACCAGATTCTTCTTTGATTTTTATACCGACACGACGTAGACGTTCTTCCGCTAAATCACAAATAGTCTGAAATCCTTCTATGTGCCCAGAAGATTTTTCGGTATATTTCTCTGGCAATTGAACTAAAATGTATTTTCTATGCATTCCATCATATAAATTTTGTTGCATAACAGCATGACCAATTGTTCCTGAACCTGAAAAAAAATCAAGTATTATATCGTCATTATTAGTACATATTTTTATAATATCTACCATAAAAACAACTGATTTTGGATTATCAAATAATCCATCTGTGCTGAATAAATTCTTTAAAACTCTTGATGAACTACCAGTGTCATATTCTGGTTTATACCAAACGGTTTTGGCTGACTTAACTCTTAATGAACCATCTTCTAAAGTCGCACGCATTTTTGTACATAGAGTCCCAGAATTATTAAACTCAAGGTTGAAATCCTTTTGTTCCAAGAATGTTTTAATACCCCATCTCCAACGTCCAAAAATCCCTTCTTCTGTCATCGGCCATACAACTTTGTATCCCAATTCTTGATATTTATCAGATAGTTTATCAACATAAGAATCATCAAAAGTGGTTGTCCTCGAATCATAAATGAAATTAAGTTCTTCATCTGTTACCGTACTAAATATCCCATCCTTATACAATATTGGATAGAACATAAATGGTCTTTCTTCTCTTTTCCATGCATTACCGGTTTTTCTAAAACCCACTAGCTTATAAAAACTAATCTCATCCTGTTTATCATAATCATTTTCTAATTCTTCCTCTTCGAGTTCAAATCCTCCAAGTTTAAATGCATTTTTATTTTTAGCATACACTAAAGCAAACTCATTACAGGTAGCAAAGAACTTATCATCTGATCTCCCTTTTAAATTATTAATTATAGACAGAATATCTACTCTATTTTGAGATCCAAATATTTCATCACATATTTTTGTTAAATTTGACAATTCATGATGATCTATGCTAATAAAAATTACTCCATCGTCCGTTAATATGTCTCTTGCAATTTTTAACCTTGGATACATCATATTTAACCAATCTGTATGGTATCTGCCATTTGATTCTATATTTTGGTACAATCTATTTCCTTGTTGATCAAATTGCCCACTGTTATTTATATAATCGTCAGTACTTAAAGAAAAATTATCTTTATAAACAAAATCATTTCCTGTATTATAAGGAGGATCTATATATATTAGTTTAACTTTTCCTAGATAAGTTTCTCTCAATAATTTTAATACATCAAGATTATCACCTTCAATATATAAATTCTTTGCATTATCAAAATCAACAGATTTTTCTTTAACAGGTCTTAATGTTGCATTTATTCTACTATTTGTTAAAAGAATAGATTTCTTTTTATCTGGCCATGTCATTTGATATCTTTCTTGTCTATCGTCGATTAGTATTGTTGATAACTCTTGCTTAAGAATATCAAAATCTATTTTCTTGACCAATTTTCCATTTTCCATAACTTCCTTTAATGCGTTAGGGAATTTACTAGCAATATAATCAATATTCTCCTGAATGATATTACTACTCATCATTTCTAACTTTCCTGACATATTATTCCTCCATTCTCATTAGTTCAACTAATTCTTTTTTATATTGTCTAAGTCTTTCATTATACTCGAATTTCTTTTTTGGTTGAGTTTCGTATATGATTGCACTTTCAGTTTTAGATATTTGAAAGTTCAATTTATTTATCGCTTTAACTCGTGTGATATATTCACTAGGAGATTCCGTAGCTCGTGGAGTTATCCCAACTTCATAACTAAGAATGAACTTGTAAATATCTTTAACACTATTAACACTTGGAACATCAATATCATTTTGTTTATGAAAATCTCTTATATAATACTTACTTCCTATTTTCGCTGTTGATACTATCTCTTTATACGCAATCATTGTAGAAATTTCATTGTTAAAATCAAAAATATAGTATGTATGAAACAAAATATTTTTATCTAATTCTTCAACAAACAATTTAGGGATTTTTCTTTCCTTCAACGAAATTAGTATTACATAAATATTTTTATAATCTATATCTTCAATAGTATTTAAAGATTGTGCATTAATTACATTTTTGAACATAATGCTTTTAATTTTTTTAGAATCTTCTTTAACATCTTTCGTTGCATTAATTTGTGTTAAAAAATCAGACACTTTATATTCTTTTCCTACATATGTTTTACTGGAAAAATTGAACATTATTTCACCACCACAAACGTAATTAATTCAAAGTCGTCTAATCCTGAAACGCTATTACCAAATAAAGCATTACTACCTTTTTTGAAAATTGATGCCAAATCATTTTGTTCTTCTTTTTTCACAATAGTCTTAACCGCTTCTTGAAGCAATAAAGAATACTTATCCATCTTATAGCCATCTTTTGTTTCTCTATTCATTTGAGCACATAAATCCTTTAATGATTCAAGTTGATGTTTACAAGTTGTTCTTAATACATCAAGGATATATTTCGGATCTGTATGGTCTACAAAAACATCACCATTTTCTTTTAGATATAACAAATAGTAAGGATGTAATCTATTTTGTTTTTCAATATTAACATCTTCATTTCTGTTCCTTAAAACAAATATAGTACCTTTTTCAATATTTTTCTCTAAGTTTTCTTCTACAACAGCGTATAATCCATTTGGAATATTTGTTGGTTCCCCATGAGTTTTAATATACTGAATCATATCCATTTTAAACTCATTCAACCCTAAGTCTGTGATTGTAATTTGACCATCAACATCTTCTAGATCTTGCAGTGATCCTTCTTGAAGTTTCTTTAGTTGAAATGCTCTGTAACCTAAATCTGATTCCTCTTGATTTAATAAATTGTCATCTGCTGTTGCAGTAGCATCCACAAGTACCATTCTATTTTCAACTCTCGCATTTAATTTTATATATTCATCTAAAGTAATGTTTGGCCAGAAGTTCATCAATTGAATAACTTTGTTTTTACTACCAATACGATCGATACGCCCAAATCTTTGTACAATTCTTACTGGATTCCAATGAATATCATAATTAATACATATATCGCAATCTTGAAGATTTTGTCCTTCAGAAACACAGTCAGTAGCAATTAATAAATCAATCTCAAATTTCTCATCTTTATAAATTAAATCACGCTCTTTTGAAATTGGTGAGAACATTGTAAGCAACCTATCCGTATCTTTACTTCCAGGGATAGTTGATGCATTCCCGTTCGAGTTACCTTGAATTCTAGCAGATTCTAAACCATATTTATTCTTTACATATGTTGACAAGTGTTTGTAAAGATAATTTGTTGTATCAGCAAATGCTGAAAAAATCAGAACTTTTTTGTTTCCTGGATTAATAGGGTTTTCAATCTTCTTAGAAACCTCTTCGATTAATTTTTGAAGTTTCATGTCTTTATCAGGTGTGATGTAACTCATAATATCGTATAATGTTTCAAGTACTGCAATATCATGACTTATATCTGCTTTATATCTACGTAAGTCCATATCTCTAAAATCAATCTTTACTTTTCCGATAGTCCCGCTTTCCTCCATATCAAAATCTTCATCATCATAGTCATAAACTTGAATACTATCAAGCTCTTGAATGGAACTTCCTGATAAATTTTTCTCAAATTTATCGATTAAAGTCATAGTTCTAACAGATGCAGATTTAACATTTTGAATTGTAATTCTAAATGAATCAACACACGATTCAAGTCTTTTTAACATGTTAATGGTCATCAATCTTTGAAGTGCTTTTTCACGATTGAACTGTTTTAATGTTGCTTTACCTTCAACATTAATATCATATATCTTGTCATATTTTGAAAGTTTAGAAGGTTGAATATAAAGTGTTGGCGCATAAACACCCATCGTTAAATTCATGAGTTCTTCATATATCGTTTTATATTCAATAGTATCTTCATTACTTGCTATATCTGTATAAAATGATTTAGGAGGTAATCTTTTTGGAAAATCTCCAACTTCTGAAACATCATAATATTTAGATATATGTTTTCTACTTCTAGCAATTGTTACATTATCAAGAAGAATAGAGAAATCTATATCTAGTGATTTCATTAACTCTTTTGCATTTCTTTCACTCTTCGGTAATTTAGTCCACTCATTAAATGCTTTTTGAGCTTGTGATAAAATGACATTTACACTCTTCTTTGTATCTAATTTTTCACTAAATTCTTCTGGATCATCACCATATGCAAGTGCAATTTGGTTTCTCAAATCTAAGAACTTGTTATTTACTGGTGTTGCAGATAACATA
>Ga0265294_10006483_pt1 | contig 14044 bp, 18 predicted proteins | sample MunlanPumphouse3_FD_192504 | JGI IMG/M metagenome (GOLD analysis project Ga0265294, IMG submission 192504) | Groundwater microbial communities from a municipal landfill in Southern Ontario, Canada - Pumphouse #3 | ecosystem: Environmental > Aquatic > Deep subsurface > Groundwater | place... | reverse complement strand
CGAGGTTGAAGTGGCGGGAATCGCAAATGAGAAAGCGGTGATTACCAAAACATATGCTATCAAAGCTGGATTAAAAATATTGTAACCGAAGCCGCCAAAGAGCATCTTGAAAATGATATTGGCAAATAAGCAACCAATCATGAGCACCCAAATCGGCGTATACAGCGGCAATACTAAAGCAAGAAGTAATCCCGGAATTAAAGCATAGGATAATTGCACTTCAGTCATTAATGCTTTAAAGGTTCTAATGTTTTTAAAGCAATAAAAATAAATTGCTTCCAACAAAACACTGGTCAAGCCGCCCGCTAGCACAAAGAGAAGCGGCCATAACATGGCTAGAACGCTGAAATCAGCTAATTTTATAAAAGGCAAAATGCCATTTTTAAACCAGGCAAAAAGGATGATAGGTACCAAGCAAATGACAACATCGGTCATCATCCGTTTTGTTGTGATAATTTTTTCATCAGAAGCCCGTAAAAATGGCCCAGTTCCCAAAGAAAATTTATTTGCCATTTTTTTCACCTATCCTTTCTTAACAGCTGCGGCTTTTTTCTTTTGTACAGCTGTTTTAGCTTTGACGACTGCATCGGTAATTTCTACGCGCGATGGACATACATAAGAACATAATCCGCATTGAATACACTTTAAAGCACCAAGTTCTTCGGCCAAATCGATTTCACCGGCAATAAAAGCCCGTTTTATTTCGGTTGGGGTCAAGAATGCTGGGCAATAATCTGCGCAACGTCCGCAGCCCATGCATGCTTGTTCAATGGCAGTGGTGCGTTTAGGTAAAACGATAATACTGCCAAGGGAGGAACTGATGGCCATGTCGTCGGTATAAATAGCAGAACCAGTCATCGGACCGCCTGCTATGAAATAGGCATCCCCTAAATCATCGATATAACCGCCAGCGCGTTCAATTAGTTCTAAGGCTTTGGTACCGATTTTGATAAAGAAGTTTTGTGGTTTTTTGATTCCTTCGCCAGTTACGGTTACGACTTTTTCAATCAATGGTTTGTTTTCTTCCACCGCATCGCAAACTGCAATCGCCGTTGCTACATTGTTGACAACCGCACCAACTTCGCTAGGAAGACCGTTATATGTTTTATTTAAAGCATGTTCAACAATATATTTTTCCCAACCGGCAGGATATACATCAGGAAGCAATAATAAACTGATATCCTCAAATCCCTTTAAATGGGAATTTAAATGGGCAATCAATGCTTGTTTGGTGCGTTTGATGGCAATTTGGGCTTTAGGCGCACCGGTGGCCATCATGATGTAACGGATACCGCTGATAAGTTTATCAGCAAAAGCTTGAATCAATACCGCATCCGCAGTTATATAAGGCTCGCATTCTGCAGCATTAATCAACACCACTTCCGCCGGTTTATTGGGCAAATATTTGACGTAGGTTGGAAAACCGGCTCCGCCTAAACCGACGATGCCACAATTTTTAACCCGCTCGATTATGGCTTCTTTGGTTAAATCAATTAACGCTTCGCCAAAATCATCCACCGCATTCTCTTGGAAATCGTTCTTGATTTCCAACATTTCCACCATTCGCGCAATCGGATGCCATACTTTTTTAACACCAACTACGCTACCGCTAACTGGCGAATGGACTGGATGAGCAAAGCGATCTTCACGAAGAGCAACTACTTGTCCTTTTAAAACATTGTCTCCGGCGCTAACTATAGGTTTTAATTTTGTTGATCCGGCGATTAATGGTACATAAACATATTCAGGATTGAGATATGTTTGGATGGGGGCATCAGTTGACATCTTTTTCCGTCCGTTAATATGAAGTCCCCGGATTTTTCTTAGCATAAATACTCCTCCTTGAGAAAATTATTGATATTGGTTGTCATTACTGTTTGACATAACACATCATATTATACCATATTTAGTAGGTCGTGTAAAACGATATTAGAAACTTTTGCAAATGGTTATTATTGGCAATTAAAGCAAAAAAAACCCAGGTAGGGCTTTTAAAAAGGTATTTTATGGTATTTTTTCTTGTAAATTGGCCATTTTTTGACTAATTAATTTCGTTTTACTGGTGAAATCCAAGTAGCGCATATAATAGCGATCGATAACATCATTGATTTCCTCGATAAACGGGCTCACCAAAGCCAAAAAGGCTTCGTCAATTTTATCCAACTTGATCGTATATAAATACTTCATCATTTTGGTGTGATTGGTGGATAAATCGGTAATCGTGGTCATTGCATCCATAGAACATACAACCCCTGCCGCTTCTACGCTAAAGCAACCGTCTTTTACCGGCTTATTGCAAATTGGGCATTGGTTAAAACGCGGATTGACTCCCAATAAGTATAATAATTTCAATTCAAAAATTGCCAAAAGCGTTTCAGGATACTTGGTGTTTTTAAGCAAATTCAAGGTATCGACGACAAATTGAAAAAACAAGGCGTCATCCTGTTCAACGCTGGGGATAAGATTAATTTTTTCCAAAAGGGCGTAAGCAACAAACATCAGTTGGGGGTTTTCCTTGATTGTTGAATAGTAATCAAGGACTTCGCATTTGGTTAAAGTATTGAGTTCACGATTGGTGGTATGCTCGAATTGCAGCAAAGTTAAAGGCATCGCAAAAGCGCGCGTTTTACTGTTTATTTTTTTGGCACCCCGCACAATTAAGTTCAACTTACCCTTAGGAGTCAAAAGCGAAATCAACGCAGCATTTTCCTGATAATCATTCGTTTTTAGGACGAGGCCTAAGGACTCTCTTTCTTTCATCATTGGCTTCACCATTAAATTCATCAATTTTGGCAAATTCCGCTTCTTCCACACGTCTTTTTTCGCGTTTGTAGCGGAGATAGTCTTCAATTCGACCGGTTTCTAAGAATTTTCCCCAATATGTTTCTGGATTATTATCGGATAAATGGTCATGTTTATTCATTGTTCAAACCTCCTAAAATATTATAGGTAGGTTTTACTTAATTTATTCTATTCATAACCATATTCTTTTAGATAACGTTTTTTATTGCGCCAATCTTCTTCGACCTTTACAAACAGTTCTAAGTATACTTTATTTCCCAAAAATTGAACAATATCGAGTCGGGCTCGCGTACCAATTTCTTTAATTTTGGCCCCCTTTGCCCCAATGAGGATTTTCTTTTGGGATTGTCTTTCCACAACAATCGTTGCGTTAATATCCGTTACATGAGGATTTTTTTCGTTTTGTTTGAACCTTTCCACCACAACCGCTACGCTGTGCGGAACCTCTTCTTCGGTAAGCAATAAAACTTTTTCCCGAATGATTTCCGCCACCACAAAACGTTCCGGTTGATCGAGGATTTGGTCTTGAGGATAATATAGGGGACCTTCTTCCAAACGATCAATAATCATTTGCAATAAATTGTTAATATTGAAACCTTCGGTGGCGCTAATGGTAATTCCCCCGCTAAACGGATAAGCTTCCTGATAAACTTCAAGGTTTTCTTTAAGTGTTCCTTCGTCTTTTACTAAGTCAACTTTATTGACTACCAGAATTACCGGTGTTTTAACCGCTTTTAAGTGTTCAATTATCATTTGGTCGGCTGGCCCTAACGGAAAGTTGCCTTCAATGACGTAGAGGATGATATCCATTCCGTCCAAACTGTTGAGGGCGGTTTTGTTCATAGTTATGCCGAGTTCATGGCGCGGTTTATGGATTCCCGGCGTATCCACAAAAATGATTTGTTCGGTATCGGTAGTATAAATGCCTTGAATCCGATTCCGAGTAGTTTGCGCTTTCGGGGTAACGATGGCGACTTTTTGGTTTAAAAACTTATTTAACAGCGTACTTTTGCCAACATTGGGACGGCCAATGATGGCAACAAAACCCGATTTGAACTTACCCATGGTTCATGTCTTCATCCTTAAAAGAATATGGCAATAAATCTTCCACTGTCAATTCCAATTTGTCGCCTTTAAGGTTGGTTAGGGTGACTTTTGTGGTAGGATTCATCAATTCCATCATTACTTGTCGACAAGCTCCGCACGGAGAAATTGGACGGGCGGTATCGCCGATTACCACAAGTTCCAAAATATCGTCTTGGCGATATCCTAAAGAAAAAGCTTGAAACAAAGCGCTTCGTTCCGCACAATTGCTTAAACCGTAAGAGGCATTCTCGATATTGGAACCCAAAATATATTCACCGTTTTTCATAACCAAAACCGCCCCCACTTTAAAATGGGAATATTGGGCATAAGCGTTATCATAAGCTTTTCTGACTAGTTCATATTTTTTTTCCATTTTTACTTCCTTTCAATCGCTAAACAATTCAATATTTCTTCTTGAAGAGCAAACATCTGTTTTTCCTCGTTTTCCGTTTGATGGTCATATCCCAACAAATGGAGCATTCCGTGCAAAATCAAAAAGGCAAATTCGCGCAGTTCAGAGTGACCATAGGACTTTGCCTGGGATTTTATTCGGTCGACATTAACAAAAATGTCGCCCAGTTCATAAGGCAATTCGCCAAAACCGTTATCCACTTCCGCAAACGATATCACATCGGTAGAACTGTCCATGCCTCGGTATTGCTTGTTGATTTGATACATTTCTTCTTCGCTGACGAAAATCACGCTTAAAACGTGACGCCCTTTTACATGTTCGTATTTTTTTACCATTCGCGCTAAGCGCTGGATGACTTTTTTTCCATTAAAAGGAAAATCGGGCAGATTGACGATGTTAGTCTTGATCATTGTCCAATTCCTCGTATTTTGCAATGATTCTAGTCACTATCGGGTGACGCATGACGTCCGATTTGTCAAAGTGAATAATCCCAATTTGTTTAATTCCTGATAATAACTTAACCGCTTCAACTAAACCCGACATCGAGGTTTTGGGCAAATCAATTTGGGTGATATCGCCGGTTACAATCATTTTCGAATTAAACCCCAAACGGGTTAAGGCCATCAGCATTTGGTTTCGGGTGGTGTTTTGGCCTTCGTCCAAGATAATTATGGCATTATCAAGCGTTCGTCCTCGCATATAAGCAAGCGGCGCGATTTCGATAATGCCTTTTTCAATCATTTTTTCTGCATGCTCTCTTCCCAAAAATTCATAGATGGCATCGTAAATCGGAATCAAATACGGATCGACTTTTTCTTTCAAATCTCCCGGCAAAAAGCCAAGTTTTTCACCGGCTTCGACGGCAGGACGGGTAATGATTAGCCGTTTGATTCGGTTTTTCTTTAATTCATTGATGGCAAAACCCACCGCTACCCAGGTTTTGCCGGTTCCGGCGCTTCCCGTTGCAAAAACGACGTCTTTATGGTTCAACAAATCAAGATACAGTTTTTGGTTCATTGTTTTGGCATAAATCGTCCGACCTTCATAGGTTGTGACAATCGGATACTTCTTTTCCACAAAATCGCATACTTGTTCAAAATCGTGATTGCGCAGCATTCCGATTATCGTTATTATTTCGCGTTCTTTTACCGGCATATTGTTCCGTGCGAGACGCGCCATGACCTCCAAAACTTTTTTTAAAAAAGAAGGGTCAATATGAGCTTCGACATACACTTTACCGGTAACCACGCTTATTTTATATCCAAATTCATCTTCCAACAAAGCTAGATTGCGATTCATCGGTCCACAAACCGTTTGTTCAATATTTAAATCGCTAAATACATAGATAGGCTGATAATTCATTAATTAGACAACTCCCACATTTATTATCTAAGATTGATATGAACATTATACCATTTTATTACCAATTTAGCAAGGCACTGCAAGAAAATGCTTAATATACTTTTACAAAGACGGCAATATTTTCTTCAGCTTGAATTAATATTTTCACGCTATAGGAATTCGATTGTTCAATCACACTCAATACATGTAAGTTTTGGAGTTGTTCACTGGCATCAGTTCTCTTATTTTCAAAAGCCATGATTATTTGGCTTTGGGCATATGAAATTGCGCTCGCAGCATCATGAACATTTTTTATCCAATCTTTTTCATAAAAGACAACCTGGGAAAAAGAAAAAAACGAACCTAAATGAAAAAGTTTATGTTCTTTAACATAACTTAAAGCAAAGGGGTTTTGCGAGCCAAAGATGGGCTTTGTTCCGATAAAAAGCGAAAAAGCACTTTTCACTTTTCCGGTATATTCTTCCGCTATGATTTCTTTGGGAACTTCGATAGTCTTGACAGACAAGGTTTTGGCAATCACCACACCGCTGGAACGAACGTAATTTTCCAAGGATTTTTCGTTATTATGGAACCTAAGATTTCCGGAAACCAAGACTTGATTAGGTTTAACCGCTTGGTCTTTAAAAACCAAAACCACGCCCCTTTTGACATAAAAGCGTTTGATTATTCCTTCTTTAGAAGCAACCAAATCACCTTTTTGGGTTAAGTCTTCCTCGGGGTGTTGGGGCGAGTCTTCTTTTTCAATATCGATAATCAGTTTTCCGCCCTTTCTGGTTACTCCAATCCAAGCATAATAGGAGTAAGTTTCTCTTAAGGTTTGCGATAACTCGCTGACCGAAGTGTTCAAGACATAAACCGGACCTAGGCTTTTCAAATGTCCTCGCACCGCTTGATAAACTTCGGGACTTGCATAATTCTCATTGGCAAAAACGATTTCCCGGATAAAAAAATTGGAAGAAATAAAAAGTAAAGCCAAAAAAATTATACAAAACAAACCGATAGTATGCTTGAAGAATAACCATTTGCTTAAGATTTTAAGTTGATCGGCGATTACGATTTCTTCCGAGATTCCCTTTAACCTTTCTGCTTCTTTTTTATTCGTCCAAAATGACACCTGATTGTCTTTGACTTCTACTTGTCGGGCTATTTGGGGCAACTTTTTCAAAAAAAGCGCTTTGGGCATGATAATAAAGAAACGTTTAAACAACAATAATTTCTTTAATTTTGCCATAAATCTCAAGCGCTGTATTATCCATTTTTGTTATTTTTAAAAAGGAGCCCGTAATCATATATTGGTCAATGACAATCAGCGATTCGGACAAATCTTTTAACTCGCGAAAGTTTTCGATAATAATCCGTTTATCTTGTTCCAGTTTTAAGGAAAGCACGCTGTATTCGGGAATAAATTTAGGCATAAGACTCACCCAAAGCAATATATGAGAAAAATAAAAAAACTATAACTCCCGGGCGGAAAGATTATAGTTTTCATTGCTAATTAGCGACGACCAGATTTACGCGCTGCACGGCGTTTTTCTTTCCGTACATCACTTGGTTTCATGTAATGTCGTCTTTTACGGGCTTCAACAAGGGTACCCGATCTAGAAACATCACGCTTAAATCGCTTTAGAGCTTCATCTAATGTATCATTTTCTCGAACGATGGTCTTTGGCATTTTCTTTGGTCCCTCCTTCCGCACCTTAATTCTGAACTATTATACCTTATTTTAAATATTTTGTAAAACAATTGAGTAATATATTTTTTATTGTCTAAATAAATCGGCTTGTTTTAAGCTTTCTTCAGCACTTTTGAGGTATTTTTGAGCGACTTTGCTGAAGTCAAAACCTAACTTTTCGCTTAAGCCGACCAAATGTTTGTACCAAGCGACGTTGTGCCATTGCAATGCTTGGAAAGCATGCCACAACAAGAAATGGTGTTTATCTTCGTAAGTTACCGGACGGCCAAAATAAACTTCCAACAGGGCGTACCCCAGTTCAATCTCCCGATTGCCAAAGCAGGCAATATCATAGTAGAGATCGTTGTTGCCACAAAACTCATAATCAACTAAAAAAATAACGCCGTCTTCTCGTTTAACAAAATTCGATCTTTGCGCATCGCCATGGCAAAGCGTCAACGGGAATTGCTTTAGATAAGGAACGTAACGGTAAAAATGTTCTTTTACGCGATAGTAATCTTCTCCATGGATATGACCTTCTTCTTTGGCATAGCTTTCATAAAGAGCCAACCGACCGTAAGGATCATAATCGTTAACCGCTATGTTCCCTTTTTGATGAAGAGAGCGCAATATTTCGGCAATATCTTTAATGTCGAAATCGTCGGTTAAATGAAGACTCGTTCCTTCCATATACGGAGTGATTTTAATACCGGTGGTTTCGTTGAAATATTCGGTTTTCGGGTTATCGGTGATTTGTTCGATAATTTGGAGATTTTGCCATTCAATATGGCGGTCCACAAACTTTTCGGCATTCTCACCCGGTATACGCACCACTTTTTTGGCATTATCCACAGAAACGACGTAGGTATAATTGCTCATTCCCCCGCTTAAGCGGTTGATTATGGCAAGCGAATCGGTTTGGTATATCGCTTTTAAAGTTTCGGTTAAACGGATTTCGATTTCCTTCATTATAATCCACTCCTCATTAATTGAATTTTTTTGATTAATGCTTCACACGCTTTAGCCCGATGGCTAATCGTGTTTTTTAAATTATCGCTAATCTCGGCCATGGTTTTTTGATAATCTGGCAAGAAAAAGATTGGATCGTATCCAAAACCATTGGTTCCTCTTTCTTCGTGAATTATCAAGCCCGTAATATCGCCCCGGGCATTCAGTAAAGTATGACCGTCATAATAAACCACATAAGCGACAAAAAAAGCTTCGGCAGGAATATTGGAACCAATTAACTGTATTAAAGCTTTGCGTTTGGTTTCGAAACTGACGTGCGAATCAAGAAAGCGCGAACTCTTAATCCCCGGAGCACCATCCAAACAAACAACTTCCAAACCCGAATCATCGGATATTACGGGAACTTGGTAAACTTCGTAATATTTCAACGCCTTAAGCACTGCGTTTTCCTAATACGATGCTCCGGTTTCTTCCACTTCAAAGCTTTGGGGCGGAAAATCCTTAACCGTTAAGGCTTCAATTTGGTGTTTTTTCAATAAAGCTTTGAATTCGTGGATTTTCCCTTGATTGTGGGTTGCGATTAATACTTTCATGGTTTACTTCCTTTTTCTTATATGTGTATTATAACAAAACTTAAAGAAAAATGGTTAGGAAAAGCAAAAAAACCAAATGCCTAAAATAGACATTTGGTTAGCAACTAATTGCGGGTTTCTTTTATTCAACCGGATTAAAGACCGCTTCGTGAATAACCGTATCCGTGCCGTTGATGGTCAAACGGTCGACCGAAAAATTGGCCTTGACCGAATCGGTTATCGTCAATATCAGGTTTTCCGGGAAAACCTCACTCGTTGCAAAGTTTATCACTAAAGCATCTTTAGATAGTTCATAGCTATAACCTTCTTGCGTGACTAACCCTGCGCCAAAAACCGTGCGTTGAATAATGTATTCGCAAAGATTGGAATCCAAATGGAAATAGGTAACCGGAATAGAATAGCCATCATAATGGGTGATAATCGTGGTTGGGAAGGCCTCATAAAGGAAGAGCGTTTCATAAGTTAAGTTGATTCCGTTTTCGCGTCGGATTTTGTTGAAGGTATAACCGTTTACTTCATGGATAATTTCGTCATTGATTTTCAGGACAACTTCTTTAATTTCATCGTCACCAAAGGACCAAGCAATAGTCTCAACGGCTTTCCGTCCGTCCGAAAGCAAAAAATCCTCGCTAACATTTAGGGTCAGTACAGATCCTTCTATCGAATAATCTATCAGTTCGGCTGAGGAATGGATGGCCGATTGATAACCGTTTGGAACTTTGTGGAAACAACAAGTAAGCAACTCCCATTTTTGTTGAATTTGGTCTTCCGCTATTGCTTCTACCGGAACTTCCAAACCCACAAGCAAGCCTTTGGCGTTTTCCACATAGACGATTTGACGGTATGGTAAATCTTCGTTATTATTGTCAATTGGTACTTTGCCAAACCATTTTTGATAAACAGAAGACGGTATTAATAAAGCGGTAGCAACTAATAATATGATGGCTGCCAAAATGATTATTTTCTTTTTCATAGATAACACCTCACAAAAGCATATTAACAAATGAGTTAATTTATGCATTTTTGAGGATGGTTTTACGCCTTTGTTTTCGGTTATTTATCAAAAAAAACACTAAACAAACGGAAAAATAGTATAATAATGTAGAGGTGATTAAAGTGAATGCCGATTATACCAATCAATCGCACAATCAAATTGATGGCTCAAACAATCGCAGTTTGGCGATTCTATTAACCTATGTCATTATTTTTTTCTTTGCGGGGACGATAGTCGCATCCGTAATTCTTTTTTTGTATGCCAACATTAAAAACGTCGACCCGAAATTGCTTTATGATTTGGAAGGCAATTTGATTAAAGATGCCGAACTGTTCGTCGGTTCAATAACCAACTTTTCGGTTTACATAATTGGCTTGGTAATAATATTGCTTCTGGCCAAACCGTTTTTAATTCAAGACTTGCATCACTCAAGGTATAATACCAAAAAGTTTTTTATTTTTATCGGACAAGGCATTTTGATCTATTATCTGGGCAATGTTATAAGTAATATATTATCAGAACTTATAGGGCTTACGGGCGATTCGGAAAACCAAAAAACCATTGTCGAACTCCTTCAAAGCAAATATGTGGTATTAGTGCTCCTAACCACAATTATCCTTGCCCCGCTCGTTGAAGAAATTGTCTTTCGCAAAGCCCTCTTCGATTTGTTTTCCCGTAAAACAAAATTTCACCCTATCGCAATTATCATCTTTTCCGGACTTTGTTTTGCTTTAATTCATTTTGTCATTGCCATTTTCGAAATCCTCATAGATGGTCAAGGTTTAATGGCGGTGCTTTCCGAATTAATTCATATCATTCCTTACTTTATTTCCGGTATCATTTTAGGGTACATTTATGAAAAATCGGAACGCAATATCGTTGTTCCGATTATCATTCATATGCTAAACAACATCCTATCTGCGGTCCTAATTCTGCTTTCCCCTGAATTAGGCCTATAAGAAAAAGTGGTGCATTTAACCAAAAATGCGCCACTGTTTATTTGATGAGGGATTTGATTTTTTTACTGCTGACAAAGCGAATGCGATTATGAGCATCAATTTTAATCTTTTCCCCGGTCACCGGATGAACCCCTTCATAAGGAGGGATGTTTTGTTTTTCAAAAGTTCCGAAATTGGTGATAACGACTTTCCCGTCATTAATTAAACCTTGAACAATTAAATCAAAGACTTGATTGACGATATCTTCAATATCTTTTTTGCGATATGTAGAATTGTAGAAAATTGCATCGATTATATCCTTTTTGCGCATATCCTTTCACCTCTATCGATAATTATACCATAGAAGAAAAAGATATGGGCATTTTTTAATTTCCGATTAAAGAATGATGGTAATGATTAAACCTTTCCCGTGGTTGATTATTTTGCCTAAAGCTTCTTTGAACTTATATTGGACATTGTCAGGAACCGAATGAATTTTAGCTTTAATGCCATCTCCGATGACGTCGCAAAGTTTACGTCCAAAGATTTCGCTGTTCCAAAGTTTACTTGGATTAGCTTGATAATCTTTCAGCATATGGTCTAATAAGGCTTCTGCTTGTTCAAGCGGACCGATAATCGGTTCGAAACTGGAATCAACTTCCACTCTTGTGATGTGAAGTGCTGGAGCGGTAGCTTTCAATTTAATGCCGTAGCGGCCGCTTTGTTTGATTATTTCCGGTTCCGCTAAAATCATATCGTCAACTGTAGGCACCGCCAAACCGTAACCACATTGATTAACCATTTGAAGAGCCGGACCGATTTGACTTTGGATATCGCGGGCGCTAGCATAGTCTTGCAATAAAGAAATCAATTCGCCTTTATTTTCGATTCGGCGACCGATAATTTCTTCAATCGACCGTTGATACATCTCTTCGCTACAGTCAATGTTAACATCTACTACTCCGGTTCCCGGGTCAATGTTAGTTACTTCCACCCTTTCAAACAAGTCGCTCGCTTTAAGTTCATCCATCATCGCAAAGACTTCTTTCATTTTTCGGTGTTTTGAACTGGCGCTCCGGATTTCCGACGCAAATGCCTGTTTATAGGAAACGTTGTCTTTTAAGGATTTCACCCAATCAGGAACTTGGATGTTGAGTTCGGAAATGTCAAATTCGTTGAGCGCTTCTTTTAACAGATAATCGATTTCCGTTTCGTTTATGGTAAGCAGATTGATTGGAATTACGCTTACTCCGTATTTAACTTCCAATTCTTTGGCCAGATCCAGGACTTCCGGTTTCTTTGGATCGACTGTGTTTAAAATTATGACGAAAGGTTTTCCCAACCCTTTAAGTTCATTAACGATTTTTTCTTCGACTTTTTCATATTCGCTTCGGGAGAAATCGCCAAAAGAACCGTCGCTGGTAATAACGACGCCGATATGGCTATGCGATTCAATAACTTTTTGGGTACCAAGGGTAGCGGCTTCCTCAAATGGGATATCATCCCCATACCATGGCGTCTTGACAAGCCTTGCACTTCCGTCTTGGTTTAAATAGCCGTTTGCGCTCGGTATTACATAACCCACGCAATCGACCAGGCGAACGCTAAAAGCAGTATCATCACCGACCGCTATTTTAATATTGGTACTTGGAACAAATTTCGGCTCCACCGTCATAATGGTCTTTCCTTCCGCACTTTGGGGAAGTTCGTCCCGTACTTTTTCCGCAAGTTTTGCATCTTGGATATACGGCAAAACCTTCTTTTCCATAAAATGACGAATGAAGGTACTTTTTCCGCTACGAACTGCTCCTACAACCCCAATATAAACTTCTCCTGAGGTTCTGGTTGCTACTGCGCGCATAATTTTGTCACTCATATAAATAATCCTCACCTTCAATGTTTCTACTCTACTTTATGAATCACTAAGCAAAAATATAACAAAAAAGAAAAAAAGTTGGACAAAATCCAACTTAATCCTTTGCTTTGGCAAAGCGTTTTTCTGTTTGCTTTTTTTGGGATTTGTATAAATTATAATCGTTTAAAACCGTTCCCAGCGCAAACGGAGCCAAACCTTCATCGATGCGATTTAAAAGGAGTTTTAAATTTTTTTCGATAATTACGATTAAATCGGCAGGGTATTGAAGGTCTAATTTGTTGAAATCGAATTCGTCGCGATCAAGAACTAACTTGTCGCCGCTAGGAAACACTTTTACATCGAGATCATAATCAATATACTTTATCCCTTCTTCATCTTTAACATAAGGTGAACTCAGGTTGCAATAATAGTATACTGAGTGATTTCGCATCATACAAATGATATTGAACCAATATTCTTTGAAAAAGTAACAGACAGCCGGTTCCTTGGTACGCCACCGCCGCCCATCGCCATCAATAACATTGGCTCGATCGTTTACTAATACTAACATATCGCTTGTTTCGCGAACAATATAACCATATTGCCATACGCGATGAAGGTCACCATTATGTTTATAACTGATAATTTCTACCTTGTTATACAAATTGACCCTCTTTCTACTCGAAAATATTATATCAAATTTTTTCCCTTTAATAAAATAATATGTTAAGGTTTTTTTATTTTTACCTTTTGGACGCACGCGACCCTGAAATGCAACAAATTGAATAATTAAAAAGTGGTAATGTTCAAAATTAATAATGATGAAAGTAAGTCAAGTTTTACTTTATTTTAGGGTAAAATCGGTAGAAAGGCATAAAAATGAGCCTTATTTTAACAAAAACACCCTTAAAACGATAAAAAAAGCTTTTTATGTGTTGGGCTAACCTTTTTGATACAATTCGTACCCAATAATAGAAATAAAATTTATAGTATCAAAAAATATTTTTGGTTAATTTCCTATCTCGATTTTATTTTTCTCCTACTCATCTATAGTTCTTATAAAAACAAAAGCTGTTTTCTATTTTATTTTTTTCCGTATTCATTATCAATTCCATGTAAAATAACAAAGCCAGAATCTTCTTTTTTTAAAAACATCTTTATTAATTGACCTTTTATAGAATTCATCATAGTCATCATAATCATTAATCATTCGATATCTTTGGTTCTGAGTCGATTTTTTTTTTAGATTTCGTTTTCCTCTTCCAGTTCAGCAACTCGTTTACGAAGTTTAAGGAGTTCTTCCTTGTTAATGGATTCATTATCTAGTACGATTTCTTTTTACTACCAATCCAACTATAAAT
>Ga0265294_10006482_pt1 | contig 14045 bp, 8 predicted proteins | sample MunlanPumphouse3_FD_192504 | JGI IMG/M metagenome (GOLD analysis project Ga0265294, IMG submission 192504) | Groundwater microbial communities from a municipal landfill in Southern Ontario, Canada - Pumphouse #3 | ecosystem: Environmental > Aquatic > Deep subsurface > Groundwater | place... | reverse complement strand
CTGTGGCTATGACGAATTTGTGGAGCGGCGCGAGGCGTTGCTGGAGGCGGAAGTTACCCGCCTGGCGTTGTTCGATAAAAAGCTGGCTCAGGAGGAGGTCTGGGTGCGCCAGGGGATCAAGGCGCGCCGCACCAGGAATGAGGGCCGGGTGCGGGCACTGAAGCAGCTTCGCGAGGAGCAGCGCCAGCGGCGGGAACGTTTGGGCACGGTGAAGATTCAACTGCAGGAGGGCGAGCGCTCTGGCCGCATGGTGGTAGAGGCTGAGGCGATTTCCTTTGCATATGACGGTCGCCCGGTGATCACGGAACTAACCACCACAATCATGCGTGGCGACCGGGTGGGGATCATCGGCTCCAACGGCTCAGGCAAGACCACTCTTCTGCGGCTTTTGCTGGGGGAACTGATACCGCACAGCGGTAACATAAAGCTGGGCAGTCGCCTGGAGGTGCTGTACTTCGACCAGTTGCGTGAACAGCTGGACCTGACCAAGAGTGTCCTGGAAAACGTTGGGGAGGGCAATGATACCCTTGTGATCAACGGTAAGCCGCGTCATATTATTGGATATCTACAGGATTTTCTCTTTTCTCCGGAGCGGGCCCGCAGCCCGGTAAGTATCCTTTCCGGCGGTGAACGCAATCGACTGCTGCTGGCTAAGTTGTTTACCAAGCCGTCCAATGTGCTGGTGATGGACGAACCGACCAATGACCTGGACGCCGAGACCCTCGACCTGCTGGAGGACCTGTTGCTGGAGTACACCGGTACACTGCTGTTGGTGAGCCATGACCGCGAATTCCTCAACAATGTGGTTACCAGCACGCTGGCAGTGGGTGCGGACGGAAGGGTCAGAGAGTTTGTGGGGGGGTACGACGACTGGTTGCGCCAGGCTGTAGTGGATAATTCGTCAGCCATGGCCAGTATAAAGCCGGTACTGGAGAAATCAAAACGCCAAACCGAGCGTGCCCGTAAGCTGAGCTTCAAGGAGGAACGGGAACTGGAGGCCATACCGGACCAGATAGCCGCGCTGGAAGAGGAACAGGAGAAATTGCACGCCACCTTGGCCGATTCAGGTTTCTACAAGAGCGCCGGAGCCGAGGTTGTGACCTTGAATGTCCGCCTGGAGGCGCTGGAAGCGGAGTTGATCCACGTTTACCAGCGGTGGGAGGAGTTGGAGGCATTGAGGTAGGAACGCGTGGAAACGTGTTGACTGCGTGTTTTAGCCGTTACCGTCAGCCGCTATTGTTGTGGATGTCCCTTTTTTATATTTTCATAAGGGAGTCGGAATAAACTGATATACCAAGTTTTACGCACGGATTCAGGTCGAATTTGTCGTTCCTGATTGAGCAAAACCGCAGGCGTAGCAGTGCTACGTTGAGGATTTTGCGATTGAAGGGGCGGCAAAGGCGGCCTGAAGACGAGATGTAAAACGGTATATTTGTTTTTTCCGGCTCCCTTGGAGCAACATGATGAGCAGAGCACTACGTTTGTTGCTGCTGGCTGATGCCTGGAGAAGATGCTTCCAGAATCTTAATAAATGCCTTAACCACATCAGGGTCGAATTGACTGCCCGAGCCGCGCCTGAGCTCGGACACCGCATACTCCCTGCCGGGCGCGGCACGGTATGGCCTGGTTGACATCATCGAATCAAAAGAATCCGCAACCCTGAGTATTTTTGCTGCCAGGGGTATGGCATCATGGTCAAGTCGTTGCGGGTAGCCTGTACCGTCGAAATTTTCATGATGGTAGCGGATAAGTGGAATCACTTCTCTCAACTGATCTATAGCCGCCAAGGTATCGGCGCCATGGCTGGGGTGTCCCTTGACAATTGCGTACTCATCATCGGTCAAGGCCGTCAGTTTGTTAAGCAGGGTGTCATAGGCGCCAATTTTGCCGATGTCGTGCAGCAGGGCGCCCAAGCGAATGATACTGACCCTGTTTTCGTCAAGACCCATTTCCCGGGCAATCTGTATAGCAATCTCCGCCACCCGCTCGGAGTGCCCCATGGTCCAGGGGCTTTTGGCATCAATGAGGTTGACCAACACCCGAACCATTCTGATAAACAGATCCTCCAGTTCCTTGACCTTTTCCTCCAGCTTGGCTACAACCACATGGCTGCATTCCCGCAGGTAGTGCGTTTCCTCGTTCAGCGCTTCCGACATGGAGTTTGTTTTTTCAGGGGCACTATCGTCAACAATAAGAACTTTCATGTTAAATCCCGATAATTTTATGAATTTTATCCACGATTGTCAGTGGATACATGATAACAAATAAAGGACGAATTGCAATGGCCAGATCATCCGGGTGGGTAATGGTCTGAAAACAGAGAGATTCCATCTCTTCCAGGCTGTAACCATAACCAAAGTTGCAATAAGCGCACCTTCATGGCATTATTATCAAATGGCTCACGACAAAATCATCATCAAAGGTGCTTGCGAGCACAACCTAAAGTGTATCGACGTGGAGATCCCGCGCGATAAACTCGTAGTCATCACCGGCATCTCCGGCTCGGGCAAGTCCACCCTGGCCTTTGACACCATTTACGCCGAGGGGCAGCGCCGCTATGTCGAGTCGCTCTCGGCCTACGCCCGGCAGTTTCTGGAGCAGATGGAAAAACCGGATGTGGAGTCGATTGAAGGACTTTCCCCAGCCATTTCCATCGAGCAAAAGACCACCAGCAAAAACCCCCGCTCCACCGTTGGCACCGTTACCGAGATCTACGACTACCTGCGCCTGCTGTTCGCACGCATCGGCCATCCTCACTGTACCTCCTGCGACAAGGAAATCACCTCCCAGACCGTTTCACAGATGGTGGACCAGCTTGTGGCCCTACCTGCGGGAACCAGGCTGACCCTGCTGGCGCCCATGATTCGTGGCCGCAAGGGGGAATATAAAAAGGAGCTCAACCAGCTGCGCAAGGAGGGTTTCACACGGGTAGTGATCGACAACAAGCCTCATGAACTGGCCGACGAGATCGAACTGGACAAGAAGAAAAAACACGACATCGACATAGTGGTAGACCGGATCGTGCTCAAGGAAGGGGTCCAACGTCGTCTGGCCGATTCATTGGAAACCGCCCTGCACCATGCTGAAGGTGTGGTCAAGGTGTCCGTGGCAGCGGCTAAAACCGTCGAGATGCCGGAAGAGCCGGACTCCGGGCGGAAGAAGCCCGAAAAAGAACAAATCATGATTTTCTCCGAAAAGTTGGCCTGCGTTGATTGCGGCATATCCTACCAGGAGATCACCCCACGGCTGTTCTCCTTCAACAATCCCCACGGCGCCTGCCCGGACTGCACCGGTCTGGGTACCCGCATGTATTTCGATGCCGACCTTGTCATACCCGACCCGGGCTTGTCACTGCGGGAAGGGGCCATCGCTCCGTGGGAGAAACGACTTTCCGGCTGGTTCCATATGATCCTGGACGCACTGGCCAAGGCATACAGGTTCGATATCCGCATGCCGTTCAAAGATCTGCCGGAAAACATCCGCGACGTTATCCTGCACGGTTCCAAGGGAGAGAAGATCGAGTTCTGGTGGGAGGAGGAGGGTGATCGCCGCCACACCTACCAAAAGGAGTTCGAGGGGGTGCTGAACAACCTGCAGCGGCGTTGGCGCGAAACAGAATCAGACGCTGCCCGGGAGGATCTGGAAAAGTACATGAACGTCATGCCCTGTCCCACCTGTCAGGGCGCGCGACTGCGGCCCGAGGCTCTGCACGTGCTGGTAGGAGGGTGCACCATCCGCGACGTGACTGCGCTTGCCATCCAGGACTGTTTCCGTTTCTTCGAGGAACTGGCGCTCACAGACAAGGAGCGCGAGATCGCCCGCCGCATCCTCAAGGAGGTGCGTGAACGGCTGACATTCCTGGTCAATGTAGGGCTGGACTACCTTTCCCTTGACCGCACCGCTGGCACACTCTCCGGCGGCGAAGGACAGCGCATCCGCCTGGCGACCCAGATCGGCTCATCGCTGGTTGGCGTGCTCTACATCCTGGATGAACCCTCCATAGGACTGCATCAGCGGGACAACGCCCGGCTACTGGCGACCCTCAAGCATCTGCGCGACATTGGCAACACCGTACTGGTTGTTGAGCATGACGAGGAAACCATCATGGAGGCCGACCATGTCATCGACATGGGACCAGGGGCCGGAGTGCATGGCGGCGAGGTAGTTGCCCAGGGCACACCCAGCGAAATAATGGCTAATCCGGATTCCCTCACAGGCAAATACCTGTCCGGCGAACTGACCATTCCTGTCCCGGCCAGGCGGCGCAAGGCAGCCCGCTACCTGCGCATCATCGGGGCTACGGAGAACAACCTGAAAGGTGTGGACGTGGATATACCGCTGGGAGTGCTGACCTGTGTAACCGGGGTCTCCGGCTCGGGCAAGTCCACCCTGGTGATCGACACCCTCCATAAGGTGCTCAGCCAGCGCCTGTACCGCAGCCGCGAAAAAGCAGGCGCCGTGAGGGATATCAAGGGGCTGGAACACCTGGACAAGGTCATCAACATCGATCAGTCACCCATCGGCCGCACTCCGCGCTCCAATCCGGCCACCTATACCGGCGTATTCGGCGATATACGCGACCTGTTTTCCAACCTGCCGGAATCCAAGCTGCGCGGCTACAAACCGGGACGCTATTCATTCAATGTCAAGGGGGGGCGTTGCGAGGCCTGTTCCGGCGACGGCATCATAAAGATCGAGATGCACTTCCTGCCGGATGTCTACGTGGAATGCGAGGTTTGCAAAGGGGCTCGCTACAACCGCGAGACCCTGGAGGTATTATACAAGGGGAAATCCATAGCACAGGTACTGGACATGACCGTCTCCCAGACGCTGGAGTTCATGGGCGCCATCCCCCGCATCCGCAACAAGCTGCAAACCCTGGAGGAGGTCGGTTTGGGCTACATCACGCTGGGGCAATCGGCCACCACCCTCTCGGGCGGCGAGGCCCAGCGGGTCAAACTGGCCAAGGAACTCTCCAAACGCGCTACCGGCCGTACTATCTACATCCTGGACGAACCAACCACCGGACTGCATTTCGAGGACATCCGCAAACTGCTGGAGGTTCTCCAGCGCCTGGTGGAGAGCGGCAATACCATTGTTATTATCGAGCACAACCTGGACGTGATCAAGACCGCCGACTGGATCATCGACCTGGGGCCCGAGGGAGGCTACCGGGGCGGCGAGATTATCGCGACCGGCACCCCCGAACAGGTTGCCAAGGTTACAAAATCCTACACCGGGCAGTATCTGCGCAAGATGTTCTGAGGGACTCGGAACAAACAAATGATTCTGCAAAAAAAACCGTCCGGTCTTTAAGAGGACCGGACGGTTTTACGGCAACTGGAGCATTGCCCATTACTTACATGAACCATCCTTGGCTTTAATCTGTGTCTGCGTCTTCAGCTGATCTGCCGCAAAAGCTTGTGCGCCGATAGAAAGAGCTGTAATCGCCATCACCATTGCCACCACGAGTTTACGAGTTTTCATCTGTACTACCTCCTTTGAGTGATTAAGATACATTTACTTTTCCACGTATCGTGCCAACACGATCAAATACCGTAACTTACTTATTTTTAGATGTTATTTATTATGGTCACTTTCGGTTGCCAGGCATTTGAGTGCAAAAGCTGCACCGGTATTTTCCAAAATTGCACAACTACAGATGGTATGGCATGCATCTCTCCAACCCAAACTACCGTATTTCATTCAGTTATTACAGTATCATAAATATTTGTCACTTATCATGAAACATCTTGTGCATCACATCACAAGGAGGAACAAAAACATGAAACCACGTATTATTACAACGGCAGCAATTATGGGACTTTTACTTGCCTTGAGTGCAGGTGATCTGTTTGCGGCAGGGCGCGGCAATGGCGGCAGAAGCGGAATGCAGTCTAGTACTCAATCTTCTACAGGAACGGCAATAACTCGTCCAGCCAGCTCACAACGGCGCGACGGCTCCTTTCTAACCACCGGCACGACCGCCAATGGTTCAACCACACGCCCCGGTAATGGCAATGGACTTAAAGACGGTTCTTGCCTGACCACGACCAGTAAGTAAAAACATTGCCGCAAGACCCGGCAGGCAAATAACCCTGCCGGGTCAATGAAACAAGGAAAGTACGATGAAGCGACATATTCTCATATTCATTCTTGTTACACTTAGCTTCTGGAATCGTGAGGCATCAGCCTTTTGGGGAACCAACTCAACAGACTCTGCCAGCGGACTGAATGTTTCAGCAGGTTTTGATATCAACACGATGACGACCTTAAACGGCACGGTAATATCGCCACCAGAGAGAAAAGGACAGGAGCAACATACGGAGATGTCTGTTGCCGCCACCCAGGGCGCCGTGACAGTCATACTCGGGCCATGGTGGTATTGGAAAAATCAGAACATTTCGATCACGAAAAACCAGGAGCTTGCCATTACCGGTTCCCTTGCACAGGGTAAGGACGGGGCTCTCTATTTATTTGCCCAACGTATTGAGAATCGGAGCAATGGGGAAGCTGTCACGCTTCGCTCCGAATCTGGCAAACCGTTTTGGTCTCGTTCAGCTTCGGATAATCAAAAAGGAATCCATCAATATAATGGAAGCGGCCAACGCTATGGCGCAGGTAATAATGGTGGTGGCATGAGAGGAGGAGGAAGAAGGTGATAAGGTTACTATCAAGACAGAAAAGGCGAAGCGTACATACGCTTCGCCTTTTCTGTCTATTTCGGTAGCGCCAATACTTTATTCGCCGCTGTAACCTTCCAGCCGTGTACCGTCTAGGTTCAGGCCGAGCGCCGCCTTGCGGGAAAGCTTGATCTTGCCGTTTTTATCAACACCGATACACTTGACCAGAACATGATCTCCTTCGTTGAGTATCTCGGTGACCGTCTTTACGCGTTTGGTATCCAGTTCAGAGATATGTACCAGACCGTCGGTACCGGGCATGACTTCCACAAAAGCACCGAAGTCCATGATCTTCTTGACGATGCCCATGTAGAGCCTGCCTTCCTCGGCATCTTCGGTCAGATCACGGATCATCTTGATTGCCAGATCACAGGACTCTTTGCTCGTACTGGCGATATTGATACGGCCCGTATCGTCAATATCGCAAGTTACGCCGGTGGTTTCAGTAATATTCCTGATGTTCTTGCCACCAGTTCCAATGACGTCGCGGATTTTGTCAGTCTTGACCCAGATGGTGGTGATACGCGGGGCAAACGGTGACATCTCGGCACGCGGAGCAGAGATGGTTTCCGCCATCTTGCCGAGGATGTGCAGGCGACCGTCACGTGCCTGGCTTAGCGCCTTCTGCATGATCTCTCTGGTAACTCCACCTATCTTTATGTCCATCTGCAGGGCAGTGATGCCAGTGGAAGTTCCGGCAACCTTAAAGTCCATGTCGCCGAGATGATCTTCATCCCCCAGGATATCGGACAGAATGGCAACCTTATCACCTTCCATGATCAGACCCATGGCAATACCGGCAACCGGAGCAGTGATCGGTACGCCGGCATCCATCAGCGACATACAGCCACCACAAACCGATGCCATAGATGAAGACCCATTGCTCTCCAAGGTCTCGGCAACTATACGGATAGTATACGGAAAGTCATCATGTTTGGGAAGAATGGCTGAAATGGCGCGTTCCGCCAACATGCCATGGCCAATCTCACGGCGACCAGGTCCCAGACGGAAGCTGGTTTCACCAACCGAGAACGGCGGAAAATTGTAATGCAGCAGGAAGCGTTTGCGGTACTCACCATAGAGCGAGTCCATGCGCTGTTCATCACTGGAGGTACCCAAGGTGGCGGCAACCAGGGACTGGGTTTCTCCACGGGTAAACAGCGCTGAACCATGGACGCGGGGCAGAATGCCTGCTTCAGTGGTAATCGGGCGGATTGTGACAGTGTCGCGACCGTCGATCCGGATGCCTGTATCAAGGACATCGGCACGTACGCGATCATATTCAAAATCGCCCAGAAAGGTCTTAATCTGCTTGACCTTTCCTTCAAATTCGCCTTTGAGTGTTTCAATTGTATCGACGGTAATCAGATCGATCTGGTTGTGTCGTTCCTGCTTTGACTTGATCTTGACTGCTTCTGACATACGGCCATATGCCAGTTCACGCACCTTTGCAAGCAATGCCTCATCCACAACAGGAGGTAATAGTTCACGCTTGGTCACACCGGCCAGCTGCTTCAGTTTTTCTTGAGCATCCAGTACCGGCTGGACTGATGCGTGACCAAAGAAAATGGCATCCAGCATATCTTCTTCTGAGACGAATCTGGCCTCGCCTTCCACCATGATAACCGCATTACGGCTGGCAGCAACGACAATCTCCATATCGCTCTGTTCAAGTTCTTCAGCGGTGGGATTGCAGATAAGCTGACCAGCAACCCTACCAACTTTAACACCGGCAATCGGCCCCATGAAGGGGATGTCGGAAACCTCCAGAGCTGCGGAGGCGCCCAGCATTGCCAGAATACGAGGGTCATGATCCTTATCAGCCGAGACCACCGTTGCCATTACTTGTGTATCATTGAGGAAGTTTTCAGGGAAAAGCGGCCGGATAGGTCGATCAATCAGACGGCATGTGAGGGTTTCGGGATCTGAGGGGCGCGCTTCTCGCTTGAAGAAACTACCGGGAATCTTGCCGCCGGCATAAGCCTTCTCCGTGTAATTGACAGTCAGCGGAAAGAAATCCTGCCCCTCTTTGGCTTCTTTTTGAGCTACTGCGGTTACCAGCACCATCGTATCGCCGCTTCTCACCATTACCGCACCATTGGCCTGCTTGGCCATCTTGCCGGTGGATATGGTCACTGTTTTGCCACCAAACTCAACATTTACAACGTGTTCCATAAGTTCTCCTGTGTGTTGAGTTGGGGCCGTCGCTACAACCTCCCAATCATAATGATCAATTTAGGCTTTTTCCGTTGGTTGTGAAAAGATGACTATGTAAGCGTACTGAAGAAGAGTCATAGTCGAACAGCGGCTGGAGGTACTAAATTCATATCATGCCAGAGAGACTCTACCCACGTCCCCAACAAAAAATAAAAGGGCTAAAAAAGCCCTCTTTTAAAAAACGAGCATACGGACAGAATGTTGATGGGAGTACACCCGCAAAAAAACGGGTATACTGCCCTCTATTACCTGCGTATGCCGAGTCGCTCGATCACTGTTTTGTACCTGTCCAGCTCTTTGCCTTTGAGGTAGTCCAGAAGCCGACGCCTCTGGCCAACAAGTTTCAGAAGCCCTCTACGGCTGTGGTGATCTTTTTTGTGAATTTTGAAGTGCTCGGTCAAATAGATAATCCGCTCGGTGAGGATTGCGATCTGCACCTCGGGAGAACCTGTGTCACTGTCATGTTTTTTGAAGGAATTGATGATTTCCTGTTTCTTTTCGGTTGCCAGCACTGCTAACACCTCCTTTTATGTACGTTTTTGCAGCATAGTGAGCAAAATTTACTATTCAACTGCAAGCTTGATTTATTACCATACTGCTACTGACATGTAAAGTATTAACTCAGACGATACTCTTTTCGGGTTTTCATCCAACTCCATAACAAAAAAACCTCAGCCATCATTTACACCCCGTTTCAACGCACTGTCAACGCATATTAATAACCGCAAATTTAAACAAAATTGCCTCAATTCCTCCTCTGTGGTACAAACTTCAAACCATGAAAAAACTCAATCCACCGCAGCAGCAGGCGGTCCATCATACCGAGGGCGCCCTGCTGATCCTGGCCGGGGCCGGTTCCGGCAAGACCCAGGTCATCATCACCCGCATCGTTCATCTGATGAAAGAGAAACGCATTCCGCCTGAGAACATCCTGGCGGTCACCTTTACCAACAAGGCGGCCCGTGAGATGCGGGAACGCGTCAGTTCCATGGCCGGTTCAATGGCGGATGGGATCGTCATCTCCACCTTCCACTCCCTGGGGGTGCGGATCCTGCGCCGTGATATCCGTGCCTTGGGCTTCAAGCCGAATTTCTCGATCTACTCCACCTCGGATCAGGCCGGTGTACTGCGCCAGGCCATGCGCGAGCGCGACATAGACCCGAAACAGATCGACCCGAATCTGCTGCTCTGGAAGATCTCCGGGCTTAAAAACCGCCTGATCGGCCCGCAGGAGTTCAAACCCGAAAGCTCTGATCGTATCGAACTGGCCACCGCAGCTGTCTATCCGCGCTATCAGGACCTGCTCAAGGGCTTCAACGCCATCGACTTCGACGACATCATCATGCTCTCGGTCAAGCTGCTGCAATCCAACAACGCCATCCTGGGACACTGGCAGGAACGCTTCCGCTATATCATGGCGGACGAGTATCAGGACACAAACGCCTCGCAGTACCTGCTGATCTCGCTGTTGGCCAAAAAACACCTCAACATCTGCGTTGTAGGGGACGACGACCAGTCCATCTACGGCTGGCGCGGGGCCGAGGTGGAGAATATTCTCAACTTCGAACACGATTATGCCAATTGCAAGGTCATCAAACTGGAGCAGAACTACCGCTCCACCAGCTCCATCCTGGATGCGGCCAACAGTGTCATAAAAAACAACCCGACCCGCACCGGCAAGGCGCTCTGGACAGCCAGTGGACAGGGACGCGGGATAGACCTGTTTGTGGCCGACAACGAGGAGGAGGAAGCCACAAAGGTTGTTGACAGCATGATGATGGAGCAATTCAAGGGAAAGCTTTTCTGGTCGGACATGGCCATCCTGTACCGCTCCAACGCCCAGAGCCGGGCCTTTGAAGAGAAACTGCGCCAGGAACGCATCCCATATGTCGTCATCGGGGGGATGCAGTTCTACGAGCGCAAGGAGGTCAAGGACGCCATCGCCTACCTCAAGGTGATCGACAATCCCAGTGATGAGGCCTCGCTGCTCAGGATCATAAATTTCCCCCGCCGGGGGATCGGCGACAACACCTTGAACCACCTGAATATTTGGTCCATGGAGCACGATGTGCCGCTGTTCGAGGCACTTGGGCGGGTTACCGAGATAGCCGAGATCTCGGTGTCATCCAAAAAGGCGGTGACCGCCTTTCACAGCATGATGAAAGAGGTGATCGCAAACTTCGGCAAGAGGAGCCGACTGGGGGAACAGGTCAACACCCTTTTCAACCGCCTGCGCATCGAGGATGAGCTGTACCGCACCCTCAACGATGCCGCCCAGGCCCGCAAGCATATCGAGAACATCGAGCAGGTGGTCAACTCCCTGGCAGTCTATGAAGAGCAGAACCCTCGGGGAACCCTGTCGGCTTTTTTGGAGCGGATTTCGCTGATGGACGAGGACAAGCCGTCTGAAGATGCCAAGGAGCGCGGCCAGAATGCGGTCACACTCATGTCGCTGCATTCCAGCAAAGGACTGGAATTTTGCCATGTCTACCTGGTGGGAATGGAGGAAGAGCTGCTGCCGCACAAAAGGTCCATTGAGGAGGATCCGTCCTGCGCCGAAGAGCGCCGTCTGTGCTATGTCGGCATCACCAGGGCACGTCAGCATCTTACGATCTCCCGCTGTCTGACGCGCCGGAAATTCGGCTTGTTGGAGAAACGTTGTCCCAGTCGTTTCCTGGCGGAGATACCGGAACACTTGTTGAACACAACTTCAGGTAACGCTGGAGATAAAGAGATAGATTCGGCTGATATGGCCAATGATTTTTTTGCGCAGATGCTGGGGGACTGATTTTTATCGGAGATTTTCCTCCATCCACCGGAAAAATCATCTTGACTCAATCATCAGTTTCAGGTTATGTAGAAAATCCATTTTATGGTGGCTATGGTGAAGCGGTTAACACTTACGACTGTGACTCGTACATACGAGGGTTCGATCCCCTCTAGCCACCCCAACTATTCAAACACTTAGGAAGCTTCCTAAGTGTTTTTTTCGTATATGGAACCTGGAATAAACTGAGATACCAAGTCCCTAACCCTGATAAACATGATATTTGTACCTGATCCCGCAGGTGCGCAGGTGTGTTTGATCGACAATAAATCATGATATACATCAATAGATTGTGCTATGATTATTAAAATCCGTCCGATGCCACCTCTGCGCCAAAAAGGTAAGTGCTGATATGACCGGAATCGCCAAAAAAAATAGAAAAATTCCCAAACCGCTACACCATTTTATCCTGTTGCTGCTGATTATTTCCCTTTCGGAACTCCTCATTATGTTCCTCCTGCCTCCCGGCGCCCCCGGGTATCTTCAGACTCTCGTCTATGGACTGCTCCTGACGGTACTCAGCGGTACGTTTATCTGGTGGCTGATTGCCAGGCCGTTGCGGCAGGCGGCCTTGTCGGAATTCAGCCGGACAAAGGCTGCGCTGGGACATATTGAGGATGCAGTGATCAATTTCGATGGACAATGGAATGTAGAATCTCTTAATCCGGCTGCGGAAAGGATGTTCGGATATCTGCCGGATGAAATAATCGGGCAGACGATCAGTCGGATCATCCCCGAAATGGCGGGCGAGAGCACAGGTGCGCTGTTTGACGCAGCCTCGGTCGAGACAGAAACGGAGGGTCGGCATAATTTTGAAACCATCGGATGCCATAAGGACCAGACCTGCTTCCCGCTAGAGCTTTCCATCAGCAAGCTGGACCTGGATGGCAGATTGACTTTTATCGCGATGATTCACAATATTACGGAACGCAAGCGTGTGGAAACCGTGATGGCGGAACAGAAGGAGTTTGTTGAAAGCCTGATGGAGAACAGTGCGGTACCAACCTTTGTTCTCAACCCGGAGCATCAGGTACTGATCTGGAACCAGGCCTGCGAGGAACTGACCGGTATCCGGTCGGAAGCCATGCTTGGCCGGGATGAACCATGGAAGGCATTTTACGACCACAAGCGGCCTGTCCTGGGGGATATCATCATAGATGGCGCCGTGGCGCAGGCTTCCCAGTATTACACCACCTTCGATAAATCCAGTTTCATCCCTGAAGGGTTGCAGGCAGAAGGGTGGTATCTGAACCTCAATGGCATGGACCGCTACATCCTTTTCAACGCAGCCCCGATCCGTAACGGCAAGGGCGAGCTGCTGGCCGTCATTGAGACTTTTGAGGATATTACCGAGCGCAAGCGATACGAGGAACAGCTTGAATATCAAGCCAACCATGATGGATTGACCAGCCTCCCCAATCGTAATCTGCTCACCGACCGCATCAGGCAGACGATGCTCATGTCCAGCCGCAACCATAACGAGGTGGCGGTGTTCTTTGTCGATCTGGATAATTTCAAGTTCATCAACGACGCCCTGGGACACGACATCGGCGACATGCTTCTGAAAATAGTTGCCGAACGGCTGGCTGGTTGCGTGAGATCAGGCGACACCGTGGCGCGCCAGGGAGGGGACGAGTTTGTCATTGTTATTTCAGATCAGACCATTTCCAATTATGCAACCCTGATCGCCGGCAAGATGCTGGAGATGATAGCCCAGCCCTTCCAGATCAAGGAACATGAACTCGTCATAACCTGCAGCATCGGCATCAGTATCTTCCCCCGGGACGGGGAGGACGTGCATGAGCTCATCAAAAACGCCGATGTGGCCATGTACCGGGCCAAGGAACAGGGTCGCAACACCTTCCAGTTCTTTACCGGCGAGATGAATGCCAATACACTGGTGCGCATGACCATGGAAAAGTATCTGCGGCGAGCTTTGGAATATGATGAGTTACTGGTGTATTACCAGCCGAAGGTGAGTTTGAGCACTGGACGGATAACCAGCATGGAGGCCCTGGTACGCTGGCAGCACCCTGAAATGGGTATGCTCTCGCCGATTAACTTCATACCTCTGGCCGAGGAGACCGGTCTGATCGAGACGATCGGCGAGTGGGTACTAAGAACCGCCTGCATGCAGAACAAGGCTTGGCAGGATGCCGGTCTTGCCCCGTTGACCGTGGCGGTCAATCTCTCGGTCCGTCAATTCAGGCAGCAGAACATTGTCCGTCTAATAGGCCAGTTGTTGCTGGAGACCGGTCTTGCCCCGCGCTATCTGGAGCTTGAAATTACCGAGAGCATGGTCATGCAGGATGTGGAAC
>Ga0265294_10006480_pt1 | contig 14048 bp, 23 predicted proteins | sample MunlanPumphouse3_FD_192504 | JGI IMG/M metagenome (GOLD analysis project Ga0265294, IMG submission 192504) | Groundwater microbial communities from a municipal landfill in Southern Ontario, Canada - Pumphouse #3 | ecosystem: Environmental > Aquatic > Deep subsurface > Groundwater | place... | reverse complement strand
CGCTTCAGGATGTTTTGCCTTAGTCATCTTCCGCCTCCTTCTGCAGCTCTGCCAACGCCCTCTCTGCGCTGTCGATGATTCCACACAGTATCGTCTCTGGCGGGACTGTGTGGAGGTACTCAATCCACGCAATGTCTTTGCACGTTGTGCCGTAGGGACGCATCCGTGACGAGAATATCAAGTGCATCACGCGTCGCCCATCACTAAACCCGCCTATGCGAAATCTAATGGGGCAAGGTTCTACAATTGTTGCGCGTTCCATTCTGTGGCCTCCTTCGCCTTTTCATTCTCTCTCTTCTCCTTTTCTCTTCTATTGCCGCCACATGCCGCCAGTTGCTTCAGGAAGCGTTCTGAGCGAGTTGTAGCGCAAAGTAGTGCTAATGGTCACCTGGAACATAACTGGAGCTTACAGGGCTTTCTGGTTATGCTTCCTTCGGCTTTCTATTCCCCTTCGGCGGTACTACAGCCCCGCCGGGCCATTGCACTTTGTCAGTCACCAACCGCCTTGCCTTCCCCACGATACTAGCAGGCGATCGCCCCAACTCCGCCGCCAACCAGTTCACAACGCCAACAACCGTTGCCTCCTCCTGCTCAGTCCACTCAACATGATGGTTGCGCCTCCCAAGGTAACGCTTCAGACCTAAGCTATGTGCCCTCCGGTATATGGCATTTACACTCCGGTCTAGTACCTTTGAAATAGCAACCGCACCAGCTAACTCGTAGTTGTCTATCATGTACTGGTCTTCTTCCGGCTTCCACGGGGTACGTGTATTCGGTGCCCTCAAGCCCAGTTCATTTGCCTTACCCCTGATTGCCTTAGCTGAACGCCCCAAACGTTCGGCGCATATAAGGGGGCCATATTTGGGATAGTTCACTTCCAGTAGGCGCAAATCCTTGTCCGCCCAGGGCATGAGGCTATTCGGTGCGACATCCCGCGACTTGATGGGTATGCCTAGCCGACGGGCTTTCCCCTCCACACTGGTGATGGTACGGTTCAGTTCCCGTGCGCATACGGAGAGGCCTTGTGGCGCATACTTCTTCAGTTTGCGTACATCCTTCTTTGTCCACTTCCTACAGCGATTAGACTTTGGCGGTTTGTATCCTATATCGTTACCCAACTATTCGTTTCCTCCGTTGCTTGCTAATCCCATCCCCAGCAGCCGCAGTAGTAGCTATCCTGTTTCCCCTGTTTATTGTACTTGAAGAAGGGCAGGCTATATGATGATGCTGCAGTGTTGCCGCAGGTGCATTGTGCTACCCTTCCCTCGAGGCTGGGTTTGTTTGTGGCTACCTCTGAGCAATTGTGTATAGCACAGGCAGGCTTGGTGCTACCGTCGGGCATGACTTCTTTCGCGTTGGCTACACAACCACAGACCATGAGCGGGGGTTCTTCTGTTGTCTTCATCTACACATTCCCCCATCTATCCCGCGTTTCCCAGTACTCCGCCCATTCCCTGTTTGTGCGTTGATGCAGCTCCTCCAGAAACTCAGCACGCCGCTTGTCCTCCACCGAATCTGTCATAGCAGCTCATCCCTCCAATCCTTTTCACCACACTCTTTCATCGTGACTCGTGGCCCGCCGCCCATCGGGGCAAGCCGGTAGCCTTGGGGTTTGAATCCTAGGGCACGCAACTTCTCGTAGAGTTCCATCCACTTCTGCAGCTTAGCCCTGTCAAGATGGGGATTGTCGCACAGTATGTCGGCTATCACGGCAAGTTCCCCCTTGCTTTATTTTCACTACTGGAATAACAGGTTGCGCTCCAACCGCCCCACACTGTCTGGGGCAGCCCCCGGAGTTTCCGCCGTGGGACTGCAGCGTGTCGCTACTTCAGGCTTCACAGAGGTAGTTTCACTGTGCTTACTATCAGCACAGCCAGAGCTTCCTTCTCCACCCGCATTTATACTCTCCTCGGTTTTCGGGATGAGTTACGACTCTACTTGCAGCTACCAGTTTTCTATGTACGCGTCTGCCTTCTTAGTCCCGGGTGTCCGCTTCGGCATGTACAAGTCTACCCAGGTCGTACACATAAGTTCGGCTGCCCTGTACTTATTCCTCGTGCTACCCGTGTCCCACACTTGGCGGAGTATCCATTCGTTTGCGCTACCGTCCACCTTGAGCAGAACGAACTTACCGTATGGCATCCCGCCGAACCGTTTGCGCGGTTCCAGCATTGCAGCGGTTCTACCCGCCTCCACCCGTCTACCCGATGCTGTCACTGTGCCTACCCCGGGTTCCCCAGTCCAGTAGTGTGTTACCCAGGCCCGCTCTCTGCGCACACCGTTCTGCAGTATCCGCGTGTACCCTACTCGTTGCCACTCTTCCAGCTTGCCATGCTTCCCGTTCAGTGCTTCTGCTGCATACAGTCTGGCGGGGCATAACTCTTCTTTGCACTCTACTACTGGCGTCTTCTTGAACAGTGTGCTGCCTACCATGACCGTTGCTGTGACAATTGCTGCTGATACTCCTGCGAGTGCTACTCTGTTTCTTGAAACCTTCATGTACATTCCCTTCGATACCATTCGTTCCATTCGTGTTCTATAGCTTTGCTATACGGCTCGAGTGCGTCTTCTAGTTCTTTGCTGCAGAAGATAGCGTCTTCTCCGTACTGTTCCTCCCCTGCCTTGACCAATTCTCTCACCTGCCAAAGGAGGTCACGGACAAAACGCCACAGTTCTTCATTGTCCCCGCGCAAGTGATTTCGCAATTCACTCAACACTCGTAGCTCATCACAACTCTGCTGCATGGCGCGCTTGAGAACATCAGAACTCGGCTTACCCACTACCAACTCTCCTTTGTCAACCACATAAACTTCAAGACTTTGTAATAGGCGTCGTAAGCTTCATACAATTCTTTGCTGCAAAGTATGTTACCCTCCCCATATTCTTTCTCCCCTGCCTCTATCAGAAGTACTATTTCAAAAAGCAAGTCTTTGATAAGATACATCAACTCATCATGTTCTCCACGTATGTCATCCCGCGATTCCCTTATCGCACGGAGGGCATCACAACTCCGTTGGATAGCAAGCGCGAGAGCGGGAGACCGCCCATCATGCTTCTGTTTACTCATCTTCAACTCTCCCTTCTGCACCACTCGGCACCGATTATTTTGTCGTAAGCTAGGTATGCTTGGGACAGTTCGCTACGGCAAGGCAGTGCATCCCTGCCATGCTCTTTCTCTACTGCTTCCGCTAATTCTAGGATTTCCCAGAGTAGGTCATAGATAAGAAGTTCCGCCTCCTCACGGACTCCCTTCAGTTTCTTCTGGGGGTTACCTATCCGCTTGATACACTCACAACACACTTGTATGGCGCATCGAAGAGTAGCAGAACCTTCAACGGGTTTCGGCTTAGTAGCCATCACACATCACCACACTCCTTGCGCTCTTCCACGACAGCACAACACAACTGACTGTATGTCTCATACGCGGTGTGTACCTCATCTGCACAAGGAAGCACACCAGGCCCGTACACCTTGCCTGCCTCCTCTATCAGGCACTCTGCCCCACATAGGAAATTGAGTATCATGTTATCTACCTCTTCACGTACCCCATCCGCGCTGCCGCACATCATGCTCAGCTCAACAAGGTAATCTATGCTCTGTTCCACAATTGCTTTGATGCGGTCGTCACCTTCCACTCTCGGGTCATGCATATTGCTTCCTTCTCCTTCTCGTTTTGTCCAACCGTGCCATCAGTCTACTCCCCGAACTACCCCATGTCAAGCCCCGTATTCCAACCTAACTACCGCAGCTCAAAGCAATGCTTCCCTCCCTTACCCGCAGCCACATAGTCCTCCAATGCCACCTCTTCCACAGACACCACACTGTTGATACCGCGTATCTGATGATTCTTATTCCGGTAGATTTCAGCAGCAGTCAGCTTGGTAGCAATGTACCACTCTTTATGTAACCGTGTCCGCTTCCCTTGGTGCGCTACAACCACTACCACCTTGTAGTATTTTGGCTGCCTATCTTCTCGTTTCATGCCAACTAATCCCCGGTAAGCGTGATAACTTGGTCAAAGTACTGGTCATACTCCGCCCCGAATGTATGACTGGTAAGGATTATCTGCATCCCTAGCTTGTCACACAGTCCCCGCAGGAACTTGCACAGGGCTTCCGGCCTCTCCTTGTCCACACCGGCAAACGGTTCGTCCATAACCACTACACGGTTCAGTGACGGGTTATGTATTGCCACCACCAAAGGCCTTAGCACCGCATCCGATATGACCTCCGCCATACTCAGCCCATCAGTGTCCAACGGGTTACCCACTCTATCGGTTGTACCACTGGCTATGTCGGCTACCCATCCCTGCTTCGGTAGCTGTCTGAAAGATATGTCAAACACTGCATTGTCCCCAAACAGTTCGTGTACCGCTTCGTTGGCAAGGGGATTGATTGTACCCACTACATACTCTCTGGCACCTCCCGATAGAGACCGTAGCAGGCTGACCACATCATCAAGCTTCTCCGCCTTGGCTTCCAGTTCCGCTGCCTGCTTCTTCAGTACAGTCAGGTTAGCCTGCGCCTTGTCATAGAAAGCCTGCATACCGATTAGCTTATCCGAGGTATCTTTACAGGACGCTTTGAGCTGTTGTATCCTGCTCAGCATCGTAGGTGCCCTCCTCTATTGCCACCTGCTTCTCCTTGGTGCTGTTGATAAGCTTCTCTGCCTCGTCAAGTAACCGTCCGGCCTTCTCACGCAGGGCTACCACATCTTCCGGCTTGGTGATACCCAGTTCTTCCAGTTGCGCCTTGGCCTTCTCCAGCGCTTCCTCAGCATCCTGCTTGCGTGCTTGTGCTGCGGCTAACTGACCTTTCCAGTTATCCAGTTGATTGCGCATCTTCTGTAGTCGGGCTATCTGTTCGCTGCTGTCTGGCATCGCTCATACGCCTCCTTGATGATTTCTTCTTTCCAGTTCCAGTCTGGGTCGGCTTGCATACGCTCGAATAGCTTCTCCCATGAGGCTATACCGTCTTTGGTAACCTCGCCCAGCATATCGGCAAACTTACCGTGTTCTGCCTGCTCTTCCTGTAGCTGGAGAAACTCTTCTACTCGGAACGCTTCTTCTGCTGGTCTGCATGGTATTGGCAGGTATTCTATGGCTATGCTGTCTTCGGTTATATCCACTATGCTGACCTGGGGTACTCTGTCTCTATCGTTGATTGCCTGCCTTGCCATTGCACCGGGGTTGACTACCCATGCTTCCTCCCCTTTGGCATTAGTGAACTGTACCGGTTGGAAGCCCGGGTGGTAGTCACCTGTCAGTACTACTCTGGCATCAGTTTGCAAGTCGCTTATCAGTACATGTTCCCAGAGTACAGGTTCCGGTACTATCATGGCATGGACTACTACTACTTGTGCGCCTAGGTCAGCCAGTGAGCCGTCGGTGAGTGCTTCGTGTACTTCGTGATGGTGGTTGACAATACCGATTGTGTACTTTTCCCCATCAGTAGTTTCACGGAAGAAAGTATCCCAGTTCTTACTTGTAGTAGTAGCACACCGGGCCAACACTGACGCGCTGCTTCCTATCCATGTAGAAGGTGAGTGCCCCAATAAGTCATGCTGCCCCCACGCACAGAAGAACCAACGTGCGCTTATATCCCATAGCCAGCCCATAGTATCAATAGCAAGGTTCACACTCTGCAAGGAGGTAGTGAAGCTATCCACAAAGTCCCCACCAAACGTTACCACATAAGGCTTAGTCTCCTCATAGATTTCCGATACCGCTTCCAGCTTAGCTATCAAGTCATCTGCCATACTACCCGCGCGCCACCTAGGGGTCTGTCTAGGCCCCCTCAAGTGCAGGTCGGTAAAGTGAAGTATCCTCACGGCTGACCACCACACTTATGCTTGGCATCAATATCCTGACCGCACACAGGACAGACACCGTACTCGTGCAACAGTTGATTGTACTTCTTCTCACTGGCCGCTATATCCCGCTTGAGTGTGTCTATGTCAGCCTGCGTTGTAGCTATTGCCTTGGTGAGGCTATGCTGATTTTCGGCTATGTCTTCCGCTTCCTGTACACGTTCCAGTACTTCGTCAGCAGAAAGGAGTGCCAAGCCCAATAGGTCGGTAGCAGTCTGGAGGACGGTACAGTGTGCCTTGGTGGTAGCAACAGTCTGCTCTGCATCATGCGCCGCGGTCAGAAGGTTCTCTAGTGTATCCGCCGTATCATACTGGGCGGTCGCATCATCAAGGTTCTGCTGCAGGGCATTGACCGCTGTAGCCAAGGCGTGCTGGTGGTTTGAGTAATAGCCAATAGCCCGTACTGCCTTCAGCTTGACATCCCCTACCTCTGTTGCCTTGTCCGCTGTAGCTCGGAGTGTATCGGCTTCCTCTATCTGCCCAGTAGCATTGTCCATATCCTCGACCAAGCTCGGCACCGGCTTGTACTTGTCCACAGTAGCTTGCTGTGCCTCAACACCACCCCGAGCCTCCGACAGTTCCCGTGTAGCCTGCGACAAGTCCTTCACGGTCGCCCTCTCTGCTTCCTCCACCACGTCCATGCCAACCAACCGTGTCAGTATCCGGTTCCGGTCAAGGTCATTTCTACCAAGCAGAAAGAACCGGTCATCAGACAGTAGCTTGATGTTGATAACCTCTGCGTTCTCCGGCTTACCGTCCAACACAGTCGGGAAGATACCGGTGGCATCCCCCACAGGTTCAAAGAACCCTCTCCCCACCTTGTCATACTCGGTGCCACCAACACGGTACATGTTCAGTGTCCTGTCGCGATACCGGCGCACCTGCAACCCGTCCCCAAACTCCAACTCGACAGAATAATGTGGTGCCAGTTCCGTCCCGTTGAAGAAGCGCACCTCATCTTTGGCGGGGTCATCAGCATTGAATCTACCAGTGTTGCACAACGCAGCGGATATGCCACGGAGTATCCATGTCTTCCCGCTACGGTTCGGCCCCCTGATGATGTTCAGGCCGGGTGCAAAGTCAAACCTCGCACCTTGATACCGCCCGAAGTTCTCCAAGGATACGGTCTTTATGGGATTGAGCATACCTACCTCCTTTGTTCCTGTTTCTATCCAGCATACTTGTCAGTGTTACCTCGAGGTGCATCGGGTCATTTTCCGCCAACCACGCAGGGTCAGCATCTTTGGGGGCATACAGCGGGTAAGCAATACCTGGCATGGTAGCATGTACTCCCATCTTCAACAGAACACGCGACCATGCCCACCCTTTGTCTATTGCGTCATGGTCAGGGTATATCAACACGTGTCCCCCTCTGAACAATCCCGCAACAATAGCAGCCTGCCAGATACTGAGTGTGCTGCCCTGGACTGCCAAAACACATAGGGGGTTACCATCCACGGTGAAGCGCGACAGGTGCAGGGCATCCATCGGCCCCTCTACAATAGCCGCCACTGGCCCCACGTTTCGCTGTAAGCCGAAAAGAATATGACTGGTAGGGAACCCCTTACTGTGAAGATACTTCGGCCCATAGGGCTTTGTGGCGCGTTCAGTAGTAGCAACAGGGGTTCCGTCGGGGAGACAGATGGGGAGGACAATACGCTTACTGTCCGGGTTGTAGCCTATACCCCACTCATCTACAACTGTTGCAGGGAGGCTACGGGACGCCAGGTACTCATACGCTTCTTTGTGGGAGGCGATAAGGCCCCGGCAATACTCCACGTAATTCCGAACCGTACTCATATCGTATCCTTTTCGGGTATCTTGTCACTTTCGAGTATACAGTCTCTGCGGTGCCCTTGTCAATACTTAGCCCCAGAGTAAAATACAACCTAACTAAGTCCTCTCCTGCAGTAAACGCTACTCTGTTGGTCGGGCTATACCACTCCCCAGACACGGCCACCACAAGCACATTGTACTCGGACGCTATCCTTGCGCAGTGATAGGCCAGATAGTTCCAACCGGATGTAGTGAACGCATCCACCTTGTCCAGGATAATCAGGTTTACGTGGTTGGCTATTGCGTCCATGTAGTCGGTTACTACTTTTGCTTCCCGTGTGTTCATGATGATTATATCGAGGTCATCTTCTACATGGCGGAGGAGTTCCGGTGTGGCTGAACCGTCTAAGTCCAACCACACCGCATGAGTATCCCCGTCCAGTTGCGCTAACGAATGTACCAGGTTCCAGCAGAAGGTGCTTGTCCCTGCTTGTGGCTTGCCCCTGACCTGCACAGCCCAACCTGTCTTCAGGCCCCCCAAGGGGTTGCCATCAAAGCCGACTAGTAACTTTTCGTCAAGCGCAGTGTTGGTGGGGATAATCATATCCTATAGCCTCGATGCAGTACCGGTACTCGGGCCTGCGAATATATCTTCTACCGAGTCAAGGCTTGCACTAGTGAACACGTTACCGCCAGCAGCTTCGGCCTCTGCCTTCATGGGTTGTGGCGGCGCGGTTGCACCTATCATCCGGCTAACCTCTTCCGGCGTCTTGGCGGGGATGAGTGACCTCTGTGCCAATTCATACTGCTCTCGGTTTTCCTTGTTACTGTTCAGCCACTGCTTGATGTCATCAGGCCCTTTGTGGCCATGCGGGTCGCTGATTAGACCGAGGTCATACCTGTACGGTGCTGCCCCTTGTAATGGGACACACTTGGCCTCAAACGTGTAGTTGAGGACACTGAAATTCTCACCATAAGTCTTGCGCAGTTCCTCTACTCCCATGAAGAGGCGTTCCCATGCCGATGTCTTCAAGTCAAGTATCTGTACCGTCTGACTTGTCCAGTTCAGGATTAGGCAACGGTACATGTAGCTGGTAAAGCCGGACTTGTTCCCGTCCACAATATGGTCACACTCGTGGAGGGAGGTGTTAGTGCCCGGTATGATTAGTTGTCGGCACCTGACAACGCCCTCTGGGTCGAGGTCAATAGTAGGGGAGGACTGGTCAGTTGGTGTGCCCAGACAAGGGACAAAAGCCCATGTCGGTTTGCTGCCGTCCTCTCGTGACGGAATATGTGTATCGTCTATGATAGGAAAGCTATGCTGTACCCATCCTACCGTGGGTGAAAGTACCTGAAACCGGAAGCCCCAGTTCTTCCACGAGTCTTTGGTCGCCTTCCTAGCATACAGCCCAGTCCCACCGTCATTAGCCGTGTTACTCTCGATTCTACGGGTCGGGAAATCCATTCTCTGTTCTCCTTCTGGTTATAGTTGTGGCTTCTCAAGCTCTGATGGTGCGCGTGTACCCATTTTGTCCTGCTGTATCCAGTGCAACTCCAACGTCGTCTGCACCACTGTCCGTTCACAAGCCGTCACATACTCTGCGTGCGCCTTGGCCAGTAGTGCTTCTTCCTTCAAGCTCTTGAACAGTTCCTCCCCTGCAGCCCCAGCCTTCCACTCAGTGTCAATACTGGTGATGCCTTTCCACTGTGCTTCAAGCTGCTCTACTGTACCGTTGAAGATAGCTGACCGCCTGCGTGCTTCGCGTGCCAGGGAAGAGGACTGAATACGCACTGACGATAACTGTTGGCGTAGTGTCCCCACATTAGCCCAGGTGATGTCTTCTATAGGCGGGAGGGTTACGTTGGCCCCTTCATCAGCTAACTCCTCACGTAGCCGGTAGTCCCACTTGTCACTGTCAGGGCCTAGCCTCTCGTAGATAGCTTTGGTGCGTGCCTCGATAACCTTGGTGAAGGTATCCCGCGCCCAGGTTTCATGCTTCTGTTCTAGACGGGCCTGCGCCTCCATTTCCTCATTGGTCATCTTACTCTTCGTCTTCGACTTGAGGGAGGTCAGGAGAACCTGTTCCTCCTCTGTCAACGGGACTACAGTCATGTCACTGTCCTCTCCAGAAACGATAGGTTTACCTCGTCTGATTTCCAACGCTTGTGGAACTCTATTTCCACATCCAGCGGTACGGTAAAACCGTAATACGGTGTGCGTGTCATCTGTTCTTTCAGCAGGTCATAGACCGCCTCCTTCTCATGCTCTGGGCAAAGTAGGATGATGCTATCATGTACCGTGTTGATTACTTTACTCTGCATCTTCCGCCGTGTCAACTCTTTCATCACACGGTTCAAAGCTATGAACGTTATATCGGCAGCAGTACCTTGTATCACCGTGTTCATAGCCTGCCGTTCTGCCATAGTAACTCTACCTTTATCGTTACTCAGAATACCGGGGAGGGGACGTCTCCTGCCGGTAGCACTCTCCACATACAGGTTCTCCCGGGCAAACGCTACCTGACTGTCAAGCCAGTGTGTGCCTGTGGGAAACGCCGACCGATACTGCTGCAGCTTCTCGGACGCCTCTGCATACGATAGGCCACTCTGCTTCGATACAATGTTGACACCGCCTCCGTACATTAGCCCTCCGAACACGATAACCTTTCCTGCGTCCCGTTCCTCTTTGGTAACCTGGTCAGCCGGTTTCCCCAGTGCCTGCCCCATAGCATACCGGTGAAAGTCCTCCGATGTCAAGACCTTCAACAGGTTTGGGCATTTCGAGTAGTCAGCCCATACCCGCAACTCCAACTGTGCAAAGTCGGATTCACATACAAGCCAACCGGGAGGTGCTATCACATACTGGCAGATTTCCTCCGGTACGTTCTGCAGGTTCGGGTCGGCGGAAGCCATGCGCCCTGTCTCTGTACCGTGTAGCAGGAAGGAGGGATGTAGTCGCCCATCCCATTGACTATACTCAAGCCAGCTTCGCACATAGGTAGCGTTCAGCTTGGTGATTGTCCGGTAGCGCAATACCTCCTGTATGAAAGCATTAGCCTTGCTACCTGCAAAAGCCGGGTGCCTACCACTACTCAATTCGTTACCGATAAACTCACACACGTTTTGTGCAGTAGACAGCGCACCTGCCGAAGTGACAAACTGGGGGTACATGTCCACTACGTCCACTGCCCACTCCTTGACATCGGCAGGCAGGTCGTCTTTGTACACCCCAAACTTTCTACTTTTGACCGGTGCCTTCGTCTCCCACTCTATTTCGTCAAAGTAGACCACGCTACCGTCTTCCCGTGTCACATAGGAGAATAGCCTGTCCAGTCTGTGCCGGTCATACAGGTACTCGCGCAATTGCATGGCGGAACCTATGTTCAACTCCGGCCCTGCCACCTCCGCAATCCGCTTCAGGATAGCGTCCTCTTCTTCAGCGAGGCGTGCTTCGAGGTCGCGCAGGCCATTGCAGTCTATCGGAATACCTTCCAGTTCAATGTTGAGTGTGTTCTGTAGCAGGGGGCCAAGGACAGCTTCGTAGAATTGCTGCTGTCTAATTGTGAACCGTGTTCGCGAATAGTTACCAATCTTCACAGAATAGTAACAATCTAAGCAGCAGTACTTAGCCACCACCTCACGCGGAACCATACCCAGATGCTTACTCGGTGCGCTAATGTAGTGAGCTACCGTACGCCCCTTGTCATCCTGCCACTCCTCATCCCACCTCGGGGCCTTCAGGTAGAAAGTTGCAGCATCCTTCAGCCCTGCGCTACGTGTCGGGTCTACGAGGAAAACATCTATCATGGTGTCCCGTTGCAGAGGGCGCAGGTCTATCCCCAGTTGCCGCCACAGCATACGCGCCTCAAACTTGACATTGTGCGCGAGGAGTTCCTGACCTTCTCTACGCGTCAGGGCCGCCTTCAACCATCGGTATACACCTACCCACTCTTCCGCTGTCCACGGGCATGATGGGCCTTCACCGTGCAGCAGGGACACGTACAGGTACTGTTCTGTGCCAAGGGGAGACACAAAGCCTAGCCCCACACCAAGCAACCTGTCATCATACTCGGAGGTTCCCGTGGTCTCTACGTCCACCACAAGCCACGGTGATTGCTCTATCTGCATGAGGTAGTACTGTGGGGGGACGCCCTCATCATACGGGTGGAAGAGTTTCCAGTTTATATCTGGGGACTGAGCCTTGCCATCATTTTGATAGAACATGAGGGCCGCCTCGAGGTCGCGGTACAGTTGTGTGGAGTGCTTCGGGTCGCGCAGCACAAACGAAGGATGGTAGGTGGACATGGATGGGGTATTGTCAAGTTCTTCTATCCGCTTGAAGACACCACACCGCTTGGTTACGCCACCGGGGGGTTCATTATGCAGGGCTGACCATGCCTCGTTACCAAGGGCTATCACAAGCTTCCGAGGGTAGGCACGCAGAACGGTGAATAGGTTCCCCCTGCAAAGCTTGACCTGCTTGTAGGTGGGGGTAGCGTTATCGGTAGGCTTGCACATACAGGCGTTGGTGAACAGTATCTTGCTATCGTCCCAACCTACCGCCTGGAGTGTTTTGCGCAACTCCTGACCTGCGGGGCCGACAAAGGGGCTGCCTGTAGCCTCTTCGGTTTCTCCGGGTGACTGGCCCACTATGACCACTTCTGCATCTATCGGGCCGCCATAGACCACCATTGTATCCTGTGGGTCAGGGCACTCAGCCCTGTGCGGACAATCGTTCGATTTTGAGGTTTGCACCTAAGCCTCCCCATTCAAAGCTACCTGCTTCGGGATGACACTGTCTGCGTAGAACACTACTGACACGCCCGGGCCATTGTCCCCCGGTACTATCCTGTCCACCATTGCATCCCAGTACCCGCCATCATCTTCCTCGTTCTCGAACTGGTCAACAAGGGGCCGCACATACCGCGTCAGTTCCTTTGGCACATACCCGATGTGGATAGGTTCCCCCTTGGTTATAACCATGACTTTGATGGCATCACTGTCATGCGGGTTAGTAGGTTCCGGCACAAGAAGAACATACATGCCCTCTTCCACACTGGCCAGTTCCTTCTGGCGAAACGATACTCCTCTGACGAAGAACGTGTTGCGAAATCCTACCGCTTCGAGGTCTGCTTCCATTTCACTTTTCCCCAATTTGCAACAATTTGTACACATCTGTGTCTCTCGCTGCAAGGATAGTAGCCAGGGCGTCCACTACCGCTTCCTTGCCCTTCTTCTGCTTCACGCCACACTCTGCCATAACACTGTGCAAGTCCGGTGCTACCGCCACCACTGCATCCTCTATTTCCTTCTTAGTACCGTGGTGTGTACCCAGCAGCCCCTTCTTTACCTCTGCAGCATTTATCCAGACAAACGGTATCGTGTCATACTTGTTTGCCAGTGATGCCAGGATACCCAGAACAATCCCATTAGCACGGGCACCAGAAGAAGACTGTGACCCCCCCGGGGTTTCCACAAAGATAGCACTCGGATTAGCTTCGGTGATAAGCTCACTCAACCGTTCCACAATCACTTGTGCAGAGAGTATATCATCATCTGCAGCGTACATACGCTTGCGGTCAGGAGAACGCTTTGTGGGTATCCAGTCCACGTAGATAGGCTGAGGGTTACCGTTGTCACCAATGACCGCTGTAACCACTCCTGTAGCCCGGAATGACGGGTCTATGCCCATGATACAGCCCCGGGGGGTTGTCATGCTACCGCCCCTCCCACTTCTTCAGGAGGGTTAACAGTTCTGTCAATTGTCCAGTAGTAAGCTCAAGCGTCAGGCTGACCTTGCTTGTGCCACCAGCAGGTTGTGCAGGTCGGGAAGGCGGGGCGGGGTAAAAGCTTTCCATGACGGCATCCAGTTCTGCCTTGGGGATATTGACCTCTTCCGGTTCCGGTTCGATATAGGATTCAACTAGCGCGGGGTCATCGTCCCCAAGAAACATATCCACCATTGGGCCTGCTAACGGACTTGGCGGCATTCCATCGGCTTCCCTGCTCGCTTCTGCGGCTTCCGGTTGCGCTGCTTCGGGGCTTGGCGCGACATCAGTAGCTTCCCCTCCCTTGTCAAGAAATACCCACCCCTTTTCCACGCCAAGGGCTATCTGGATACTCAATTCGACACAGTGCTTGCCATCAGGGGTAGGATAGGTGCTTACATCATCGAGGTTACCACTCGGCCATATCAACAGCCTTACATCGGCGGACGTGTCGGTTACAGTACCCCACTCCAGTATCTGAATCAGTTTACCGGCTTGTGTGTAGGCTACCTGTCCGACATCCATTGTGTCGGGGCGGATGTCCTGAAAGTTATCCTGGACTCCGTACTCAATTGCTTTCTGCTGAATTGCTTCTGTTTCCATTTCGATTTACTCCTTTTCCTTGCTTGTGTGTTA
>Ga0265294_10006478_pt1 | contig 14051 bp, 11 predicted proteins | sample MunlanPumphouse3_FD_192504 | JGI IMG/M metagenome (GOLD analysis project Ga0265294, IMG submission 192504) | Groundwater microbial communities from a municipal landfill in Southern Ontario, Canada - Pumphouse #3 | ecosystem: Environmental > Aquatic > Deep subsurface > Groundwater | place... | reverse complement strand
TTATAACCGATATCTGTCAGCTTACCGGTCTGCACCATCTGGTTGTGATAATCCATATAATAGAGGTTTGCACCCAATTGTGTGCCGTTGTTGCTGTATCGGTATCCCAGCTCGTAATCGATCATCCTCTCCGGCTGTATGGGGTTCACCGCTCCCCCTTTGATCCCATCTTTCAGGTCCGCACGCAGTGGCTCCCGCTGTCCCACAGCCGCGGAAGCGTAAAGGCTGTTTGCTTTATTCAGCTGATAGAACAGACCTGCCTTGGGGTTGAAGAAGTTGTAGTTAAAATCGCCGGTCAGATCCATCAGGTCATCGTCTATGCCGCTGAAGTGGTAAGCCACATGACGGTACTGCAGATCACCGAAAAGAGAGAGCTTCTCACTCAGCTGGTACTCTGCTTTGGTGAAGAGGCTCACTTCCGATTTTTCACCCACATTTCGGTACCATTCATAGTCCGCCGGTATGTTTTGTGTATGTTTTATCCAGGGCAGGTTGCCGAAATGATCACCGTCGTAGAAACTGTACAGTCCTCCGAAGGTGAGTTTTAGCGCATCTCTGGTAAGATCGAAACCGACATTGGCCACATAGAAATCATTCTCCATCAACTTGCGTCGAATGAAATCGGTCCGGCTATAGGTCTCTTCATCAATTGTCTGTGGCTCCAGTCCGAAGTCGCTGTATTTTCGGTTATAACGGTAGTTTTCGTAGTAGCCGTAACCATGGTTGTAACTGACGCCCGCGTTGAGGGAGAGATAAGGTGTGAGCTCCCTGGTGAGGTTGAGCTGAAGGATATCGGAGTAATAGTTATCGGTCTCGTTACCGTAATAAAGACGGTTGCCGGCATCATCATAATATTCACCTGCCGGATTATAACGACGCCCGTACTCTTCATCCTGCATCTGCTCTTCCGACACCCCTTCCCAGGTGATGCCTGTATGCTGAATCCCTTTCAGGTAGCTCAGCCGCAGGATCTGCCTGTCGCTGTAGTGTGACAGTATAGCATAAAGGTTGGTGTGGTCCACCGTGCCGTTGCGCACATACCCTTCACCCAGCACCCGCGAGAAGCGGGCATCGAAAGAGAGCCCGTTTTGCAGGATCCCCGTGCCGGCAGCGATGCTGGAGGAGTATGTACCATAGCTGCCTACCGCTGTAGAGGCCTCACCGTAAGCCTCTGACCGTGCTCCGCCACTCTTCAGTGAGATGCTGGCACCGAAAGCACCTGAGCCGTTGGTGGATGTGCCCACACCCCGTTGAATCTGGATGCTCTGCAGCGAGTTGGAGAGGTCGGGGAGATTGACCCAGTAGACCTCCTGGCTCTCGGGGTTGTTCAGCGGCATCCCGTTGAGGGTGACATTGATGCGCGTGGCATCCGTGCCGCGGATTCTGAAATAGGTGTTACCCACACCCAGACCATCCTCCGTGAAGGAGACAAGTGATGGGGTGGTTTGCAGGATGGCCGGGATATTTCGTCCGGCATTTTGCTTTTTAATATCTGAGGAGGTGATATTGGTGTAGGATACCGGCGTTTGGAGACCTGCCCGCGTACCGGAGACTATCACCTCTCCGAGCTGAATAAATTCCAGACTGTCTCTCTGCGTTACTTGTGTACCCTCTCTGCTGTGGGTACCTTGCCTGCTTTGTGTACCTTGTCTACTCTGCGCACCCTGTGCGCCTGCTTGATAGCCGAATGCCAACGTGATCGTCAGCCATAAAAAAGCCTTTTTCATTTACGTAATTTTTAGGATGAACAAAGCCCATGGCGTTGTACATCGATGGTTAGTGAAATAAAAAAGGGGATTTAAAATAAGATGTATACCTGAAGAGTCACCCTTAGGTGAGCTGCTTTCTATTCCCTCCGCCGGCATTATCCGGATCAGGTGATTTGGGTATGATCTCAGCCCGTTATATGGGGCACCCCTGTTGATTGATGAAACAAAGATAGTATGTTTTTGTTTAAAAGTGGCACTTCAACGTTAAAATTAACCTCATTTTGATTTTTTCTCTGGATTTATTCGTATTTTCGTTAGATATAAACGCACCAACAGAAACAGGGTTTTAAGGTATATGAACGACGAAGAGAAATTGATTGTTGAAGATCAAATGATTGAAGAGGAGTTTCAAGGTCTTCTGAATGACTACCTGAACTCCAATCACCGGCGGAAAGTGGATGTCATCACCAGGGCTTTCAACATGGCGAAGGAGGCGCACAAAGGGGCACGTCGTCGTTCAGGTGAACCCTACATCATGCATCCGCTCGCTGTGGCCCGCATTGTATCAAAAGAGATGGGGCTGGGATCAACCTCAATTTCAGCATCATTGCTGCATGATGTAGTTGAAGATACCGACTATTCCACTGAAGATATCCGTGCGCTGTTTGGCGATAAGATCGCGGTGATTGTGGATGGGTTGACGAAGATATCGAGTGGTATGTTCGGTGAGAATGTGTCGGCACAGGCGGAGAATTTCCGCAAGCTGCTGCTCACCATGTCGGATGATATCAGGGTGATCCTGATTAAAATTGCCGACAGGTTGCACAATATGCGCACCCTCTCCTCCATGAGTCCTACCAAGCAGTTCAAGATCACCGGTGAGACGTTGTACATCTACGCACCGCTGGCACATCGTCTGGGTCTGTTTGCCATCAAGACGGAACTGGAAGAGCTCTGCTTCAAATATGAACATCCGGAGGTGTTCATTGACCTCTCCAACAAAATTGAAGAGACCGCCCCGGAAAGAAACAAGATTTACGAACATTTTGCCGTGCCGGTAGTCAAAGCACTCGATAAGATGAATATCGAGTATGAGATGCGGGCACGCGTAAAGTCGGTCTATTCCATCTGGAACAAGATGCAGACGAAAGGTATTGAGTTCAGTGAGGTGTACGATCTTTTTGCCGTACGTATTATTTTCGAGGTATATCCCGGGATGGATGAGAAGAAGCAGTGCTGGGACATCTATTCGGCCATCACCGACATCTATAAGCTTCGTCCCGATCGTATACGCGACTGGGTGAGCCATCCCAAAGCCAATGGTTACCAGGCGCTGCACCTTACAGTGATGGGGCCAGACGGTAAATGGATTGAGATACAGATACGCAGCCGTCGAATGGATGATATTGCCGAAAAGGGATTTGCTGCGCACTGGAAATACAAGGAGAACAGGGTTGAGGAAGACAATGAACTGGATAAGTGGCTGAAGACGATCCAGGAGATACTCTCCAACCCGAATCCCAACGCCATCGATTTCCTGGATACGGTGAAGATGAATCTTTTCTCTTCGGAGATATTTGTCTTTACCCCCAAAGGGGATATCCGCACGTTACCGCAGGGTGCCACGGCACTCGATTTCGCCTATTCCATCCACACCCGGATAGGAGATCATTGCCTGGGTGCCAAGGTGAATCACACGCTGGCACCGCTCAGCCAGAAGCTGCACAGCGGCGATCAGATAGAGATTCTCACCTCCCAGTCGGTTTATCCGCAGCCTGAATGGATCAATTTTGTCACCACCGCCAAAGCAAGAACCAAGATAGAGGCCTCGATACGCCGTCAGCGGCGCCGCATTGCAGAGAAAGGGAAAAACATGCTCGATCTGTTCTTCGACAATGAGCCGATCGATAACACACTGTTCAATAAAATTCTCCATTCATACAAAGCCGAGAATAAAGAAGATCTCTACTTTCTGATAGGTAACAACGAAGTGCAGTTGCCGGCAGACAAGGAGGCTTTCTCTAAGCTGAAGAGTGAGCCACAGAAGCAGGATAATCTGTTTGTGCGGTATGTGAAGCAGGCAATGAGTGCAATAAAAAAGTCACCCTCCGATCTGAAAAATGACGACGGTGAGGAGGAGGCAGACTCTGTCGTTGTTCCTGCTGAACCGGTGAAGATTAAAGTAGACAGGAAAGAGATCTATCCACTCACAGAAACCAATTTCCGGAAGAATTTCATCGTTAATCCCTGTTGTAGTCCACTGCCGGGTGACGATGTTTTTGGTTATGTAACAGATAAAGAGGATGTTGAAGTGCACAAACGTTCCTGTCAGACAGGGTTGAAGCTGAAATCAAACTATGGTGACCGGGTCATTGCAGTTGCCTGGGGTGACTATCGGCAATATTCCTTTCTGGCATCCATTGTTTTCACAGGGATTGATCGTGTGGGTATACTGGGAAGTATTTTAGCCAAACTGGCTGAGGATGTGGCTGTGAACATTCAGAGTGTGAATGTCTCATCCAAAGATGGTATTTTCGAAGGTGTGTTTAATGTGCACGTGCATAGTGCCGAGGAGGTGAATCAGCTTTGCGCCAAGATAGCAAAAGTGGACGGTGTAAGTACCGTCCACAGATCTACGATCTAATTTTTTCTCTTTTTTCTGCCGAATATAACCGAAGTGGCTTTTTTCACCGCAAAGGCGACAAGGGCCGGTTTCGATAATTTCCATGTCACAGAACTGATAAGTGGCAGATTAGACATTGCGAAGTTCAGCCATGGGTTTGTTTTTCGTGTTACGAATGGCGTTACCGAGTAGGAAGAACCGCTGGAGAAATTATCCATCGTTTCGGCAAATTTTAATTTGACCGACGAGGTGAGTCCCCTGGTGAGCATCGATCCCCAGTTATCGTTCAGGTATTGCAACTGGTATGAGAGACGCTGGCTGGCAATTGTTCGTTCCTCACTCACTCGTTTTTTCTCTAAACGTAACTGTTCAAGCGGGGTTAATTTGTATGTACTCATTTGCTGCTTATTTTACATCTTTTTCATCATTCTCCATCAGAAAGTGTACAACCATGTTGGTCACTTTTTTCTTAAAAGGTTTTCTTACAAGCAGCATTATCAGCACAAGGAAAAGGGCAAATGCTGACACAATGCCGAAGCCGGCCCAGCTGCTCTGAAGCAGTTCACCCAGATATAACCCGAGTGTCAGAAAAATGAACAGCATTGCAAAAAGGACAACGCCGGCGATGATCAACCCGTAAGAAATTGCCGATGAACCTAAGCTAATCTTTTCATACACTTCCAGTTTTCCGAGCTCAAGCGTACTAGTGATGAAGTTGGATACATCATCTCTCATCTCCTCGAACAGCGTACTTACTTTTTTTTCTTCCATCGTTTCGGTAGGTTTGCGTAAGCGTTATTGTTTTGCCAGCTCTTTCTTCGCTATCTCAGCTATGTCATCAATATCTTCCTTCAGATCCTGTACTTCGCTCTTACCCTTATATACAGCCGACTTCACGTTTGATTTTACCTTATCGGCGAACTCGTTGGCCTGTTCCAGCCACTCTTCTTTTCTGTCGGTGCCCATGATGTAACCTACTGCTGCGCCGAGTGCTACTCCGATACCTAATCCCAATAATAATTTTGCTTCTGAATTCATAATTTTTTGCGTTTAATAGTTAGTAGTTTTTTTAATCCGCGATAATTCTTGTTTATGTGGAGCCCTGCATTTTTATCCGGTTAAGGGCTCTTGCAATAAATTAAACGTTTTATGGGCGAAATTGTTTAGGATTTCCCAGTGATTAGCCTGAGGTTATTCAGCCTGCAACGATTCACCCAATAGGGTGGCGGAAGTGAAACCGGTTACTCTGGCCTTCACGAAATCACCGATACGATGGTTCTTTTTATCGAAAATAAGCACCTTGTTCTGGTCGGTGCGACCGAAAAGTTGTTCTCTGGAACGTTTGGAGAACCCTTCCACCAGTACTTCAAACACCTTACCCAGATCATTCTCGTTGCTTTGGTGCGACAGCTCCTGCTGGAGGTGGATGATCTCCTGCAGTCGTCTGTTCTTGATCTCTTCCGGCACATCATCTTCCAGCTTCTTTGCTGCATAGGTCCCGGGACGTTCTGAATACTTGAACATAAATGCCGAGTCGAAACCCACTTCACGCATCAGTGATAGCGTTTCCTGGTGATCCTCTTCGGTCTCGGAATGAAAACCGCACATGATATCTGTTGAGAGACCGCAACCGGGGATAATCCGTTTGATGGCAGCAATCCTTTCCATATACCACTCCCTGTCATATCTTCTGTTCATCAGCTTCATCATGCGTGAGCTGCCAGACTGCACCGGGAGATGGATGTAATTACAGAGGTTCCTGTATCCGGCGATCGTCTCTAATGTCTGATCGTTCATGTCCCACGGGTGTGAGGTGGTGAAACGGATGCGCATGCCGGGTGCTTCCTCGGCCACCATTGCCAGCAGTTGATGGAAATCAACCTGTCTCTCCCCATCCCTGTAGCTGTATGAGTTCACATTCTGTCCCAGGAGGATAGCCTCCCTGAAGCCTTTCTCACGCATATCACGTAGTTCGTTGAGGATACTTTCAGGCTCACGGCTGCGTTCACGTCCGCGGGTGAAAGGCACGATGCAGTAAGTGCAGAACTTGTCACATCCGCGCATGATGGAGATATATCCTGAAATATTGCTCCCTTCCATCTTTAGCGGGATCACATCTTTGTAGGTCTCTGTTCTGGAGAGTTCTATGTTCATCGCTTTCTCGCCCCGTTCAGCCGCGCCCACCAGGTTGGGCAGATCAAGGTAAGCATCGGGGCCTACCACCACGTCCACATTGTGGTTGTCGATCAGGTCAGACTTGACCCGCTCAGCCATACATCCCAGTACACCTACGATGAGGTTACCTTTACTTTTTCTCTTCAGGGAGTTAAAGTACTCCAGGCGCTGCAGCACCTTCTGCTCCGCGTTATCCCTGATGGAGCAGGTGTTAACGAAAATGGCATCCGCCTCCCTGTCGTTATCCGTGAGACTGTAGCCATCCATCTCCATGATGGATGCAACCACTTCGGTGTCAGCCACATTCATCTGACATCCGTAGGTCTCAATAAAAAGTTTCTTCTCCTTATGATTGTATCTGTTCATCTTCTCTTTTTTTCAACTGTGATTGGTCCAATTCTGTCTGAAAAAGTTAAAAAAACAATTTGTCGATAGAAAAGTTGTTTTTTCATCTTTCTTGTCCTATATTTGTTCACGAAAAAATAAAATTTTTTCATAGTTAAGGTTTTGGTTAAATGTTCGGGAGTGACTGTGAAGTTACTCCCGAAATTTTTATATCACCAAATACCCGTTAGTTCGCGAAAAATCATTATTTTTGTCATGTCACAAAATTAATCAAATTATGGAGTTTGGAGATATCATTTATTTTATCCTTCTGGTATTTTTCATGATATTGGGATTTTTTAATGATTCCAGGAAGAAGAAAAATAAACAAAAAGAGAGCGGCGGGAATACCAAACCTGTGGATGAGGCGATTGATGAGACTTTTTTTCAGAAAATGGAGCGTCAGAGAAACAGCAGGATGGACAAGAAAAAGACCACACCTCCAGCTCTTCCGCCTGCCTATTCGGGAAGAGATGTGCATACACAATTCCAGTCATCCATGGATCTGGTGACAGACTTCAAGAAAGAATCATCACTAAAGAACTCCATTTTTGTATTTGATGCAGATTCATCTTTTGCACAGGAGAGTGACTTCTCCGATGCTCCTGATAAAAGGGTCTCAGCCGTGCAAAAAGATACTTCCCTGCATCCGCTTGTCGCAGATCTGTTCGGTGATGGTGGTCTGGAGGAACTAAAAAAGGGACTGATTTACGGAGAAATTCTGCAACGTAAATATTGAAACCGGTCTGATCATTATCGCACACACATAAAAAAAATAACAATTTATATGGCTTTAAAATTTATTAGCGCTGAAGAAGCTGCCGCACTTGTGAAAAATGACGACAACGTAGGCTTCAGCGGTTTCACCCATGCCGGTTGCCCGAAGGTGGTGCCGGTAGAGATTGCCAAAAGGGCAGAGGAAGAGCATGCCAAAGGGAATCCTTTTAAGATTGGCATCATGACGGGTGCTTCCACCGGCGATTCTATCGATGGTGCACTCACCCGGGCAAAGGCGATTAAATTTCGCACACCTTACCAAACCAACAAGGATATGCGGTTAGCTCTCAACAAAGGGGAGTTTGACTTTTTCGACCTGCATCTCTCTCAGTTGGCACAGGAGATACGTTACGGCTTTCTGGGCGAGATCAATGTCGCTATTGTGGAGGCTTGTGAGGTTACAGAAAACGGGGAGATCGTTCCCACTACCGGTGTGGGTATTACCCCCACCATCTGCAGAATGGCAGATATCGTGATTGTGGAGCTGAATAAAAAAGTACCAGTAAAAGTGAGGGGTCTTCACGACCTGTATGAGCTGCAGAATCCTCCCAAACGTCGCGAGATACCCATTTTTGAGGTACAGCACCGTGTGGGCCTTGAATATGTGAAGGTGAAACCCGAAAAGATATTTGTGGTTGAAACAGACAGTGAGAGTGAAGGAGGTGGTTTTGCACCCCTCGACGATGTGACAGCCCGGATCGGGCACAACGTGGCTGATTTCTTCGTTTCGGAAATGAAAGCCGGACGTATCCCGGCCCATTTTCTGCCCATCCAGTCGGGTGTGGGAAATATCGCCAACGCGGTGCTGGCATCTATGGGCAGCAACTCCCATATTCCCCGTTTCGAGGTGTTCACGGAGGTGATACAGGATGCGGTGATCGATATGATGCAACAAGGAAACATCTCTTTCGCCAGCGGGTGTTCACTTACAGTGAGCAATGAGGTGCTGAACAAGTTTTACAACGATCTGGACTTCTTTAAAAACAAGCTTGTGCTCCGTCCCTCCGAGATCTCCAATAACCCCGGTATCGCACGCCGCCTGGGTATTATCGCCCTGAATACAGCTATTGAGGTGGATATCTTCGGTAGTGTGAACTCTACGCATGTGAACGGTACCAGGATGATGAACGGTATCGGCGGGTCGGGTGATTTTACACGTAACTCATACCTCTCTGTTTTTCTTACTCCCTCTACAGCGAAGAACGGTGCCATCAGTTGTATCGTGCCAAAAGTGACCCACGAAGACCACACGGAACACTCCGTGAAGATCGTGGTGTCGGAATATGGTGTAGCTGATCTGAGAGGTAAAGGACCGAGGAACCGTGCCGTTGAGATCATTGAGAAATGTGCACATCCCGATTATCGTCCGTTGCTGCACGAGTATATCAATCGTGGCGTGAAGGGTCATTTCCCGCAGGATCTCTATTCCTGCTTCGCTTTTCATCAGACACTTCTGGAAACCGGCAGTATGATGAATACCGACTTCTCGAAGTTTAAGATGGAATAATTCCTGCACGGAAAAAATCATTAAGCCGCTTTATTTTAGAGATAGGGCGGTTTTTTGTTTCTGTGCATCAAACAGGTTGATTATTAAAAAAGCACCTGCGAAATCAATCACAAGTGCTTTATTCTCAATGAGTCGGGATGACTGGATTCGAACCAGCGACCACTCGCCCCCCAGACGAGTACTCTAAACCGGACTGAGCTACATCCCGAAAAAGTGACGCAAAATTAGTACATTATTTTTAATCTCACAAATTAACTTGACCGTTCCTTTAAACTATATTATGATTATATATATGAAAGGATAAAAAATAAGTTGTTAATTTGCACTCAAATTGATAATTAGGAGGCTGTTTACATTTCTTTCTTCGCTTAAAATAAACAGGTTTTTAAATGAGATATTCTTAGTAGTCTTATTTTAAGGAGTTTAAATGACCTCTGCGAAAAACATACACAATAGATGATTTTTACTGCAAAACAAATAGCCGGTTTTCTGAAGGGTGAAATAATCGGCAATCCCGATGTTACAGTCTCGAATTTTTCAAAGATTGAAGAAGGTAAACCCGGCACAATCACATTCCTCGGTAATCCCAAGTACACCTCCTACATTTATGGCACCGAAGCCGATATCGTTCTTGTAAACAATGATTTCGTACAGGAAAAACCAATCAAGGCAACACTTATCAAAGTCCCGAATGCATATGCCGCGCTGGCATCGCTGATGGAGATGGTGAATCAACACAGAGCTCAGAAAAGTGGTATAGAAGAGATGAGTTTTGTTGCCGCTTCGGCATCACTGGGTGAGAACGTATATGTTGGTGCTTTCGCCTATATCGGTGAGCATGCAGAGATTGGTGACAACAGCCAGATTCATCCGCAAACATATGTGGGAGAAAATGTGAAAATTGGGAAGAACAGCGTGCTCAATCCCGGGGTGAAGATTTATCAGGACTGCGTTATCGGTGATAACTGTATCCTGCATGCAGGCGTTGTTATAGGAGCCGATGGCTTTGGCTACAGCAACGAAAAAGGGATCTATCAGAAGATACCCCAAATGGGCAATGTACTGATAGAGGATGATGTGGAGATTGGAGCAAACACAACCATCGACCGTGCTGTGATGGGTTCCACGGTGATTCACCGGGGGGTGAAACTAGATAATCTGATTCAGATAGCCCATAACTGTGAAATAGGTGACAATACAGCCATGGCTGCACAGGTGGGAATTGCCGGTTCCGCCAAAATTGAGGAGAACTGTGTGCTGGGTGGTCAGGTGGGTATCGGAGGACATATTACCATCGGGAAAAACAGTCAGATAGGTGCCCAGTCGGGTATTATAAGCAATACCAAAGAGGGATCGGCAGTGATAGGATCCCCGGCATACCCTGTGAAAAGTTTCTTTAAAACGAGTGTCATCTTACCCAAGCTTCCAGATATGTACCGGCAGCTGAATACGATGGAGAAAGAGCTTGCTGAACTGAAGAAGAGACTCAACCCCAACGGCTGATCAATCGTTTCCGGGAGCATTAACAGCAATCATTTCACAAATATGAAGGATTTTTGTGCTTTTGGTTGTATATTTGCACAAATAATTGTGAGATGAGTAATCAATATAAAGACATTGTGAAACAGAGAACATTACAGAACAGCTTCACTTTAAGTGGTACAGGACTTCACTCCGGGCTCGATATAGTGGTCACATTCAACCCTGCACCGGTTGATCACGGAATTAAGATTAAAAGAGTAGATCTTGAAGATCAGCCATCGATAGATGCGTTGGCCGAGTATGTAGTCAACACGCAGCGAGGCACCGTTTTAGGGAAAGGAGAGATAACCGTCAGTACCATTGAGCATGGTTTTGCAGCGTTATATGCCCTTGGAATCGATAACTGCCTGATAGAAGTCAACTCTTCCGAGTTCCCCATTCTCGACGGCAGTGCAGCAGATTATGTGAAAGCTATCCGCGAAGCAGGTATAGAAGAGCAGGAGAAGGATAAGGACTTCTATATTGTACGTAAAAAAATAGAGGTAACTGATCCTGAAACAGGCTCAAAGCTCACGTTGTTACCCGATGATGCTTTCTGCATCAACTCATTTATTGAATTCGATTCGCAATATATCCCCAATCAGTCGGCCTCCATGGACATCATGACCGATTTTGAGACTGAAATTGCACCCGCGCGTACATTTGTCTTTGTACGTGAGATTCAACAATTGCGTCAGGCAGGACTTATTAAAGGGGGCAATCTGGATAATGCCATCGTTATATACGAGAGGAAATTGTCCCAGCAGGAGCTGGATGATATCGCCAATGAGCTGAAAGTGCCTCACCATAATGCCGACGAGCTGGGTTACCTGAACCACCGCAAGCTCGCTTTCCCCAATGAACCGGCACGGCATAAGCTGCTTGATATCATCGGAGATATGGCGCTCATCGGTAAACCGATCAAAGGACGGCTTATTGCCACGCGACCCGGTCATAAGATCAACAACAAACTCGCAAGACTTATTCGCAAGGATATCAAACTGAACGAGGTGCAACCACCTGTTTATGATATGAAAATGGAGCCGGTGATGGATAACATACGTATCCGTGAATTGCTCCCTCACCGTTATCCTTTCCTGATGGTGGATAAGATTATTCAGTTGACAGATAATTTTATTGTCGGTGTTAAGAATATTACAACGAATGAGCCCTACTTTACAGGGCATTTTCCACAGGAGCCGGTGATGCCGGGTGTGCTGCAGGTGGAAGCAATGGCACAAACAGGTGGTCTGTTCGTCCTCGCCAAGCTGGATGAGCCGGAAAGATACTCAACCTATTTCCTGAGGATAGACAATGTGAAATTCCGTCATAAGGTGGTGCCGGGTGACACCATCATTTTCAGGGTGGAGCTCACAAGTGAGATGCGCAGAGGCATCGCCACCATGCGTGGATTGGCATTCATTGGAGATAAAGTGGTCTCTGAAGCCGATTTTACGGCACAGATTATAAAAAATAAATAACTTCTTAAATCGATCAAACTATATGAACAGTGTTTCATCTATGGCTTTTGTGCATCCTGAAGCCAAGCTCGGCGAAAATGTGATTGTAGAACCATTTGCATATATCGACGGCAATACAGAAATAGGCGACGGTACACGCGTGATGACACAGGCATCCATCCTCTATGGCGCCCGAATCGGAAAAAACTGCACCATTTTCCCTCATGCTACCATTGCAGGTATTCCTCAGGATCTGAAGTTCCAGGGTGAAGATACAACAGCGATTATTGGTGATAATACCATCATACGTGAATGTGCCACGGTGAACAGAGGCACAGCCTCAAGAGGATTTACCAAAGTGGGTGACAACTGTCTCATTATGGCCTATAGCCACGTGGCTCACGATTGCGTACTGAATAACCATGTCATTCTGGGCAACACTACGCAGCTGGCAGGTGAAATAGAGATCGATGACTATGCGATTATCAGTGGCGGCTCACTGGCGCATCAGTTTTCAAAAATAGGTGCCCATGTGATGATTCAGGGAGGATCAAGAATCTCCAAGGATATCCCTCCCTTTGTGATGGTAGGTCGCGAGCCAATCACTTATGTGGGACTGAATATTGTAGGGCTCAAGCGCAGAGGCTTTAGCCGTGAACGCATCAACTCCATCCAGGAGGTGTACCGTTACCTCTATATGTCAGGCTATAATATCTCGCAGGCGGTGGAACGTATTGAACAGGAGCTGCCTGAGACGGAAGACAGGGAGCTGATCCTTAATTTCATCCGTTCATCCAGCCGGGGAATCATTAGGGGTAATATGGAAGGGTAGCCTATGCCGGGGATCGTTTTTCCTGCCGAGTGGTACCCGCAAAGCGGTGTGCAGATAACCTGGCCGCATTGCGGAAGTGATTGGGTTGACAATCTGGAAGAGGTGATCCAATGTTATCTCTCCTTTTCCAGAGAGATACTCAAGAGGGAGAAGCTGCTTATCGTCGCACCTGAAAAAGAGGATGTGACAAGATATTTCCCGAAGGAGGAACAGAAGAACCTCATCTCCGTACCTCTGCCCAGCAACGATACCTGGGCACGCGATCACGGAGCACTCTCTCTCTTTATTGACAACAAACCGACAGTGGTGGATTTCGGCTTCAACGCATGGGGATTGAAGTTTGCTGCCAATTTCGATAACCGGATTACCGGCAACCTGTTCAAAGAGGGTGTTTTTCAGTCCGGCGTTGATTATCAGAACAGGCTCAATTTTATCCTGGAGGGAGGGGCGATAGAGTCAGATGGACAAGGAACCATCCTCACCACCTCCAGGTGTCTTCTGGCACCCAATCGCAACCAACCAATGGATCAGCTGGCGATTGAAGAGAGTTTGAAAAAAATATTGGGTGCCACAAACGTCCTCTGGCTCAATCATGGCTATCTGGCGGGAGATGATACCGACAGCCATATCGACACGCTTGCCCGTTTCTGTGACGAGCATACCATTGCTTACCTGCAATGCGATGATGCTGGAGATGAGCATTACAATGAGTTGAAAGCGATGGAAAAGGAACTACAATCATTTGCCACGCCGGAGGGAGCACCCTATCAATTAATCCCTCTGCCAATGGCCGATGCGGTGTATGACAATGATTGCCGCCTGCCTGCCACCTACGCCAATTTTTTGATTATCAACGGGGCTGTGCTGGTGCCATTCTATGGTACTGTGAAGGATGAGACTGCCCGTCAACAGTTGCAAAAAGCTTTTCCCCGCCGGGAAATTGTGGGGGTCGATTGCAGACCGCTAATTAAGCAGTATGGTTCATTACATTGTGTTACCATGCAGTTCCCGGAAGGTGTGTTGTGATTGTCAGTTGTCAGTAGTCAGTTGTCAGTAGTCAGTT
>Ga0265294_10006477_pt1 | contig 14051 bp, 14 predicted proteins | sample MunlanPumphouse3_FD_192504 | JGI IMG/M metagenome (GOLD analysis project Ga0265294, IMG submission 192504) | Groundwater microbial communities from a municipal landfill in Southern Ontario, Canada - Pumphouse #3 | ecosystem: Environmental > Aquatic > Deep subsurface > Groundwater | place... | reverse complement strand
AGAGGTTACTTATCTGACTGCTTCTTTATCAATATTAAACAAAACGGGTGGTAATATTATCAATGTCTTTTCTTCAATTGAAAAATCATTGTTCAATAAGAAGAAACTTAAACTTGAATTAGAATCACTAACTAGTTCTTCAAGGATGATTGTTTATGTCTTGTTTTTAGTACCGATTTTATTCGTTGTTTTTGTTAGTCTTATTAATCCAGGTTATTTTGCACCCTTCTTAAATAATACTATAGGACTTATATTGTTAGGACTTATGATTTTATATTATATTGTTTATATCATTTTTGTCCGTAAGATTATGAAAGTTAGGATGTGATAATATGAGTAAAAGATTAGACAGTAGCTATATTAGGAAAGTATATCGAGATAAAGATATTCAAAAAATAGATACTAAAGTACAGATGCTAGGGGATACTAAACTGACTGCTATAAGGTTTATGAATACTAGATTGATTACTACTTTTATTGTTTTTATTCTTACTTTATATATCACCGATTTTGGATATGTTGTCGCACCTATTATCGCTATTATTTATTACAATTTATTTAAATATTGGCTAATTGATTTACCATTAAAAAAAAGAGAACAAAAATTAGATCGTGAAGCTTTATACTTTTTTGAAATTTTAACCCTTACTTTAGAAAGTGGTCGTAACCTAGAAAACTCTTTAGAAATAACTGTTTTCAATGTTAAAAATGAATTATCTCAAGAATTTAAAAAAGCTTTGATGGAGATAAAGTTTGGGAAATCATTAAATGAATCTTTAATTAGTATGAAAAAAAAGATTCCTTCTGAATCAGTTAATAACATAATTCTAAATATTACTCAAACTAATATTTTTGGTAATAGTATTTTAGAAACAATGTATAGCCAAATTGAATTTTTAAGAGAAAAACAAATATTAGAAATTAAGGGACAAATTAATAAAATACCTAATAAAATAAGTATTATTTCTGTTATATTTATAATTCCTTTGATTTTAGTACTTATTTTAGGACCTTTTATTATCAAAATGTTTGGATAATGATATAATGTGTTAGGAGGATATTATTTATGAAGTATTATTTAATAGGAATAAAGGGAGCTGGTTTAAGTGCACTTGCACTTATTCTTAATGATTTAGGATATGAAGTAGTAGGTTATGATGATGAAAAATCTCATCAATTTACTGAAAATAAATTAAATGAACGTGGTATAAAGATATATACTGAAGATAACAATGTAATAGATAAAGATACCATTGTCATTAGAAGTACCGCGATTAAAATGGATCATCCTGAATTAAAGAAAGCTGTAGAATTAGATTTAAAAATATATGAATATAACGAAATGTTAGGTAAATTAGCTAATATGTTTGATGGTATTACAGTTGCGGGATGTCATGGTAAGACGACTACTTCTTCTTTAATGGCCCATGTATTAAACAACATTATTGGTTGTAATTATCTTATTGGGGATGGTACAGGATCTGCGAATAAAGAAAATAAGAAGTTTGTTTTAGAAGCTTGTGAATATAAGCGAAACTTTTTAGTTTATGAACCAGAGTATGCTATTATTACTAATATTGATTTAGATCATGTGGACTATTATAAGGATATCGCAGATGTAGTTGATGCTTTTCAAGAATACGCTAATAATGCCGAAAAAATGGTAATAGCTTGTGGTGATGATCCATATACTCATTCTTTAGAAGTAAATACACCAATTTTCTTCTATGGTATAGGAGAAGATAATGATATAATTGCGACTGATATTGAATATACCAATGAAGGTATTGAATTTGATGTAACAGTAGAAGGTAATTATTATGGGCACTTTAATGTACCTTTTTATGGGAAACATATGCTTTTAAATACTCTTGCTGTTATAAGTGTTTGCTATTATGAAAGATTAAATGCTAAAGATGTTCAAAAATATTTAAAGACATTTGAAGGTGCTAAGCGTAGATTTAATGAAACAATTGTTGGTGATGTTGTTATAGTAGATGATTATGCTCACCATCCAACTGAAGTAAAAGTTACTATTAAGGCTGCAAAACAAAAATATCCTGATAAAGAAATAGTAGCTGTATTTCAACCTCATACCTTTAGTCGTACGGAGGAATTTGCGAGTGATATGGCTGAAGTATTAAACTTAGCTGATAAATCGTATGTTTTAGACATATTCCCAGCCCGCGAAAAACAAGAGGATTTTCCTTTGATAACAAATAAACTAATTTTAGATGAAATTAAAAACGGTGAAGCGATAAGTGATGATACTTCATCTAAGTTATATGGACATAAAAATGCAGTAGTAATATTCATGAGTCCAAAAGAAATATATAAAATTAAAAAGGATTTTCAAGAATATTTAGAAAATAACTAAGTATTCTTTTCCTTAAAGGGAGATTAATAATGAAAAAAATATTATATGTAATAAGCTTAATTATATTATTAAGTGGTTGTAGCAAAAGCAATGTTAAACTTGATTTTAATATTATTCAAACAAATTTGAATAATTTAACTTATGAATCTAAACCGATGTTTGGAAAAAACGATATGGTAGATACTCAATATCTATCTGATAAATATGGTTTTGATAGTAGTAATATAGAAGATTCTCTTATCAGTATGTCTAAAGTTGTAGATAGTGCTAGTATGTATGCAATATTCTTACCTAAAAAGGGAGAAAAAGCAGAAGCAAAAGACGCAATTGAAGAATTTTTAACCAAATATGATCAATCTTGGATGATGGGATATGCTCCTGATCAAGAATTATTAGTTCAAAATCGATTAGAAGAAGAATATGGTGATTACTTGATTTATATTATTTCTAATGACAATGAAAAAGTATTAGAAACAATTAAAGGAATAAATAAGGAGGGTTAATTATGGTCTTTAGTAGCATACCTTTCCTTTTTTTCTTTTTACCATTTTTTCTATTACTTTATTATGTTTTACCTTTTAAATTTAAGAATACTATATTATTAATTTTTAGTTTAATTTTTTATGCTTGGGGTGAACCAATATATATATTCTTAATGCTTTTTTCGACTTTTGTTGATTATCTAAACGGTAGATTATTTGAAAGTAGTAAATTTACCCGTAAGAAATTATATTTAATTATAGCTATTATAATCAATTTAAGTTTATTAGGCTTTTTTAAATATAGTGATTTTTTAATTGATAGTATTAATCATATCTTTAACGTTTCAATTCCTTTACTTAAGATTGGATTACCAATAGGTATTAGTTTTTATACTTTCCAAACAATGAGTTATAGTATTGATGTTTATAGAGGAAATGTAAAACCACAAAAAAATTACGCGACATACTTAACTTATGTATCGATGTTTCCTCAATTAATCGCTGGGCCCATTGTTCGTTATGAAACAGTTAACGAAGAACTTCATACAAGAAAAATTACTTTTAGTGGATTTACTAATGGTTTAATTAGATTTTTACATGGTTTATTTAAAAAGGTATTGATTGCAAATAATATTGGTTATTTATGGACTATTGTTAGTACAATGGGTAATAGTGAATTATCCGTTATGATGGCTTGGTTAGGATTATTAGCTTTTACTTTTCAAATATATTTTGACTTTAGTGGATATAGTGATATGGCAATAGGTATGGGAAAAATGTTAGGTTTTAATTACTTAGAAAACTTTAATTATCCATATATCGCTAAGAGTATTACAGAGTTTTGGCGTAGATGGCATATATCACTATCTAGTTGGTTTAAAGACTATATCTATATTCCTTTAGGTGGTAGTAGAGTAACAAAAATCATTAATATTAGAAATATATTTATAGTTTGGACATTAACCGGTATATGGCATGGTGCTGCTTGGAATTTTGTGATATGGGGAATATATTATGGAATTATTTTAATACTTGAAAAGTTTATCTTGAATAAATATATTGAAAAACTTCCTAATTATTTAAAACATACTTATACTTTATTTTTAGTAATGATTAGTTGGGCAGTATTTGCTTTTGATGATATGACATTACTGCAAAACTATTTTGATGTTTTATTTGGAGTAGGTAGATATCCGTTTTTAGATAAGACATTTATCTATTATCTTTCTAATTATTTTTTAATTATAATAATCGCTATTTTATTTTCAATGCCTATATACCATATTATTAAAGAGAAACTATTATTAATTAAAAACAAAAGAGTAATATATGGAATATTTGTAATAAGATTAATTACTTATTTAATTTTATTATTAGTCACAGTATCTTATTTAGTAAGTGATACTTATAACCCTTTTTTATATTTTAGATTTTAGGTGGTCATATGAAAGAATTTTATAATCGAATAATTGTAACATTAATAAGTATTTTTATTGTTGTTTTTTCATTATTGCTTATTTTTTCTGACAAAAAAACTTTCTCAGAAAATGAAAATAGGTATTTACAAGTTTTTCCTAAGTTTTCATTTAGAAATTTAAAGGATGGTAGTTATACTTCTAAACTACAGAGCTATTTATCAGATCATTTTGTTGGTCGTGATGCTTTTATGAGTATTAAAACTTTTTATGAGAAAATAAGCGGTAAAAATGAAATAAATGAAGTTTATTTAGGTAAAGATAATTATTTAATCGAAAAGTATAATAAACCAGTTAATAATGATAAAATTATTAAATCATTAAATAATCTTTATCACGAATTAAATTATATTAATATGAATCTTATGCTTGTACCAACAAGTATTACCATAAATAAAGATAAATTACCTAAGAATGCAGTAACTAATAATCAATTAGATACCATTAAATATATATATGATAATATAGATTTTAATACTATTGATATAACTAAAACATTGATGGAATATAATAAAAAATATCAAATGTTTTATTATTTAGATCATCATTGGACAACTTATGCAGCTTACTATGCATATCAAGTATACTGTTACAATAACTTATTAGAACCAGTGCCAATATACGAATTCGACGTCGAAGAGGTAACAAAAGATTTCAATGGTACTTTATATTCTAAGAGTAATGACTATAGTAGAAAGTCTGATACGATTGCGTTATTCTTATATGATAAATATAGTTATAGTGTCAATTATGTTTCTAAGGATATAATCAAGGATTCATTATATGAAATGGATTATTTAAACACTAAAGATAAATATTCAGTATTTTTAGATAATAATCACCCTTTAATAGTAGTAACTAATAATGAAATTAAAACTAAAGCCGAAATCGCAGTTATCAAAGATAGTTATGCCAATAGTATGATTCCTTTTTTAGCCAACCATTATAAAAAGGTTCATATTATTGATCCAAGATTTTATAAATTAAGTATTGTTCAATATATAAAAGATAACAATAATATTAAAGATATGCTTATTTTATATAATACTAATACCATAGATGAGGATAATGGGATTGTAACTATTAATTAATACTAGTCAAAAAAAAAAAAATATGGTATAATTACTTAGGCTTTTTTAAATCAATGAAAGGAGAAAAATGAGTAAAATAAAAATATTTAGTCTTGGTGGACTAAATGATATAGGAAAAAACATGTATGTTGTTGAAGTTGATAATGACATATTTGTGTTTGAAGCGGGATTAAAATATGCAGATGATAAAATGTTAGGAATTGATTATATTATTCCTAATTATGATTATCTTAAAGAAAATGTTAAAAGAATAAAAGGAATATTTATTACCCATGGTCATGATCAACAAATGGGGGCAATAATTGATATATTAGAGGATTTAAAAGATATAAAGATATACGGAACAGAATTCACTTTAAATATATTAAAAGATGAATTTATTGAGTATAAGGTTGATTTTAAAAACTTAGAAAAAATTGAACCTCATAAGAAAATTACTTTTGGTGAAAATAGTATTTTTCCAATTAGTTTAACACATTCAGTCCCAGATGCAGTAGGTTATGTACTAAATACTAAAGATGGGGCAATAGTTTATACTGGAAACTTTGTATTTGATCCAACAATGACTGGACCATATAAAACAGATATTGGTAAACTAGCTTATATAGGTAAACAAGGAGTTTTATGTTTAATGAGTGAATCATTATATGCTGATAAAAGGGGATATACTTCACCTCAACATAGAACTAGTGGTATAATTAGTGAAACTTTAAATCGTAATGAGGGAAGAATATTATTTAATATTTTTCAAGCACAGATATATCGTATTCAAGAATTGTTTAACGAAATAGAAAAAACTAATCGTAATGTTGTTATTATGGGTAAAAGATTACAAAATACAATCATTTCATCAATTGATAATGGTTATATTAATTTCGATAAAAAAAGAATTGGTAATATTCATCATGTCAATGAAGAAAATATTATTGTAATCATATCTGATGAAAGGGAAAAACCTTTTTCTAATATGAAAAGAATAATTAAAGGTTATGATAAATTTGTAAAAATGAAGGAAACAGATACTGTAGTATTTGCCACTCAAGTATATGATGGTATGGAAAAAAGTGCTACTGAAATGTTTGATACTATTGCTAAAATGGGTGCTAACTTAATTATCATTCCGACTAATAAATATTTATCATTACATGCATCAAGTGAAGATTTAATGTTAATGCTTAATCTAATGCAACCTAAATATTACTTTCCAGTTATCGGAGAATACCGTCATCAAGTAGCTAATGCTAATTTAGCTAAACAAATAGGTATGCCTGAAGAAAACATCTTATTAAAATTAAATGGTCAAGTTGTAAATTTTGTTGATGGTGTCTTAGTTGATTCTAATGAACAAATTAAAGTTGATGACATTTTAATAGATGGTAATACTGTTGGTGATATAGGTGAACTAGTTATTAAAGATCGTGAAGCTTTAAGTGATAACGGTATTCTAGTAGTAACGGTAACTTTATCAAAAACAAGCAAAAAGGTTTTAGCGGGTCCTGAAATACTTACTAGAGGATTTATATATGTAAAAGAAAATATTGATTTAATAAATGAAGCTAAAAAGATATCCTTAGAAGTAATAAATGAGAACTTAAAACCTAATTATGTTGATTTTAACAAGATTAAAATTGGTATAAGAGATCGTGTTGGAAAATATCTATATCAGGAAACTGAATGTAAACCAATGATCTTATTAGTAGTGCAAGAAGTATAAAGCACTACTTTTTTATTGTAAAAAAGGATATTTCATTATATAATTAATATAGTAGGTGAATAAATGAAAAAAGGTTTTACTCTTATTGAATTATTAGGTGTTATTACAATTCTTGCCTTACTTGCGCTCATTGCTTTACCCGCAATCGAAAAAAGCATTAAAAAGGGCAAAGATGACTTATATAATATTCAAATCAAAACGATTGAAGCTTCTCTAAGGGATTACCGTGTTGATAATCTTTTAGTAATGCCTAAGTATAATAATAATACCCTTACTTTAACCCTTGCTCAATTAAAGACAGCTGGTAAAATAGATAAAGATATAACTAATCCAAAAACAGATGAATTATTTTCTGATGATATGCTATTATATATTAAAAAAGTAGGCAAAACTTTTGAATATATAGTTGATGAAGATAGCGGGACAAATATGAACTTTATTAATAATCCTGATGCTCCAACTATTTCCTTAAAGGGAGATGTATTAATTTATCTTACTGAACGTACTACTTATATTGACCAAGGTGTAGAAGCTAAAACAGCTGATGGAGTTCCGATTGCTGGTGTTTCTATTGAAATATCAGGTTCTGGGTCAACTATCGATCCTCTTACAAACGGAGAATACATTATAAAATATATTGTTACTGACAATAATATAACAGCAACTATAATTAGAACAGTTATTGTTATCCCGCCAATTTAACTCTTAATAAAGAGTTTTTTTATTGATTGAATAATAGAAATATGCTATTATTAATGAGGAAAAGAAGTGATAATATGAATACCCCAAATTTAAATGAAGCAAGACGTCGTACTAAAAACGAGGTTGAAATAAAAGAATATAAGATAGATGACAACTTAAAGAAGATTGGCTTAGGTAAAACTTATCATATAAAAACATATGGTTGTCAAATGAATGAACACGATACTGAAAATATCAAAGCTATCTTAGAAGAACTTTCATATAAAGAAACAGAAGTTATGGAAGAAGCAGACTTAATCCTTTTAAATACTTGTTCAATTAGAGAGAATGCTCATAATAAAGTATTTGGAATGATAGGAAGAATTAAGCATTTAAAAGAAACTAGACCTAATGTTATGGCTGGTATTTGTGGATGTATGGCACAAGAAGAACATGTCGTAGAAAAAATAATGAATAAATATAAGTGGTTAGATATGGTTTTTGGAACCCATAATATTCATAATTTACCTAATATATTAAATAAAGCAATTCAAAATACCAAAACTGAAATTGATGTTTTAAGTATTGAGGGAGACATTATTGAATGTATGCCTGCTAAAAGGGATAGTAAATATAAAGCATGGGTTAATATTATGTATGGATGTGATAAGTTCTGTACTTATTGTATAGTGCCTTATACAAGAGGAAAACAAAGAAGTAGAAAGCCTGAAGATATCATAAATGAAGTAAAGGATTTAGTTAATGAAGGTTATCTAGAAGTAACTTTATTAGGACAAAATGTTAATGCTTATGGTAAAGACTTAAATACTAACTATAGTATGGCTAATTTACTAGAGGATGTAGCTAAAACTAATATTAAAAGAATTAGATTTGTTACTAGTCATCCATGGGACTTTACTGATGAAATGATTGAAGTAATAAAAAATAATGATAATATAATGCCTTATATTCATCTACCAATTCAAAGTGGTTCAGATCGTATTTTAAAATTAATGGGTAGAAGATATACTAGTGAACATTATTTAGAATTATTTAATAAATTAAAAAAAGAAATACCTAATTGCTCAATAACAACTGATATTATTGTAGGATATCCTAGTGAAACACTAGAAGAATTTAATGAAACAATTAATATGGTTAATACTTGTAAATTTGATTCAGCATTTACTTTTATCTTTTCACCTAGAGTAGGTACACCAGCTTCTAAAATGGAAGATAATGTAACTCTAGAAGAAAAAAATAGAAGACTATATGAATTAAATAGTCTAGTAAATAAATATGCCTTAGAGAACAATAAAAAGTATATTGATAGTATTGTACCTGTATTAATTGAAGGATATAGTACTAAAGATAACAATATATTAGTAGGATATACCGATACAATGAAACTAGTTAATGTAATTGGATCATCAGATAATATTGGTAAAATTGTTACCGTTAAAATAAAAAGCGCTAAAACTTGGAGTATGGATGGAGAAATATGTGAATAACACATATTTTTTCTTTTTGATTAATATGTGCTATAATAAGGCTATTTCAAGGGGGAATTATGAAAAAAAACAAGATAATAAGATTCCGTGTTATTGCATTTATGTTGACATTTCTTATGTTAATACCATTTGCACATAAAAATAAAAATGGTATTTTTACTAAGATGGAAACACTATATCATAAATATTTCACTGAAGATAATAGTGATACAATAATTGATGATTTAGAAACTGAAATTATCGTAGAAGAAGTAATTGAAAAACCACTACCAATTGAAAATAATATAGAAGAATCAATTATAAAAAATGAAGAAGAAACTGAAATTATCGTAGAGGAAGTAATAGAAAATCCATTACCGATTGAAAATAAAATAGAAGAACCAATTATAAATAATGAAGAAGAAACTTTAATTGATAATGAAATTGAACCTGAAACAATACTAATAGATAATACACCAGAAGAAGTAATAGATGTAGTAGAAACGCCAATAGTAATTGAAGAAGAAGTAACTGAAGAAGCAATTATAGATAATGACGAAGTTGAACACGAAACTAAAAAAGTAGCGTTTACTTTTGATGATGGTCCAAGTAAATATACAAAAGAATTATTAGAGATATTAAAAGAAAACAATGCCGAAGCCACCTTTTTTGTTTTAGGTGCTGGGATTAAAAAATATTCTAACACCATTATAGATATGAAAGATAATGGTCATCAAATTGAAAGTCATGGGGTTAGTCATACATCTTTCACAAAATTAACAAATGAAGAATTAATAAAAGAACTAGAAACAACAAAATCTTTATTAGCTAAATATGAAATAACCCAAACACTTGTAAGACCACCTTATGGAAGTACCAATGATAGAGTTAAAGAGAATGTTGATTATCCATTAATTATGTGGAGTGTAGATACAAGAGATTGGGAGCACAGAGATAGTGAAAAAAGCTTACAAATTATCATAGAAAATATTGAAGATGGATCAATTATTTTAATGCATGATATACATAAAACAACTATTGAAGCTATAAGAATGGTTCTTCCAATATTAAAAGAACAAGGTTATGAGTTTGTTACGATTGAGGAACTATTTGAAGATAAAGAATTAGAAGATGGGAAAACATATTATAAGAAAAAGTAGTTAATAAACTACTTTTTTTATGTTTAAATTATAACTTTGGTAAGTTGTCGATTTATGTCTTGTTAAAGTTATCTTTAGGTAGTAGAATTAAATTATAGGATTATAGGAGGATATATGAAAAAGACAATTAAAATATTTTTAATTCTTAATTTATTTTTATTATTAAGTGGTTGTAATTCAAAAAAAGACCTTAATGAAGATAATAAATATAATTATATAATAGAAGTAATTGAAAAAGATAATTGTAATTACAAACCTGAATTATATTATACAGAAGATGAAAGAAGTATTTATACATATTGTCTTGACAGTGTTAAAATAACTGAAGACGGGAAAACAACAGAATTAAAATCATATATTAAAAGTCATAATAAGACTTTAGGGCAAGTTATCAATACTTTAATTTTAGAATCATCACTAAATGATGGTGAAAAGGAAAGTTATTTGGATGGTGGGACAAAAAAAATTACAAATAATGATTTAACTTTTATAAGATGTAATGCTACGTTCCAATCTTACGATATTTATATAGGTCCAAAGAATATGAAAATGAAATCAAATTTTTGTAATGCTGACAATAGAACATTTGTTAGAACTTATACTGTTAAAAGTGTAGAAAAATACACAGAACAACAATATACTGAAGACGGAGTGCCTACATGGTATTTTAACTCCTTTAAAGTAACATTAAGTCAGTTTCAAGGTGAAACTAAAGAATTAATAATTAACGCTATTCCTATTGACTTAAAGGAAGATGAAACATATGAATTTGAATTTATGAATAATGGAATATTAAATGATGATATTGAGTCGATATTTAAAAAATCTACTATTGTAGAAATAAGAAAAACGGATAAAATTGGTTTAGCTCAGACTCAAGATTCTATAAACTAAATTGTGGTATTTAAACAAATAATAATTTAACAATAGAAAAAATCGGGTATACAGAGATAAAAAATAATGATTTTAAACTTGTTGTATATACATTGTATGGCACAATTAAATTATATAAAGTAGTTAATAAACTACTTTTTTTGTTAACTTTTTTATGGACTTTCATATATTAAAGTGAGAGGTGATAAAGTGGCATCATATAAAGAAATAGTTACAAAATCTATTATTGGGAAAGGCAAGAAATATTTTAAGAACAATTATAGTATCAATGCCGATAATAATCCTACCAATGTATTGGGTTGTTGGGTAATAAATCACAAATTCAAAGGATATAAATCAGGTGATAAAATTGGTGTTGATGGTTCTTATGATGTAAATATTTGGTACTCATATGATAACGATAGTAAAACAACAGTTTTAAATGAAAAAATTGATTATAACGAATTATTCAATGTAAAAGCAAAAGATAGTGCTGATTTTTCTGGAGATACAGATATTATTGTTAGAACACTAAAACAACCTACATGTTCTAAGGTTGATGTTGAAGATGGAGTTATTAAATTTGATATTGAAAAAGAATTAGGTGTAGAAATAGTAGGGGAAACAAAGATTAAGATAGCAGTAGAAGAAGACGAAGAACCTTGGGATGAAATTGAAGATGAAGTTGACGAAAAAATTGAAAAAGAAATTGAGGAAAATATAACAGAAAACTTCATATAATTAAGTGTCAACAAAATATGGTTGACACTTCCTTTTTTTTATGTTAAAATGTTTTAGAAATGGAGGGAAAAAGATGGCAGTTAAATTAAGATTAAAAAGAATGGGAGCAACAAAAAAACCTTTCTATCGTATAGTAGCAGCTGATTCAAGAAGTCCAAGAGATGGAAAGTTTATTGAATTAATAGGTACTTATGATCCTGTTAAAGAACAAGCTGAAATTAAAATTAACGAAGAATTAGCTATTAAATGGTTACAAAATGGTGCTATTCCTACAGATACTGTTAGAGATTTATTTAGAAAAAAAGGAATTATGGAAAAATTTCATAATTTAAAGAAAGAAACTAAATAATATGAAGATGGTAGAATTAACAGAATTTTTAGTTAAAAGTTTAGTTAAAGATCCAGAAATGGTTTCTGTAAAGCAATTCGATGACGAAGATGATACGATGATTATCCAAGTCTTAGTTAACGAAGATGAAATGGGTGCAATTATTGGAAGAGGCGGTAATATTGCTAATTCAATAAGAACTATTGTTCAAGCATCAGCCTATGCTAATGGCGAAAAGAAAGTTAGAATAAATATAGATTCATTTTAAAAGAAGCAATGCTTCTTTTTTCTTGTATAAATGACAATAATGTATTATAATATTAATTGGATAGTGAGGTTCTTATGAATTATGACAATTTAAAAATACCTGAACATGTGGGTATAATAGTTGATGGTAATGGAAGATGGGCAAAGAAAAGAGGTTTATCTAGAAGTCTTGGACATAAAGCAGGCGCAGATAACCTAGAAAAACTTAGTAGATATGTTTTATCTAAAGGAATAAAAGTATTAAGTCTATATGTATTTTCAACTGAAAACTTTAAAAGAAGTAAAGAAGAAGTAGATTATTTAATGGACTTATTCACTAATAAATTTAAAAAAGATCGTAAAAAATATGAAAAAGATAATATTAAAGTAGTTTTTTCTGGTAGAAAGGAACCTTTAAAACAAAGTGTTCTTGATACAATGAATGAAATGATGGAAATGACTAAAAATAATACGGGTGGAACTGTTAATTTTTGCTTAAATTATGGTGGTCATAGTGAATTAATTGATGCATGTAAAAAAGTAAGTAATGATGTTAAAAATAATAAACTTGAAATCGATGATATAAATGAACAAACATTTAGTAAATACTTATATAATGATTTACCACCAATGGACTTATTAATTAGAACTAGTGGAGAATATCGTATTAGTAATTTTATGTTGTGGCAGATGTCATATGCTGAATTCTATTTTACTCCTACTTATTTTCCGGATTTTAATAAAAATGAATTTGATAAAGCTATAATGGAATTTACTAATAGAGATCGTAGATTCGGAGGAATAAATTATGAAAACAAGAGTAATTAGTGCATTAATAGCACTTGCTATTTTTATACCTATTTTCATTATAGGTGGTACCATTTTTAATTTAACAGTTATTTCTCTTTCAATTATTGCTTTAAAGGAATTTATTGATGTTAAAGATACTAAGAAAAAAACACCTAGTTTTATCAAATTTATTTCTTATACCTTTTTAATACTTATTCTTTTATTTGGATTACAATGTGAAAATATTGCATTAAATATTGATTATACAATTTTATCAGCATTATTTTTAGCTTTTTTATTACCTACAGTACTATATCATAATCATGATAAATACAATGTAAGTGATGCTTTTTATTTAATCGGTGGGGTATTCTTTTTATCAATTTCAATGTTACTATTAATCTGTATAAGACAAAATAGTTTAAACCTTATAATATATTTGTTTCTAATTACGATTATTACAGATACATTTGCTTTAGTAACTGGTATATTAATTGGTAAACATAAATTATTAGAAGCAATTTCACCTAAAAAGACTTGGGAAGGTTTAATAGGTGGAACAGTAATGGGCGTTTTTGTCGGAACTATGTTTTACTATACTGTA
>Ga0265294_10006475_pt1 | contig 14053 bp, 13 predicted proteins | sample MunlanPumphouse3_FD_192504 | JGI IMG/M metagenome (GOLD analysis project Ga0265294, IMG submission 192504) | Groundwater microbial communities from a municipal landfill in Southern Ontario, Canada - Pumphouse #3 | ecosystem: Environmental > Aquatic > Deep subsurface > Groundwater | place... | reverse complement strand
ACACTTTTTGGGACAGTATCGACATTATCGATTGGAGCGAACAGATTAAATATGAAAACACCTTAGCCAACGACACTTCCTGCCAGCTACTTGCCATGGGTTGGGGCGATAAAGGTTTTTATCTTGACACTCCTAGCTGGGCCGATTTGAAATTTTCAACAGCATTTAAAGCTGTTTTCGGTATAAACACAGCCGCCATTCATGCAACGTATTACAAGGAACTGAAAGAAAACGAACTTTGTAAGAAAATAGAAATCAGCAAGGAACAATATAAAGATTTAGTGGCGTATATCCAAAAAAGTTTTTTAACCAACGACAAGGGTGATTATATAAACATTGTTACCGATGCCAATTACGGGATGAACGATGCCTTTTACGAAGGAAAAGGAAGGTTCAATATGTTTCGCACCTGCAATGCATGGACCAACCGTTCGTTAAAAGCGTGCGGACAAAGGGCCTGCGTATGGACACCCTTCGACAAAGGAATTTTTTATCATTATAAATAAATGTAAGAACATGACATTTGCGCATTGTAATCCCTTTGCGGGACATGACATGTTGTTGGGACATGACATGTCATGTCCCAACATTAATATATACCACATTTATTCGTTGCTTTGGCATAATGCTTTAACGGGTGGTAAACCCGTATAGGTTCCTTCCTGTATGGCTTTCAATACGGCACCTCCTCCTGTAAATATATAATAATTGGGATTATCGAGGGCTAAGATATACAATCCCGGCAACAAACGTTTTAATTCTTGCAAAGTATCCCCCCCTCCGTACAATTTTACGGCTTCGGTATTTTTGTCTATTAATTCGTCAAGGGCAATGGTTCCTTCGTTGAAATGAGGCATATAGCCCATAACCGCATTGACAAATACAGTATGTGCCTGATGAAACACACGGGATACATTTTCTTCTTGAAAGGAAGCTTTGGCGATGTCGAGCACATAGTTCAATTTGCTGCCTCGGGCTAAGGTACGTATATCTAATATCCTGTATTTTCCTTCTTCTTTTGATTCTTGCGTATCGGACGATACAATATAAGGCAGTTCTATCAATTTATTCGCATAAGAGGCTGCAAAATCGACAAACTCTTTGGCTTTTTTCACTTCTTCTTCTTCAATGCCTTTGATATCGAAACCATATTTAGCACACAAATAAGCGTTATAGATAAGTCCGCCCAATATCAGGTAGTCGGCTTCTTTCAACAACACCTGCAAGGAATCCACTTTGGTATCGAATTTAGCACCGGCCACTACAGCTACGAAAGGTCGCTTGGGATTATAAATACGGTCGAGGTTTTGCAATTCTTTTTGCATTAAAAAACCGGCAAATGAAGGCAAGTATTTCGTAATACCGACCGTTGAAGCATGGGCTTGCCATGAACCAAAAGCATCATTGACAAACACATCCGCTAATCCCGCTAATTGATATGCAAATTTATCACTTTCGCTGCCTTTGGCTTCTTCACCGGCAAACCAACGGGTGTTGGGAAGGTAAATGCCGTCAATTTTATCTTCTTTTAAATCTTTAATCAAATGATTGATAGAGGTAGCTATATGGGTAATTCCCTTCTGTGGGTCGGCTTCGAACTCCGGTATTCCGAAAGCAATATGCAACTTTGAATGCAAATAATCAACGATGGGTCGTATAGAAGTTTCGTCGCTTATTTTTATCTGTCCGGTTTTTTTATCTTTGGGACGACCTACATGGGTCATCAATATCAGCTTACCGCCTTTAGCGATGATATAAAACAAGGTTCCCAACGTAGCATCGATACGATAAGGATCATGTATGAAACCCTTTTTTACCACATTATGATCGACACGTACCAATACAATTTTATTTTTAATGTCGGCGTCTTGTAACAACTTAAATTTTATCTCTTTCATATATTCTAAACTAATATCAGGCTTTAACACTACTAAGTTCTTCTATGCTTTGCAATTTGTTTTTATCGTCATACTTTTCCGTTTTCACATGACCTATGCCTTCGGCAAACCACATGATATGGGTTTCTTTGATTTGATTACCTATAGGTGGCGTAATGATAACAGTATGTGTGGTTTTATAACAGATATAGGTTCCGGCTAATACTTTGATTGTTTCTTTTGCCAGGACTTTCCTTTGGGTTAACTTCACCTTCGTTTGCATCACACTGCTGGCAAAACTCATGCTCAATACAACTTCGACATCCGGCCAAGTTTGTCCGGTGCTTAAGGTTGCCGGAATACTATTGGGCTTACCCGTAATTTTCATATTAGCTTGTAAATAAGGAGCAAACATAAGTTTGGGATCAAGTATGATTTTGCCTCCCTTAATGTTTACATCAAATGCCATAGATTCGCTGGTAGGATTCTTCTGAGCATTCAAGGTTTGTATTACCACTTTTACCATTTTATTATCCGTAGTACCGCTCACATCTTTTACTTTCATGGAAGTGTATGATTGGACTTTTTTTTGTGCATTCAAAGTAGTATATTCCAGTTGCATGCCTTTTTTAACCGGATAAAAAACAGCTTGCGACAAAGCTGAAACATAGACTAACGATAGTAGTCCTATAAAAAACATTTTTTTTATATCATATAATCTATACGATTTCTTATTTCTTTTGAGCTTCTCCATTGGCTTTCATGTTTATGCTTACCGAATATCCGAAAAGTGATTGAGCATATTTATACGTATAATCATACGTAAACAAACCATCATCAAAAGTCCCTTTCATGTTGTATACTTTCACACTCACTTGAATATTTTCATAACCCAACCCTATATCAAAAGAATCGAAAACCACTTCCTTTTTATTGACAATGCCTGTAGTTTGAAATTGGTCCTTATCATTGCCGGCAATTTGTTTCAATATAATTTGATTCTTCTTATTGCCTTTGGTGATTTCAAAGATGACACTCTTATTCTCAGGAGGAATGGCTTCGGAAATCTCATCATATTCGGGTATGACAAGTTTATAGGTTCCACTGTTTGTGGTTACTCCTTCGTATGTTCCGACAAGGGGTTTCACTTTACTACAAGCCGAAAAACCGGCAAGCAATAATATAACAAGCAAATAAAAACTCTGTTTATACATTGATTTCATAACATTTTTCATTAAAAACAACAAACGAATACATTTTTATACTGCAAAAGTACATGAAAATTATCTTGATTTTTGATTTTTTTTTATATTTTATCAAACGAACATGCTCCGTCGGTATGTATATATACCAAAAACGCTTCCACCTGTTGACAACCGGTTTGTTTCAACAAATCTACATAGTGATTCAGCTGCCTACTATGTGAAATTTCTTTATTCCCTGTTTTAAAATCAAGAACAACACTTCGCTCTCCATCTGTCACCAGGCGGTCGATGCGAAAACTTTGTGCTTCGGCATCGAGCAATTCCACTTCAGTTTTGACAATTGCCGCTTCACTTCCAAAAAAAATACCTTTCGTATCGGGCTGACACAAATTATCGACTACCCTTTGCAAAATGATTTTTTCTGCATCTCGCAAAGCAGGGTTAAGTTGTATTTGATTTTTAACGCCATCCACATCCTTTTCGGTTTTCAGCATAGCCACATAGGTATGTAACGCATTTCCCCAGCGTATTTCGTCGCTATCGGCTACTATATCAGATACTAATTCAGGTGATGCGATAATATCTTGGGCTAGTGTCGACACAAGGTGTACTTCCTCCGGGTTTTTCTTGCTTTTTTCACATCTTTCAAACAAACCTTGTTTATATATAACATCACCATAAGTCCCTGTTTTATATAACTGATTATGTATTCTAAAATAACTTGTAAGCGGTGATTTTTCGTCATCTTGGCTTATCAGATACAAACGCTCTTTTGCGCGGGTAAAAGCTACATATTCCACATTGATATTATCTAACTCCTGTAATTTAATTTCTTCTTTATATAAACTTTCATAGGCTGTATTTTCTAATGAACGGCTTAATTTAACATAAGCTACATCCATAGGATATTCATCCTTGTTTACATAAATCCACGCATAGGCATCATTATGTGATTGAGTGTTATGCTGGGGATAAATCACAACAGGAAACTCCAACCCTTTGGCTTTGTGTATACTCATTACATTCACAGCATTCATTCCTTCGGGATTGCTAAGGGAAAAGTCGTCTCCATGTTCTTCCCAATATTCAAGGAAGTGCATGTATTGTTTACTCATATTCATTTGATATTGCAACACGACTCCAACAAATGCCATTACAAAAGGATTGTTCTTAGCATCAAGATTAAATATACGAATGATGTGTTCAACTAATTCATATGCATTCAGGTGGGTAAAATCGGCGGCTTGGAAAGAAAAACCGAGTTTGGATAAAGTAGCTGTAAAATCATGTTCGTTATGAACTGCCTGCACGTAATGTTCGAGCGAAAGTTTTTTTTGTTTGCTAATATAATGCAACATATTAACACGTGCTAAGGTATTTTCCGGTGTATAGACCGTTGATAAGCATGCTGTCAAGAAAGCAACATCTTCATCATATACTAATAAAAGCGAATCGAAAGAGATGACCGCTATGCCGTTTTCCGAGAGTATTTTCGTAATATATGCTCCTAAATCGTTTTTACGAGTCAATATGGCGATGTCGGATAAGGCATAGCCATCGGATAACACTTGTTTGATAATCTGCTCGCAAACTTGGGTTAGGTATTCCTGATAGGTAAAGTCGCCTAATTGCTCTTTCTTAATAGCATACAGACAAACGCCTCCTCCGCTATGTTCCGCTTTAAAGGATTGCTTTACATCCTTGTACATATCAAAAACATAGGAGTCTTTTGCTTCTCTATCTTTGCGTATATATTCAAAATAATTGTTGTTAAACTCCACTATCTCTTTTTTTGAGCGATAGTTCATACTCAGGTTTATTTCTTGAAAATGTTCTTTTAATTTGTTTTCTCTTTCTTTCAAAAGCAACCTTTTATCACTGCCGGTTATGGCCGGCAATACATGAAACTGACGGACATCACCTCCCCTGAACCGATACACTGCTTGTTTTACATCACCGAAAACAGCCGCAAGACCGGTCTGCCCTGTAAATGTTTCGGCCGATAAGGCTTCCGTAATCAATGGTAAAAGATTTTGCCATTGCAAAATGGAAGTGTCTTGAAATTCATCAATAAAAAAATATTTATAGCGTTCACCCAGACGTTCGTAGATATAAGGAATCGCTTCTTGCTGTACTATTTTCGCTATGTATTGATTGCTTTCGCTGATATACATACTTTGATCCTCCTGCTTGATAGTATCCAATATTTCCTTTAATTGATGCAACAAAGAAATGGCATATATGGAATTTTTTATGGCATTGCATATTTGATATTTTGTATTATGGTTTTGATAATACTGTTGTATATCCTGATAATATTCGATTAAGCGAGGAGCTAAGGTTTCGATGTTTTGTTTTATAACAGGCTCAGTTGCTTTAGATGTCCATTTATTTTCGTAAACGCTATCCTCCACGAATTTATTTTTGGTTACGACACTCATACCCGTACGAGCAATCTTTTGAAACCAATACCCTATGCCTTTTTTAGCCTGATAAAAATCATCCAATGAAACATCATGCATTTGAATATAATCGACGGCAATTTGTGCCTTTTGCTTCATCGCAGCATCCATATTGTTTATGATTTGATCGAGCTCTTTTCTAATCTGACTAAAATCATGGAGGGTGTATTTTCGTAGACATGCCAAAGCTTCCATGGAATTTTCTTTATAAATCTCTTTGCCTTTTTGCAATAAATCGTTATCGATTTTCCAATTTTTATTAGAATCCATACGGCTATAAGCATAATGGATAATAGTATGGTCAAGGTCATTGTCATGACCCAATTTGGAAAGCAAAATATCGACGGCTTGTTTCATCAGCAAGTCAGCATCCAAGGATAAGGTATGATTCAGAGGCAACTTTAAGTCAACGGAAAACGTACGTATGATACGCTCAAAGAGACTATCAATGGTTAGAATAGAAAAGTTGCTGTAATCGTGATGTATTAACTTTAATAACTCGGCAGCATAAGCAGCAATTTCTGTAGGATTATGTGTTCCAGTAAAGTGCACCATAAGTTCTTCATCCTCACCTTTGGATAAAACATTGAGGAAATACAATATACGCGTTTTCATTTCCGACACGGCTTTGTTCGTAAAGGTAATACCCAATATCTTACGATATACATACTTATCCTGAGCAAAATGCCTAAAACAAATACTGAGATAGGTTTTGGCTAAGTTAAACGTTTTACCCGAACCGGCCGATGCTTTGTAAACAAGAAAGGAAGAAGGCTGTGTGACAGTATTCATATGCGTTTGAATTATGTATGCAAAAATACACGAATTTCTTTTCCAATTGACATAAAAAAAATGCTATCTTTGTTCCCTGATTTATAACAGAACTTCATATGCACAACACAGCGACAACAAGCATCCACGTAGTTTCAAAGGACGTGCTTACAGGCAAAGGGAAAGGCCTCGTTTTTTATCATGGATTTGGCCTGACTCCTTGGGGTTTATGTTTTATGGTTTATTGCGAACATGGGATATGTCATTTGCAGTTTACTGACATCCCCGACGAAACATGTCTTAAGGCATTGCAGAAACAATTTTCGGCAGCAAGCTTTATCTCCAACAACGACCATATCCAAAACCAACTAAACGAAATCTTTAGTGATAGACCCAATCAGACTTACTCCCTTTATGTGCAAGGCACTCCTTTTCAAGTAAAGGTATGGCAAAGTTTGGTTGAAGTAGCTTTCGGCACCTTAATTTCTTACGAAAGTTTGGCTAAACAAACAGGATTTCCGCAAGCGGTACGAGCTGTAGCTTCGGCGGTGGCACGCAATCCCGTTGCCTATCTGATTCCCTGCCATCGTATCATCCGTAAGAACGGCCATATAGGACAGTATCGCTGGGGCGAAGACATCAAAAAAGCCCTCATCGCTTGGGAAGCCAACAAGGTTTCGTAATTGGCATCCATTTCTTTTGTTTGCAGCCAAGATTTTATTACACATCCAATACCAAACCTTCTTCGGCGGCAATGGTAGCCGGAAAAATGGCACGTGCTTCTTGCAATAAAGGCTCCAAAGATGCATAGCGTGCAGAATAATGGCCTATGAGTAACGCTTTCACATTCGCTGCTTTAGCAATGGTAGCCGCTTCGGAAGCAGTGGCATGTAATTTATCACGGGCTACATCTTTCATATTATCCATAAAAGTAGCTTCATGGTAAAGCAAATCTACCCCTTGAATATAGGGAAGTATGCTTTCGGTATAGACCGTATCGGAACAATAGGCGAAACTTTTCGGTTGATAGCTTGAAGGAGTAGTAATCATTTGGTTTTCGATATGATTACCTGTCCCATCCACAAAATTCTCTCCGGCTTTCAGGCGTTGAATCCATTCCACACTCGGGTTGTAGTCAGCAATAAAATCTTTCTTTAGATTTCGATTTTTTGATTTCTCTCTAAACACAAATCCATTGGTTGGAATACTATGAATTAGAGGAAAAGTTTCAACTTTTATTTCATCATCTTCGTAAATCAGGGCATGTTTATGGGATTTGATGGTATGAAAACATAGCGGATAGGACAAAGTAGTATTGCCTGCTTTCATTTGCAAATCAATGATCTTTTTTAATACGGCATGTCCGTATATATGGATAGGTTCTGTTCGTCCGAACAAATGCAAGGAGGAAAGCAAGCCAATGAGTCCGAAGTAATGGTCGCCATGCAAATGACTAATAAACACACGACTTATTTTTTGCATGCGGATTCCATAGGGTTTTAATTGCATTTGTGCCCCTTCGCTACAATCGACCAAGAAAAACTCATTTTCTTTTTTCAAGGCGAAAGCACTGGATATACGTTGCCCGATCGGTGTTGCCGAACCACAACCTATAACATATAACTTCAAGGGCATCTCTATCTCTTATTTTAGATCTTTATTTCCAGATTTGGAATTAAGATTTTCTGATTCATCCTCCTTAATCACTTGTGCTCTTTCATCTGCAGGTTGTTTTTCTTTGCCGAGATAATCGGGCAATTTCATCCCTGCCATATTAAACAAATCATTCATAGGAGGCACCGCACTCATTAAACCGGAGACAAAGTTTGCAGTTGTTGTTTTATCGCCCTTGCCATTATTTCCGTCCCAAACAGTAATTTTATCAATCTTAAGGTTTTTAATCGCTTCGACCTGTGTTTTGACTAATTCAGGAAGTTTTTCGGCAATCAAGTAAGTAACGGCATTTTTCGTATCTCCACCGGCAGCTTGTACCAATTGTTTATAGCCTTCGGCTTGCTTGGAAAGGATTTCATACATCCCTTTTCCTTCGGCTTCCATTTTGGCAAAAATAGCATCGGCTTCCCCTTTGGCTCTTCTTCGGTAGGTTTCGGCTTCGGCTTCGGCATCGATAATGGCTTTTTCTTTATCGATTTCGGCTTTTACGACTACATTGGCTTTCTGGGTGGCTTTTTCTCTATCGGCACGTGTTAATTCAGCCTGACGTTCTGCCTCATAAGCCTCTTGTAAGGCCTTAGCCTGTTGTACTTTTTCCGCAGCAACGGCCTTTCTCATCGCTTCGGCTTCACGCTCTCTTCGTTCAGCGTCCGAATTAGCAATCACAATTTTAGATTGATTTTCTCCCGAAACAGCCGTTGCATTGGCATCGGCCGTACGAATACGTGTATCTCTGACTGTCTCGGCTATGCGAATATCTTTATCTCGATTCGCTTCGGCTTTTCCGATTTCACCAAAACGTTCCTGTTCGGCAACACTCTTTTTCGCTTCATTGATAGCTTTGGCAGCGGCCTCTTTTCCCAAGGCTTCTATATAACCGGACTCATCGCGTATATCTGTAACATTCACATTAATAAGCTTTAAGCCAATCTTTCGCATTTCCTGCTCCACATTCTGGCTGATGTTAATCAAAAACTTATCCCTATCAGCATTGATTTCTTCGATATCCATGGTAGCTATGACCAAACGCAATTGTCCGAAAAGAATGTCTTTGGCTAACTCTTGGATTTGTTCGGATTTCAAGCCCAATAAACGTTCGGCGGCATTGGTCATATTATCCGGTTCGGTAGATATCCCTACGGTGAAACGACAGGGAACATCAACACGTATATTCTGACGACTCAAGGCATTGGTCAGATTACATTCAATAGATATGGGCGTTAAATCTAAAAAAGCATAATTTTGAAAGACCGGCCAAATAAAGGCAGCCCCTCCGTGTATACACTTTCCTGAACTATGCCCTCCCCCTGCATTTTTTCCAGTTTTACCATAAACTACCAATATTTTATCCGAAGGACAACGTTTGTAACGACTTAAAATGGCCGCAAATGTGATAAAAAATACGGCGACAACAATTATTATTAATGTAGTAAGACCCATAATGATTATTATTTATATGTTTAATTTAATTATATTTTTCTACCAATAGTAAATTCCCTTCCAATACTTCTTTCACCTTGACAATATTGCCTGTTTTCAACGCCTCTCCATCGGTCATGGCATCGTATTCTCTGACACTATTCTGCACGCTTAATTGCACCTTCCCCTTTCCTTCTTTATGTGCCGGAATGGGAATATAAACACTGGCGGTCAATCCGATGGTTTGTGTAATGGAAATATTTCCACTCTCCTCCATCTTGCTTAAGGCTACAAAGATAAACATAACCCCCGCAACTACAAAAAGACCCACTAAAACAGATATGAAAATAATCCAAAACTGATTTTCGAGCATACCCGAAAAAACAATATAGGACCAACTGAATCCTAAGAAAAAATTAATGAAATTTCTAAACGTAAATAGCTGAAAAGGGGTCGAACTTACTTCACTTAAAGAAGGTTCGCCCATATCGCCCGAAAAGTCGGCATTGGCATCCATACCAATGAATGTCATAATCATCTGTATGACAAATATCAAACTAGTAGTCAGTGCTATTACCCATGCTATTTGAAGTGTTATATCCATTGAACTCCACCATGTTTCCATTTTATGTTATGATTAGGTTATCTATATTTTTTATCTTCGCAAAAGTAATCAATTTTAAACTATAAACCGATACTTTTATAGATTTTTTCATGCAATAGTACTATTGTATAATAAAAACTTAGGCTTTTAGATATAAATTTCCACCTTCATAAGCTTACTATCAGTATCACAATGATTCTACATAAAAAAATGAAGAAGAATAAGGGCATGCCTTGCGACAAAACAATTTCTTAAATTTTCCATACAAAGATCATCTTAAACGAACAAAGAAACTTCTTTATGTTTTCTCAAAAATAGTAATTTTTACTATTGATACAATTTAACTATAAAAAAAATAATTTCGGATATTTCTTCCATTTTTTCAGATGTATACTTATACGATTTTTAATATTTAGTAATTCCAACCTAATTATTTGCTGTTTTATTAAATTATATGCCATTGATTTTATGTTAAATAATAAATATTATTAATTTTTTTGTATAAAAACACAAAATATAAAAGAAAATGTATACTTTTGCTGGCGTAAATAAACACATATCATTAATTAAAAAAGTAAAAAAAAATGAAAAAAGTTTTTTTAGTGTTAGCTGCAGTAGTAACAGTAGTAAGTTTTAGTGCATGTAAAAAAACATGTACATGTACACCTTATGCATTAGGAGTTGCCGGAACAGCAGAAGAAGTTGAATTAACAAAAGATTTTGACAAATGTTCTGACATGTCAACAATTGTAGAGTATGAAGGTGAAAAAACTGGACTTGAATGTAAATAAACAACATGTAAGTAGCCAGATAAAGCATCATTAGCACTAATCTAATGGTGCTTTTTTTTAAAACGAAAACAGACTGAGAACATAGATAGCACATGCTTGCAACGGATAGAGGGATTTTATCACAATCTGAAATGCTATAAATCCTGTCTGAAAAAAGCCTGAAATCCCATATTTATTATACTATTTTAGGTATTTTTGCAGTCGAAATTCAGCGATTATTATTCCTTTAAAATTGATATGGAATTACAAGACTATATGATTAGATTAGGAGCTGCTTTGTTAGCAGGTGTACTGATTGGATTTGAAAGAGAATGGCGTTTGCGCAGTGCGGGACTGCTTACCAACACTTTGGTTGCGGTAGGTGCTTGTATTTATATTATGGCATCGGACATTATAAGTGCCGATGCTGTAAATGCGGACCCTTCGCGGGTATTAGGACAAATTGTTGCCGGTATCGGTTTTTTAGGTGCCGGTGTGATTATGCGCGATGGCGTAAACATCCATGGTTTAAACTCGGCGGCTACCATATGGTGTTCGGCTGCCGTGGGAACCCTGGCCGGATTTCACCTGCTACAAGAAGCCTTTATCGCCGCCGGAGTTATTATTACGGCTAATTTATGCATACGTCCCATTGCCGGTGCCATTAGCAAAATGTCGGCAAGTAAGAAGTTCGTCAAAAACGGACGATTGTTAAAAGTCTTTATCGAAGATAAAAACGAAGCTGGCATACGTGCAAAAATCATGGAAATATTGCAATCATATCCCAATCTTAAATTAAAATCATTTTACGTAACGCAATCCAACGCTTTTACCCATGCCTTGGAAATCAATTGCGAATTCCTTTATACCGCACAAGACGATTTCGAACAATTCTTTTACGAAGTCTCAAAAAACCCCGACATTCTCAAAACGCAGCAAGATTGTATTATTGTAAATAATTAAGGAGATTAAAATATTGTTCGGCAAACACTTATATAAATAAATCGAATTTAAAAAAATATTTTTCATTATCATCGAACAATAATACTAAAAATGATATCTTTGCAAATCAATTTTAAAAAAATAAATAAAATATTAGAAATGAAAAATAAGATAATTATTCTAAAAACAGCCCTATTATTATGCGCGGCAATTGTGAGTATTTCTTGTTCGAAATCAGTAAAATCCGTAGAGCTTGACCAAAGCACGCTGACACTTGAAGTCGGCAAGTCACAAACCTTAACGGCAACAATAACACCTGACCGTGCCATTGAAAAAAAAGTAACATGGTCCAGTAGCAATCCGGAAATAGCTACGGTTGAAAACGGCTTTGTAACTGCAATAAGTGAAGGAGAAGCAACAATAACGGTTACCACTATCGACGGGAATAAAACAGCAAGTTGTATTGTTACCGTAATCATAGATATTACGACTGACAAACAAATGGAACTTGTGATATGGGCAGCAGAATATATTAACATTAAAATTGCCGGAACAAATACTGCCACCATTGATTGGGGAGACGATTCTCCTGTTGAAACATTTAATCTTTCTGCTACTCCTACAAACTGTGAGCATACATACCCCGATCGCAATGATTTCTTTCATTTAACAATAACCGGAAAAAATGTGTCATATTTGGATTGCCATAGTTCTCATGTTACCAGTATGAATTTAAGTAACAATACTGCATTAAAAGAATTATATTGTAATTCGAATACTAATTTACGTGAATTAGATGTAAGTAAAAACACAGCACTCACAAAATTGGATTGTAATAATAATTATTATTTAAATAGCTTGTATTTAAACAAAAATACAGCCTTAAAAGAATTATTTTGTTATTCGAACGATTTAAATAATCTTGATGTGAGTAATTGCAAAGTATTAGAGGTATTAGAGTGTTCTGATAATAATATTACAAATTTGAATTTGAGTGAAAATACAAAACTGAAGATATTGAGTTTTGGATATAATGATGGTTTGAATTTATCTTTTTTAGTAGAATCATTACACGGTAATACTATTTCGGGAGGTAAAACAATTTACATAGGATACGATGATCCAAACTCACCTGTTTGGGAACCTGCCATAAATAAAGGGTGGACAGTTGTAGATTACTTTTATTACATTTTAACCTTTTAAGAAAGTATAGATTTCTGAGCGAAGCAAAGAATCTGTTGAATTTTATCGGACTATAGTGATTTTATTTCTTTTTTTCATTTTTCTTTAACTCTATTGCTCCACCCTTCTTTCACATCTAAGTTGAAATAAATAACATGGGCGTTCAATCTTTTGTTTTCTATGCAATCATGGGTTGTTTGTGCCAATTGGGTTGTGATTTTCTTATTAAATACGCTCGAAAAGTTGATGTAAAAAATTGTAAAAAATTAAGTTAATTATTTAGGCATATAAAAAGCATTTATTTTTTTTATATATTTGCAAAAAAAAATTAATAAAATGGTATTTGATGAATTCAAAGCAGCAGAAATTATCGACAAATATGGTATTCCAAAAACAAAATTAGCTATATGGAGAAGTCGCAACGCAATCCCTAACAAATATTTTAAAGAAAATTTTTCCCCTATCCACGAACTATTGAAATCCTTCAATACTTTTGATATTGCCCATATACAAACTATCATTAATGCAAAAAAAATTAAACTATTGGCCATTAATGAGGAATGCCGTTTCAGCAAAAATAAGATTTATCGGGCTATACACCGACAAACCCGCTTAAACTACGATGAGGTGATGCAATTGATTTATGAGGGGAATAAATTAAAAAAATTAACCAAACAAGCCATAAATGCACTTTTGGATCGCGACAAAGATATTTTAATGGAATTCTTCAATCACAAAGCCCTTAATATTAAAGCTATCTTAAACGAAAACCAAACACTTATTAACAAAATCAAAAAATGCATCCATAGTAAAAAAACACCCTTCCCCTTTGAACACGCTTTTGAAATCGAAAAACAACTCAACATTTTTTTATTAGAAATAAAATTTATCATTATATTTTTATACTACCAATCCGAATTCGATCCTAAATACAACGAATAAAATTTCACTTAGCTCCCTGTACAGAATTATTCCACCACAAATTGCCTCCACTTAGCATTGCAATATTAACAAATAACAGATACTGTCCCAAAAAGTGTGTAAATTCAAAAAAATATACATTTGTAAATAAATAAAAATTATTAGATATGAATTTCACACAAAAGCAAATTTATGAGATACTAGAACAAGTAGTATGTAAAGAAGA
>Ga0265294_10006474_pt1 | contig 14054 bp, 8 predicted proteins | sample MunlanPumphouse3_FD_192504 | JGI IMG/M metagenome (GOLD analysis project Ga0265294, IMG submission 192504) | Groundwater microbial communities from a municipal landfill in Southern Ontario, Canada - Pumphouse #3 | ecosystem: Environmental > Aquatic > Deep subsurface > Groundwater | place... | reverse complement strand
GGGTACTCTTTGTGACGGAAGGAAAAGACAAGGATGCCGTGAAACGTTTTCTTGAGCGTTTCAAGGAGAAGGACGGAAAACCCGGGCAGGTGAAGGTTGCCACCAGCGACATGATCCACGGCTACCGAAGCGCCCTGGGGGAGAGCTTTCCCGAGGCCGTCGTCACCGTGGACAAGTTCCATGTAATCAAGAATTGTTCGGATGCGGTGGACAATACCAGGAAACGGGAAATGCGCAGCAAGAACGCCGCAAAGACAAAGGACCTGAAAGAGACGCGGTACATCTGGCTGAAGAACCCCGACAACCTCACCGACAGGCAGCGGGAGCGGCTCGGCCAACTGCTCCAGGTCGAATATCTGGATACGGTCCAGGCCTACAGCTGCCGTCTTGAGCTGCAGGATTTCTATGAGACCCACAAGGCCTATGACGAGGACATGGTGTCTGACTTTGAGCGGCTGGCCATCAGATTCGCCAACTCGGCGGTCATGGAAATCCGCAAGTTCGCACAGTGCCTGACAAGGAATGCGGTGGAGATTCTCAACTACTTCCAGACCCTGAGAACCAATGCAATCCTGGAGGGGTTCAACTCGAAGATAAGCATCATCAAGAGCCGTGCGAGAGGCTTCAGGAACATGAGGAACTTCATGAACATAATCTACTTCGTCTGTGGAGAATTGTCTCTCCCCCTGCAGCCAATCATGTGAAGCTACCCACTATAAACAGCGAAAGGCCTGTTCTTGTATCTCTGACATGGTCTGTCTCCTCCTTGGTTTTCTATTGTGCACCTTGATCATGAAAACCAATGTTGTTTAGGAGCCCTTGATCGGTTGTTACTCCATGTCGTTGTGGTTAACTACATTTTGAAACTTCCGATGGCTTTTCCTATCCCTTTCCCCAATAGCAACCTTTACTATACGTGACCGTGATTGTATTTAATGCTTAGTTTGGAACTGGGAAGTTAGAATATATGAATGCCTCACAAATACAAGAGGTACCACCTCTTGCACACCTCCTCAAGCACTAAAACAAAACAACTGATTTGACTATGGCCGCCTTCTCATGGCAACTCCGAGCCATTGCTTCAGGAATCTCAGAGAAAGAAAATTCATTCGTGACAACCGAAGCTATATCAGCACGTCCGGAAGAGACCGCGTCAATTGCCATCGGATAGATATTTCGGTACCTGAAAACAGTCTCGAAAGAAAGTTCCTTGTCCAGCGCCCGCCCTAAGGGAATCGTTACATTTCCGCTCGGACTGTATCCTACAAAAACAATCTTTCCTCCACGACGGGCAATGTAGATTGCGTTCTGTGCCGCGGCTTCCGCTCCAGAAGTCTCAATGACGAGGTCACATCCACGGCCATCGGTCATTTCATTTATTTTCTGTACGATATCAATCTGGGCAGGATTGAATATCGCTGTCGCTCCAAGCTCGGAGGCCTTGGCAAGTCTGCGATCAATAGTATCTGTCACGAAAATACGGGAGACTCCCTGAGCTTTCAATGCCAACAAAGACATAAGTCCGATACACCCCGCGCCAAACACCACCGCGGTCTGCCCCAATCCGGCTCCCCCCTGGTTCGCGGCATGGAGACCGACTGCAAAGGGTTCGATGAGCGCTCCTTCAACGAGGGACATGTTCTCAGGCAGTTTGAAACACAGACGAGCATCGTGGGCGACAAACTCCTGAAATACCCCGCCCACTGGAGGGGTGGCAAAGAACTTCACATCCGGGCATAAGTTGTATTTCCCCGACAAGCAGGCTTCACAGTGCCCACAGGCTATGCCGGGTTCCAGAGCAACACGATCACCTACTTTCAGATGTTTGACATCTTTTCCAAGGGAAACAACTGTTCCCGCCGCCTCATGGCCTAATACGAACGGAGTCTCAACGATAAAGTTTCCGATTCTTCCATGCTCATAATAATGCAGGTCGGAGCCACACACCCCTACGGCACCGATACGCACCAAGACTTGGTCAGCATGCGGCAGGGGAACTGGTCGTTCCTCCCACCCCATTGTTTCAATATCTCTCATTACAGAGACCTTCATCATATTCATAATATCTCCCTGAAAATGCTATTTAAGTATATTTTCATTTTTCTTTCTCCTCGTAAGAAAAATAATCGAAATCTGCATATATCCCCTGACCCGACATATCCTGACAGCATATCCCCACGAACGCTCCAGTAAAACCATGCGGTTCGCAGGACTCATCTCCTAATCCCGTTGCATCCAGTGCTGGTCCTACCTTCGACCATACTCTCCCATCCAAGGAGAAGCTGAATTGAAGGAGATGGTAGTCAACATCAACGCCAAGATGGACAATACCTAGGGGGATGCATACCATATCATGAAGAGGTGACGAGGGAATTCCTCCTCGGTTTGTGTAAATGTTTAAGACACAACCCTTACCTTCCTCAAACGATAGATAGAAATAACAAAAGTTGTTTTCATTGTACAGTACCACCAACCCTGCCATATGCTGGAAAGAAACAGGATTGAAATCGATGCATGTCCGAGCCGAATAGCGGAAAGCCTGTTGACGTCTGGCAACAAGGCTTTGAATGAACAGAGAGTTGAGAGACTCAGCTCCATAGAGGCGCAGGAAACCAGGCCTGTCTTTGAGTGAGATATGGTCAAAGACCTTCTGTGTACGCAATACTTGAAAATTTACATCCAGATGGACATCATCAAAGTGATCGATAAGGTTTCTTGTGGGAAACGGGTGCCATTCCAGGGAATCTGGTGCTTCTACTTGCAGGCAAGGAGAATGTCCCCTCCCACTGATAAACGGCCATCCGTCACTGTGCCATTCCATTTTTTGGATTGCCGTCTCTCGTCCCAGTATGCATATTCCCCGGTTTGGAATCGGCCGCCCGCAGAGATGCGCCATATACCATTGTCCGTCCTGCGTTTCTACAAGTGATGCATGCCCTGCCCTTTGGAGTTCCAATGTGGCATCATCCCACGAAGTCAGAATCGGATTCTGAGGATGGACTTCATATGGACCCAGAAGGTTCTTTGACCTAGCCAACGTCACTGCATGCTCGAAGCGAGTCCCTCCTTCGGCGACTAACAAATAATAAAATCCGTTCCGCTTATATAGATGTGGACCTTCGACCAATCCTAAATGAGTTCCTGTGAAAATATTTGTTATCGGACCAATAAGTTTCCTTTCATTTGCTGAGTATTCCTGTAGAACAATACCAGCGAACTGATTGCGCCCAAAACGGTAATCCCATAACATATTGACAAGATACTTCCTACCGTCGTTATCATGGAACAATGAAGGATCGAAACCACTGCTGTTCAAGTATGTGGGATCACTCCACGGACCTTCGATTGAAGGAGACGTAACTATATAGTTATGCTGGTCCCGAAAACGTCCGCCATTCCAAAACCGCATGTCTGTATAAATCAGATAGAACAATCCATCATCATATGTCAGGCAAGGTGCCCATATGCCTGAATTACCTGCTTCGCCCTGCATATCCAACTGACTTGCCCGATCCAAAACATGTCCGATAAGTTCCCAATTTACCAAGTCACGGGAATGGTGTATTTGCACTCCTGGAAACCATTGAAAGGTCGACGTAGCAATGTAGTAATCATCTCCAACCCTGAGTATAGAGGGATCCGGATTAAATCCTTTTAAGATTGGGTTTGTAATAGTTTTCATCATTTACCTCACAGTTTTTCTTACGCGGCAGTGTATCAGTATATTTGTCTTCCCAGAACATCGGGGATACCAGACTTCCTGAAAAAGTACGCAGACACATGGTCTCTCCATTCCACAGCATTGGACAACTGCATATCGAAACGCTTTGATATCCGTTTGAATACAGGAACAGGCAGCTTGGTTTGCAGGGTTTTGAACTCCGCGATCATGGTTTCGACCTCAGATACTCCTTCAAAGTGTGCATCATACCAATTTTGCAGGAGTGTCCTCCCGTTTTTCATTACATAGGTGTAGGGAACTCTGTGAAAGAAAAGCAAGAGTTCCTCAGGGCAGGTCCTGATATCATCGTACAGCAGTTTTTTCTTTGGTTGGTACTGAGCTGTATATCCTGTACCTGTAGATGTTCTGTCAACACCTATAGACATATGATCGGCACGATGATATGTGCCCCAGCGAGAGTATTCATAACCATCAACACTAGGACCATAATGGGAACCAGGGGTCACCATCCATCCGATACCATATGGCGTTGTGTATTTCTCATAAGTTTCCCAAGAACGCATAAGAATCTTGGCAAGCTTCGTCACAACATCAAAATCTTCTCCGAATGTCTGAACTGTCCACTCAACCGCAATCTCCTGAGGCGACAGGTCTGGATCAAAAGCCAGACGCCCAAAGCCATATAAATTGGCAGCTGCAAGGTCACTCCCTGTCCACATGATACCATCGCCAGTATTTGCTACAGCCGCTATCCCGGACCAATCCATTGGAAATGCTCTACCTGCAAGGATGTCACGGACTGAATCAGATGTACTTGAACAGAACGTACGAGAAGCAAGAATCTCTGCGAACAGAGGAACCAGATAACAAACATCAATCTGTTGTCCCGTATATTCCTGGGCAATCTGGACTTCCATAATTTGGTTTGTCCTAGTCAGGCCACCGAAAAGGGGCGATACAGGTTCACGGACCTGAAAATCCATAGGACCGTTCTTGATCTGTAGAACGACATTGGAACGGAACCGCCCGTCGATGGGCATAAATGTTTCAAAAGCCGCTTTTGCCCTATCAGAAGTTCTGTCCCGCCAATCCTGCTGACAATCATAGACAAAGCATCGCCAGATTACCAATGCGCCATGCTTAAGCACTGCATCAGCCAACATATTGGCCCCGTATGCATGATCTCTGCCATAGGAAAACGGTCCTGGGGCTCCTTCTGAATCCGCCTTGACCATGATTCCTCCTAACTCAGGAACCGAAGCAAAGAGATTATCAAATACTCGCTTCCACCATGAAGAAACTTTTTCTGATGCAGGATCCGCAGTGTCCAATCCACCGATTATTATTGGTGATGCAAAGTTAATACTTAGGAACAGCTTAATTCCATAACCAGATAATATCATAGACAGTACTGCCAGTTTTGCTGCATGTGCGGCTGTAACAAGATACGCAGCATCCTTTTTCACATTCACATTGTTGATGACGACCGCATTGATACCGACACTTGAAATCAACCGCGCATAGTCACGGGTCCTTTCATCGACAATAACCTCACCTTCCCTGAAGAAAAATGACTTCCCTGAGTATCCACGCTCAATACTTCCGTCCATATTGTCCCAATGGTCCAACATCCTGAGTTTCATGTCCGGCCGTTGTACAATTGAGGTTTCGTCCAGCAATCCTCCACTCATGACAATGCGCAACATGTGGAACATTCCGTGCAAGATACCACGGTCTTCCTTGGCTGTAACTATGCAGGTTCCTGATGAAGCTTCCAGAGTAAAACCATCTTCTGTAACATCCAAGCCGACGTCGACCGCAAATACGAGTGTCCCTCGTCTTTCTGTCAAAGAAATCGATGTACCGAACATCTTCGTGGAAGCATTGATGAGCTCTTCGACTGCATTGGAGATAATCGACGAAGATATGCTGCATCCTTCCAACGAAATTGTCTGAAAATAGATCGCGTTCCGTGAGCACGGACGATAATTCAGCCAGCACTGCTCCCATTCTAATGATGACTTCATATAATTTGTTCCCTTCTCCAAGTGCCTGATATCACAGAAAACTGCGTACAGAGTATGTCTTCAGCTTCCTATCCCCTGCACCTGGAAAATACGTCAATGCCTGTGTTATCCACTTTATTTCTTATTAATCCCCCAGACCTCATTCAAAAATGAGAAATGGGGGATTGTCTTAGCCATAACTATCTATCCGACCGCTTAAAGGTCGGCATAGGGTGAATTCACATACCACCGAGTCTTTAAACGTATCTGTTCATCTCCTCCTGCACGTCGCCAGGACGCCACATATTTGTCCCATTCAGCATCAATATCAATTGCTCCAATGATGGCTTTATCGGTAAACTCCTGGACCGATTTGAGCAGGTCATATTTCTGAAGTTCCGTGAAGGTCGGACTGTACAGGTCAAGTTCATTGTATGAACCACTTTCATTCGCCAAGGCCAGATCTTTCATTCCCCCCTCTCCGTAGCTTTGAGCCATAATGCTATACAAAGGTTCCTGCGAAACGTTCGGGTTTTGCACGCCCAAAGTCAGTTGCCGCCATCCGATATTCTTGCCTTTTCTGTCGGCCCGCAGAATAATTTTATCATCGACGATGTCATAATCTTTTCCTTCAAGACCTGCATAGACAAAAACTCCACCTTCTGAAGAAAGAGCCCAGTCAAACAATCGCAACGCAGCTTCAGGATCCTTACATGCGCTAGTTATGGCCATCATATGCCTGTTAGGAGAAGAATAGACATATGAGCTTTCACTTCCATCCTTCCTGACAGGTGGCTTGACAGCAACGAGATTCGACCTGTCATAACCTTTGCTTTGATATTCAGTCAATCCCCAGAACCAGAGGAAGGTACCGTATTTTCCATCGACAGCAACCTTGTCCCACAGATAAGAACCATCATCCACGATGAAATTCGGATCCAGAATTTTCTCCGAATAGAGTTTGTTCATGAATTTAAGCCAATCCTTGTACTCAGGTAGAATGTAGTATGGCAAAAGTTCTCCATTCACGAATTTATCTTTAGCCGCATCAAAGGAATCCATGAATATCTTACTAGTGAAATGGGTTCCGGATGTCGTGGCAGTCATCCCATACGTATTATTCTTCCCGTCACGGTCCGGATCATCAGTGACGAAACGTTTCAGGATCGTGTACCAATCATCTATAGTCACTAGGTCCTTCTGCGGATCGATGTCCAGATTCTCCAACCATGAACGTTGCATGAATGCCATATACGGAGTGGAGTCAAAACGTTGGAATGGAACAGCGTATACCTTTCCATCATACTTCGCGACCTCCCAGGACTCGTTTTTGATGCCATTTTTCAATGTAGGATAGGAATCCAGATAGTCATCGAGAGGCAAGAGCATCTCTTCCTCTGCAAAACGGGCCAGATCAGCACGTTGCGTGACATCCATCAACATGACGATATCAGGAATCGAGTTGGACGCCATCATCGTATTGAGCTTCTGCGGATAGTTTGCGGATGTGGCTTCATTGATGAACTCAATGTCGATTCCTAGCCGTTCCTCGATGTAGTGGATGTAGTCGTTTGCATTCACGTTCGTACCTTCAGTATCGACATTGATGTTCGTCAAAATTGTCAATTTCGGCCTTTCTGGCCGTTGTGATGTAGTTTCAGCCGTACCACGTGCAAAAGTCTGTGTCACGGTCATTACCACAAGCACAAGGATAACCAAGATGGTTTTCCACATGTTCTTCATATTTTCCTCCTATTTTTTTCAGGCGGTACCCGCCCTTCTTTTTTCATTGCCATCAGGCTCATTCCTTTACCCCTCCTACCATGATCCCTTTGATGAAGTATCTCTGAATAACCGGATATAGCAGCAGGATTGGCACACAGGACACGAATAGGACTGTTGTCTGGATAGAAAGGGCAGTCACATAATTTGCAGTCGGTTCAATCATGTTCTGAATGCTTGATCTCATGATCAGTTCTATGAGGTAGACCTGTAACGGTTTGAGTTGTTCCATGTTGATATATATGACACCATCCATGAGTTCGTTCCAATGACGGACAGCAATATACAACAGAATAGTCATGACCGCCGGCTTTGCCAGAGGAATAGCCAACTTGGAGAAGATTACGATGTCATTTGCGCCCTCGATCTTTGCAGATTCCTCAATTGATGGAGGAATTGATGCAAAGAAGCTGACCAGAAGCATGATATTCCATGGATTGAAGACCATGGGAAGGATGAGCGCCCAGATAGTATCAAGAAGATACAGCTGTTGGATCACAAGATAGGTAGGAATAATTCCTCCGTTGAACAATATCGTGAAAACAACAAGCTTGGTCAGTATCTTGCGCCCCATTAGATAAGGGCGGGACAGTACATAGGCAACCAGACATTGGACCAGAAGTCCAAGCGCAGTACCGAGGACAGTCCGGGTTACAGTTACCAGCACTCCCTGATAGAACTTTGTTTCACCGAATACAATCCGATAGGACTCAAGGGAAAAGCCATTCGGGAACAAGCGGACATCACCGACAACGGCAAGCTTAGGATCGCTCAAAGACGTAATCAGGACATACCAGAAGGGCATGATGCAACATACTACAAACAACAGAAGAAGCACGACAATGATGATGTATGACATGGACAATTTTTGTTTCTGCATTCCTGATATTCTCCTTCTTTTTACCACAGACTTCGTTCAAAGAACTTCCTGCAGATATAATTAGCAAGAACTATCAGTATCAGTCCTATCAAAGACTGGAAAAGACCGACTGCCGCCGCCATGGAGAACTGCCCGCCTCCTACACCGACCCTATAGACATACGTACTGATTACATCACCTACACCGTACAGGATAGGTCTGCACAACACATATATCTGTTCAAATCCAACATCCATAATTGACCCGATCTGCAATAGAAGAAGCACTACGACAGTACTGGAAATCCCCGGAATGGATATATGCAGGATTGTCTGGAACCGTCCTGCCCCATCGATTTTAGCGGCATCATAGATTTCCTGATCTATCGATGTCAGCGCGGAAATATACAGGATAGTCCCCCATCCCGCATTTTTCCAGATGTCGGACAGGACAACAATAGCCTTAAAATATTTTTCTTCTTGCATGAAAGGAATAGCCTCGTGCCCTAATGCGACTATCAACTTATTCACAATTCCTGTTGACGGATTCAAGAATTGAATGACTATACCGCCAAACACGACCCATGACACGAAATATGGAAGATATACTGAGGTCTGGATGAATTTCTTGAACTTGGCACCTCTCACCTCATTAATCATCAAAGCCAGAATAATCGGTGCAGGGAATCCGATGATCAATCGCAAAAGACTGATTTTAAGAGTATTTCGTACAATCCTCGGAAAATCCGGATTATGCGTAAATATGAACTGAAAATTCTCCAGCCCTACCCATGAACTTCCCATGATGCCTCTGCGCAGCGAGTACTGCTTGAAAGCTATGACGAGACCACCCATGGGCAGATAACGAAACAGGAACATGAAAACCAGCCCGATGCTTATCATGGCATAAAGATATTTATCTCTGTTCAAGTTGCGCCGGAACATCCGCACGGACTTACGTTTCCACAAAGGTAAGGAAATTTCTCTATCGTCCATTCACACGCCTCCCTGCGATAGATGAACAATATCCTCAGGAAATCACGGACGCAACGTCCAAAAATTTTTATCAGGCACAATTATTTTCATTTGGCCTAAAGATGCAAGGTACATTTCTTAGATTGGTCCAATTCTTTTTTTGTGTTGCACCAGAAAAATACCCATTCGATAATGACAATCAAGGGGGAGGGAGGATGGAAAGAATGAAGGGAGAGGCTCCATCAATCAAGTATTTCCTCATTTTTTCATGTGTGACACTCATAGTGACTTGTTGCATAGGCATTTCATACGGAACAACGGTTTTCAGGCTTGAGGAAAGCAGAGAAAAAATGAACAAGGAAAATATTTCTAAAAGCTACGAAATGTTCGATGACAGGATAGGACAAATCCGGAAACTCTCTTATCAGATGTCCACGATACCAAGCATCAACTATATGCTGGGGACGAGCCCTGCCCGGGTGTTTAGTCCTGATGATATTATTGTTATACAGAGTGCTATGGATTATATCCGTACCATCTATACAAGTTTCGACCAGATTGTCGATATCCAAGTTTACGCAGAAGTGTCTGGGCAATGTCTCGGACTATCTGGAATCCAATCATATGACCGCTGGCATTTGGTTTCTTTCGATTTTCATGCGGAGATCCCAGACCTCATAGAAACCATCAAATCCGACCAGAGACAGAGCTTGATGTTACCGGAGACAACTTACTACAAGAACGGTATTCCTGCTCTTACCATTCCTTTTATTCAGAAGCTTCCTCTCGTCGGTTCAAACTCGTTCATCGGAGCCATTATCATCTTTATAGACAAGGTCAAGTTGCTTGATGCGATCTCTCCACCTTCCCCACTCGACTCGGTGCTCATTCAGGATGCCAACGGCGCCTTTATCACCTCGTGGGGATCAAGGGTAGGAGAATTATCTGCGACAGATATATCGACTCATTTCGCAGTCGATTCCTCAGGTATCCGTAAAATGAAGATCAACGGTGAAACTCAGTATATTACCAAACTCAAACCTTATGGAAAATTCATCTTCACAACTTTCTCACCAAAACCGACATACTTCGATTCAGTCGATTCCATAAGACTGGTTTTTTATCTAATGCTTGGCATGTCCATAATCGTCCTTTCCATGACAGCTCGCAAGATCACAGGAATAATGGGGCGTTCTATAAAACAACTGGTCGACAGCAACAGCGAACTCAATGAATTGATTGAGAAGCAAAAGGAAGATATCCTTGCTTCTCATCTGATCCGCCTTCTCACCGGTATTTATCAGGGAAAAGAAGAAACTCCCGATACAGTTTTTTTTGCTCCACACTTTCCTGACAACCATGATTTTCGGGTTGTCATCATCAAGATTGGAACGAACGTAGTTCGGACAGACAGAGAAAATAATCTGCTCCATATGATCCTAGTAAAAAAAAGTATTCGGAACATACTGAACAGCATAACTGACTCCTATGAAGTGGACATAGCCTATGACACCTTGGCGGTCATCCATCATACACCGTCCGATGAAACGATCCCGCACCATGAAATCATTGACCGCATTGCCATCAGGATTCATCAGGAAATCGAAGAAGAGTATGGGACTACGACCTATTTTTCCTGTGGCGGTTCCTGCCATGATATCAGGGATTTGAACATATCCTATACAGAAGCTTTGTTCTGTCTATCGAAAACAGGGCAAGAAAACAGACCCGTAACGTATTTCGATGAAAAAACAAAGCTTCCTATCATCCATTATCCATTGGAAATCGAGCAACAGCTCATGATCTGTACAAAAACACATGATCTGCGGGCGCTTGAATCTATATTGGACAGAGTTTATGAAGACAACTTCACCCATAAAATATTGACTCACAATGGTTATGTCCTACTTATTTCCAAACTCAAGACAACCTTGCTCAGTCTGTGTAATGAACTCTGTTCACCAGAAGACAATATCTATAAATCAGTCTTGAGATACGTGTCTACAGTCTTCGTGGAGCGTAGCGATGCAGAAACGGATTTTACTACTATCAGGGAATTCATCCTTAAGATCGCAGAAGCGAATGATGTACGGAAAAAATTGAAGACTTGCTTTTCAAGTGGTAAAGTTCTGGCTTTCGTTGATGAAAACTGTTTTTCTAAACTACTTTCCCTCACTATGGTCGCCGACACTTTTGGAATCTCAGAATCATCCCTTTCAACGGTATTCAAGGAACATGTCGGAGTCAATTTTCAAACATATGTAGAAGGGAAACGCCTTGAGAAAGCACTGGAACTGATGACTGGTCCAGATGTCCCATCCATCAACCACATTGCCCTGGAGGTCGGATATGCGAACGCCCATTCATTCCGTAGAGCATTCAAAAGAAAATTTGGGACCAATCCCGTCAATTATATGAAAGTCACCAATCAATTCTAACGAGGAGAAAAATGAACATCAATCAGAGAAGTACAGACTATCTTAAAAAGGTATGGAATTCAGGAAAGACAAACCCCTTCGTCAAGCAGACGCTTCAGACCTTCCACGCCGCCTACTATGAGGTTGCGAAATTGGAGTTGCGTTCACGTGGAGAGAAGGTCGAAGGCATCGATAAAAAACATCTTGACCTCACTTTGAACAGGATACGTAATAGGGAAGATATGGCAGAATTCGGTATTCCTGCGCTCATCAGGATACTTAAGGAATATCAGGAGTTTCTTGACATATCCATCGTGGAAGAAATCCAAGAGACCCTAGTCGGTTTCCGTTATTGGCTCGACGAACCGGGAGAAATTACCGCCTGCTATTTCAGTGAAAATCACCAACCCCTTTACCACAGCGCGGAATATCTGGCAGGAGCTCTTTTCCCCGAGAAGATATTCCTTTCTGACAACCGGACAGGAGCATGGCACAGGGAACACGGGCGCACATTCTTACGAAGGTGGATGAAATGGCGAAGACAATTCGGATTCAGTGAATGGTGTACGAACTACTATGCAGAAGATATGATCGCGTTGCTGGGTATCTTTTCCTATGCGGAAGACACAGATATGCGCTTTGAGGCGAAGGAACTCATTGACCTCCTTTTCGTCGAGCTTGCACTGAACACATTCGAAGGACACTGGATCGGCACCCATGGTAGAACATACACTGAATATCAGATAGAAAGTAATTTTGACTCCATCGGTCCGATTTGCTATTTATACTTCGGATGCGGACCTATAGACGGACATCTTGCTGATTGTGCAATCATGCTTGCGACGTATGAGTATATCTGCCCCTCCCTAGCACTTGAAATAGCGCAGGACAGGAAACCTGTCCTCATAAATAAGGAACGGATTGGCCTAAATACGGACGAAGCAAAATTCTACAAGGTCAATCCTGACGACTTCAATAACATCATGTTTTTCTGGGGAAACCAAACTTTCGATGCCAGAGAAGTGATAGAGAATTCCAAAAAAGTCATCACTCCGTCAAACTGGATGAATGAAAGAATCAATGCCTATGCAGAAAAATATAAATTATACGAGGCAGCAGGAATTCCTTATGACCCGGATCCGGACTTCACGGCTTTGACTAGAGCAAATCTGTATACATACCGGACTCCAGATTATGCCGTCAGCTGTGCCCAGGATTTCCGCAAGGGAAAACTGGGATATCAACAACAGCCATGGGGAGCCACGCTCGGTGGTAATGCATATGTCTTTACAACCCATCCTGGCTCTACTGACTTCTGCGACCGTCCCAACCAAATTGCAGGCAATGGTATACTGCCCAGATGCGTCCAGCATGAGAACGTGGTAATCAGCATCTACCGAATTCCCGCCGACTATATTCGTGTACTCGAAACCCATGCGTATTTTCCACAGAAGGAAATGGATGAAGTCGTCGAGTATGATAGGTGGCTGTTCGGCAAAAAAGGAGAGGCATATGTGGCATTATTCTCACTTGTCCCAGCCCATTGGAAGAAACCAGATCCTGCCCTGTATCAGGAAGTGTATAAGGGGGAGTGGAAAAAATACTATAATGAAGATTATCCATATTTCTATCATGCCAACGGTCATGCAAACGTCTGGATATCAGAATTTGGAAGCCGTGCTCAGAATGGGAGTTTTGAAGATTTCTGTCACAGGTTCTCCAGCGCAACGGTCACGGGAGATACTTTTTTTGTCCAATTCTCTTCTCCTACACACGGAAGCATGTCCTTTGGGTGGGATGTACCGTTGACAGTAAATGGCAAAAAGATCGTTATAGACCAGTACAAAAGGTTTGACAATCCTTATTTCCAAAAAGACTTTATCCTTCCTTCGGAGTGTACATGAAAGGGTAATAGTCGCAGCTTCTCCTAGTTCTCCTAGTATTCTCGTAATCTAGATAGTGTTTGAGATTCTAGTTCCCGTGGCAGTACTACTGTACTGTCCCAATGATATTTATGTTTTAATAGATGCATACCCTGCTTCCGTCCTGACTATGGGATAGAGGGATCTGAGCTTCACCCGTGCATCCTTTGTGGTGAACTGCCACTTGATTGTTGCTTGCAGCTGCTTTCTCTCCTTTTCCCAGCAGGCGAGTTCTGTTGCTACTTCCTCAAGGCTGCCGAGACGGCGGGACAAACACTGACGGGTCATTACATTCAGCTCAATCTCGGCCATGTTGAGCCAGCTCCCGTGCTTCGGCGTATAATGAAGTTCCAGTTTCCTGAGTATCCTTCTTGCCTCCTCAGGGGGGAAGGCCTTGTACAAGGATGACGGG